>SXGR01607691.1_pt1 | contig 17441 bp, 19 predicted proteins | sample 3174711 | NCBI WGS metagenome assembly SXGR01 (sample SAMN11356860, study PRJNA531348) | freshwater metagenome | isolation source: freshwater sample F1-60 | place: China: Fuxian Lake, Yuxi | collected 2017-12-25
TCAGCAATCACCGTCATCGGTTTGAGCCGCTGTCCATCGGCGCCGCTGATGTTCTCGCCGGTCGCAGCAGCGAACTGCGCGCCGTGCCACCCACACGTCATTTTTTTCTCACCGTCGTAGCGCACCATCCCACCCATGTGCGGACAAAAATTTTCGTATGCGACAAAAACGCCAGCGATGTTCGCAACGATGATTCTCTTTCCTTGCACGATGAACGTCTTTCCGCGACCAGGAGGAACCTCCGAAGTTTTTCCGAGCAAAATCCGCGTCATTTCTTTGCAGGTTTCTTCTCGTGACCGAACGTGTACTTAAAAATGTCGGTGGTCACTTTGCCGCGCGTACGCAAATGCAGTTCGCACAACAAATACTTAATCATGATATTCAGCCGCCCGTCGCGATCAAACCTCCGTACCGACACCGGAATTTTATACGTCTTCAGAACACCGAACTTCGCAACTTTCCCCGCACGATTCACGTAATCATGATCTTCGGCAAGCGTGATCGCTGGATCGAACCCGCCGATTTTTTCATGCACAAATTTTTTTGAAAAAATACAAAACCCTGGTGCGTGTGGAATCGTTTCTTGTGTCACATGCATGAAGTAGTTGAACACTTCGTGAAACACTTTGTCGATTTTTTTGTCGGAGAGCGGATGTACTTTGCACGTCGCCGCACCGACTCCGCGTTTTTCAAATTCTGCGATTGTCATCTGCAGAAACCAAGGGTCGGGGAGCACGACGTCGGCATCGAGAAACAAAAGATTTTCCCCCTTCGCTGCAGCAGCTCCAGCATTCCGCCCCACCCCAACCTTGCCACCTTCGACGACGCGCGCACCAAACTCCGCAGCGATCTCGCGTGTTTTGTCTGATGAGTTCGCATCCGCAACGATGATCTCATAATCCTTATACGTCTGCCCTTGAATCGACCGCAACAAAAAAGGGAGGTACTCCTCCTCGTTAAATGTCGGAATGACTATAGACAACATATATAAGGATAAAAGTAGCCTAAAAAGGCTACAAAGTCAATCCGTAGAGAGCTATCCCACACGCGACCGCGACATTGAACGATTCTTTTTTTCCGACCATCGGAATTTCTATCGTTGCATCGAGGCGTTTGCGTAGTGCTGGTGTCAGACCCCGCACTTCGTTGCCCACAACAAGCGCGAGTTTTTTCTTTGGCGCGTGATACTTTGCGAGTAAGGTTGCTCCTGGTGTGCGTTCGAGACCGACGACTGTGTAGCCTTCTTTTTTCAAACGTTCAATCACGCGCCAAGTATGCCGCACATGTTCCCATGGCACGGTGTGTTCTGCACCGAGCGCAACTTTTTTGAGACCGTTCTGTTCGGGTGTGCCGGTGATGCCGCAGAGAACTATTTTCTCCACACCAAAACCGTCGGCGGTGCGAAACATCGAGCCGACGTTATAAAGCGAACGGATGTTGTCGAGGATGAGAATCATATTTCTTTAATTTTTCTGGGTTCTGGATCGCGCGCTGCGGCGCGCGTCCAGAATGACAAAATATGTCGTATGGGCTATTGTCTAGCGTATGAAATTCGGTGACCGAGCCATCTTCAAGATTACCGACATCGACAAAAAGGGTCGAGGGTGCGGTGTCGTCGGCACACGAAAAGTGTCCACGCCTTTTTCGGTCCCCGGCGAAGAGGTCGAGGCGCGGATGGTCGCTCGGCGACAAGGTGTTTCCAAAATGGAGATCGAGCGAATCATCGCACCGTCTCCCGCACGTGTCACGCCGCAGTGCAAATATGCCGGGCGATGTGGCGGTTGCGCGTGGCAACAGTTCGACTACACGCTGCAGCTTGAATTAAAACGCGGTCTCGTCAACAAAAGTCTTGATTCGTGCGGCACGGGTACGACGATCGATGCGGTGATCCCCTCGTCTTCCTTATATTACTATCGCAATCGGATGGACTACGGCGTCGGCCCACACGGCGAACTCGGTCTCAAAGAACCTGGCCGATGGAACAGCTACGTCGATCTTGAAACGTGTTACCTTCTCTCGCCAGAATCGGTAGAAGTGATGCGTATTTTTCGCGACTATCTCCGCGAGGAAAGTCTGGAGCCGTGGGACGTGCGCGGCCACACCGGCTTCGCGCGATACCTCGTGATCCGCGAAGGAAAAAACGCAGGAACACGAATGGTGATGATCGTTACTTCTGACGGTGTGCTTCCTGCGCGTGAACGACTTATTGAGTCACTTCGTCCATTCGCAACTACAATCTACCACGGTATCAATCCCACGATCACCGATCTTTCGATTGCATCAAAACTTGAATTGCTGCATGGCGTGCCGTTTCTCGAAGAACGCATCGATGAAAAAACGTTTCAGATTCCGCCGAACAGTTTTTTTCAGACGAACACCGAGATGGCGGGAAAACTTATCGCAACCGCACGCGAATTTCTTTCCGAAAAACCGCCGAACGTCTTACTCGATTTATATTGTGGCGTTGGACTCTTTGGTATTTGTCTCGCGAGTTCTGCAAAAAAAGTACTCGGTGTTGAACTGGACACGGATGCGATCGATGTCGCACGCGCAAATGCACTCGCGAACGGTATTACGAACGCAACGTTCACCGCAGCAAAAACAGAGGATCTTCTCTGGCAAAATGAAAAACCAGATACGGTGATCATCGATCCGCCGCGCGCGGGACTGCATCCGAAAGTTGCGGAGACGTTGCTCACACTCGCACCGGAGCGCATCTTATACGTCTCCTGCAATCACGAAAGTTTTGCGCGCGATTTTGCCACGCTTGGAAAAATGTATCGAATCACGCGCGCCTCGGCGCTCGATCTGTTTCCGCATTCGCCACACGTGGAATTGATTGCGCTGCTTGAAAAAAAGAAACCGGCCTAGATGCGCCAGGCCGGAAAGCAAGTGGTGTTCAGTTGAGAATCGCGACGTGACGCTCACGAGATGAGGGGTTGCTGCGCGAAGCGGGTGCGGCGAAGAGAGTTGGTGTCTTCCATGCAGGCGTTGCGACCATCACGTCGCTACAACGCATGCGACGTGGGGCATCCCTCGTTTCACAGTACTCCGCAATACCCTCCGTGATCCGTGAACGAACCTGGTCTGCCTCTCGACGAGTACGAGCCATCGCGCTTCCTTTCTGTGGGAAAAACCTTCCTTAATATATGCATACGGCGGAGGGTTGTCAATGCGCTCTTTATAAGGTATGTTGGGCGCATACGGACCCACCTCCCCAACCCCTCCTCTAAAGAGGAGGGGCTTTACAACATCCAGAATGCAAGAACTAAAGAAAAAAGCGGGGCTGGCGGTGCTGATCGGCCGCTCAAATGCGGGCAAGTCAACCTTGCTCAATTCTCTCGTGGGCACAAAAGTAGCGATCGCAACACCGAAACCGCAAACAACCCGGCACGTGATACAGGGCGTGCTTCACGATCCGCGCGGGCAAATTGTCTTCGTCGACACGCCGGGTATTTTTACGCAGATCCCTGATTTGCTTACTTCGAAGTTGAATGAAAAAGCGAAGGACGCACTCGAAGGAATCGATATCGTTTTATATGTTGCTGATCCTTCGCGCCACGTCGGCGATGAAGAACGCGCAGTGTATCGCGTGGTGAAATCGGCGACGTCGGCAAAAATTTTAGTGCTGAACAAAAGTGATCTCGAGCGACCGTACATCGACGAGTATCTCGCGTGGGCAGATGATTTCGAGGCAGTGATCGAAGTATCGGGATTGAATGCACGAAATTTAAAAGCGCTCGTTGATATGATTTTCGAGCGGCTTCCGGAAGGTGAGCCGCTGTATCCTGAAGGACAGTTCACTGCTGCGGAAAATAAATTTTGGCTCGAGGAGTTGATTCGCGAAAAAATTTTTCTGAAAATGCATCAGGAGGTGCCGTACACCACAACCGTCGAAGTTGAAGAGATGGTGACGCGCGAAAACGGTACGGTATATATCAAGGCGTCGATCCTCACCACGTCACCACGGTACCGCAAAATGCTGATCGGCGCGGGTGGACTCGCCATCAAATCGATCGGCCAAGCTGTTCGAAAAGAACTTGAAATGGTGACCGGACAGAAAACCTACATCGAACTCGACGTGCGCGTTGAGGAGCGTTGGCAGGAACGATTTGAGTAAAGCGTGCAAGCTTACAAGTGGACGAGTATACACTTGTAAGCTTGTACGCTTGTTCACTTATTACTTGTCCGCTTTACTCTCCCATCATCACCAGCTACTCTATACAAGGAAATGGTTCTAATAATCTCGTATGTCCATCATAAAAAAATCCCAGCCAGACGAAATCGCAAACGGCGGCGAAGATCTGGAACACCATAAGAACCTCGTTCTTTCCGCAAACACCTGTGCGTCGCCGTACACCGATTTCCGTTCCGGTGCGAGCTGGCGCATTTTCCGGATCATGGCGGAGTTCATTGAGGGTTTCGAATTCCTCGCGGATCTCAAGAAAGAAGTGACGTTTTTTGGGTCTGCACGCTGTGACTCCAGCAATCCCTATTATAAGGAAGCGCGAAAACTCGGGCAGATGCTCGGCAGCGCAGGATTCACGATCATTACTGGTGGCGGACCGGGGATCATGGAAGCGGGGAATCACGGCGCGGTGGACGCAGACGCACCTTCAGTTGGGCTCAACATCGAACTCCCCCATGAGCAACGCATTAACAAATACGTCCGCCGTGCAAAAGCGTTCCACTATTTTTTCACGCGCAAGGTGATGCTCACGGCGTCAGCGCAAGCGTATGTCTATTTCCCTGGCGGATTCGGCACCGTCGACGAGCTTTTTGAAATCATCACATTAGTGCAAACAAAAAAGATGTGTCCGATCCCCATCGTGCTCGTCGGAAAAAAATATTGGACCGGCCTTTTTGATTGGACAAAGGAGGCGATGGTTCCGGAAAACTATATTGCACCGGAGGATCTGGGCATCTTCACCATCGTCGATACCGCGGAGGAAGCATTCGAGTTGCTGAAAAATTCAAACGAACGCGCGTATTTTTAACGACACCTCCCCAGCCCCTCCGCTTTAGCGGAGGGGTTGGGGAGGTGCGTCGTCGGTCTTCCCTGGTTCACGGCCCTTGTGATACGTGTCGCCGTAGACGAAGAGAACGAACAGCGTGCCGAGAATCGGGAGATGGCCGATCAGTTCGGGTACCGGAAGAAACATCACGCTCGCGCAAAACACTGGCACAAGGAAGAATGATGCCGCGCGCGTAAAAATACCGAGTAGTTCGAACAGACCGACGATGATCTCCACAAAAAATAACAGAAAGACGTATTGTTCACGTGTTGCGTGAAATAATCCAGTACCCGAGAGCAACACGTAAGGGTTAAAGGAGTGAAAACGATCCATGAGCGAGAGATGAAATCCGGGATCGAGCCACTTGTTCCAGAACGCAAGAATGAGAAGTGCGAGACCGAGCGTCACGCGTAGAAAAAAATACGCGACTTTTCGTTCGTTCGCGGTCGATGTGATCGGTTTTCCGAGAAACCAGTCGAATGAATAACGACCCTGAGCGAAGAAAAACAGAAACGTACCGATGCCGAACAAGTTGATCAGTTCGATCTGTGCCGGAAGTTTATAAAGAAGAAGCAGTGGCACGAAGAGGAGTACCATCGCGCCTGCAGCGATTTGCGTGTACAGCCCGACAAGTAAGAGTGCACCAACGCCACCTTCAATAAGGCGAAGAACGAGTCCGGTCATGTCTGGTGTGAAGGGAAAATTGCTTGCGAAGAGCGTCCCTCGCCACGCGTTGAACAACAACATCACGCCAGTCGAAAGCGCGAGTACACCTGCGCCGTAATCACGGAGCGGACGAATTAGTTTTTCAAACTTCGCATACAGCGCGGTTTTTTCGTACCGACGATCGAGAAATACGCCGACGATGACGATCGTAAGAACCGCAAGCCCGAGTCCGATTGTCCATGCATTTGGTGTGCGAAACCACGCAGGTTGTGTGTAGGTCGCAGGAGAAGAAACGAACCATTTTTCATGCGCTTGCGCGGCGGGAATAATAAAATCGAGGATATTCATACTTGGCTAGTATAGCAAAATAGGGCGAAAAAAAGGTTATCCACAGTTCCATCAAAACGAGGCAGCCTGTTTTGACTCAATTTTTGACTGCCTCGTTTTGATGGAAAAGTGACTGCCTCAAATCAGGTTTGGAAATGATGTACTCCCTCGCTCGGAACTTCCACAAAAAAATCCCCCGCCCAATGGCGAGGGATCGAGTCAGCCACGAACGACGGACGTTCCTCTGGAGAAGACGGTGATCACCTTCTTCGTCGCTGCGCGAACGCTCTCTTCGGAGCACTCCGAGCTTCGGATGAAGATGTCCAACCAGTCGAGCGCCGCCGGACCATGCTCGTCGTTGTCCAGCCCCACGTGCGTCTCGAGAAACCGACGGAACTTCGCGAACCGCGCCTCGGACGATAGCGAGGTGAGCGCCTTGGCGTACGTCGCCGGCGCCATCTCCTCGTTCGCCGGCATCAGAATGAACAACGCGAGCGGATCGTCGCAGCAGTTGAGAGCATTCTTTGCGAACGCCGCTGACGGCGCGGTCCAGAGCGTGCTCTGTTCGATTGCGGACATCAGACCTTGTGTGTCCACGAGCGCCATGAACTGTATGATCTCGACCATGTCGCCACCACCAGCGTGGTACGATTCGAGCGCGTCCCAAAAGTGGGAGTGTCGCTCGTTCGACCGCCAGAAAATGTTATTGGTGCACAACTCTTCGCTGACCGACGCGATCACGCGAGCGAGCGTGTCGCCGACGCTGTTGTCAACGGGGTGGCGCGTAGTCAGGCTGGAGAACACTGCGCTCGCGTATGAGGGAACGATGAACCGCCCGAATACGTACGACGCACGCAAGTTGGCACGCATGAAACGCACCACTTTTTGGGGATCGTCCAGACCGACCAACGAGGGGCTGTCGCACTTCGAAGCGATCAGCTCCTCGAGTATCGCAGCCTCGGGGATGCGCAGGATCTGACGGAGCGACTTTTTTTCCTTGGACATGCTTCCTCCTTTTTTGTAAGCACCATGTCGTGCCGCTGATCCTTTCATGAAATCGCGGTGGTGTCAATATAAAAAATGACCGATCCGCGAGTGCGGATCGGTCTTCGTTTCATGCGGCGAGCGTGTCGGGAACTTCGCGATCGAGCTCGGCGACCCACGCGCGAAATGTCGCGTCGGACGGCATGCGCCAATCGCCGCGCGGCGAGATGGCGGTAAGTCCGATCTTCGGTCCGTCGGGGAGACACGACCGCTTGAACTGGCTCGAAGCGAACCGGATCAAGAACAGTCGCAGCCAATGCTTGATCGTTGCGAGATCGTACTTTCCCTCGAACGCTTCGAGCGCCATCCGTGCGATGCGCGAGGGGCGGAACCCCCAACGCACGGTGTACAGGCCGAAGAAGTCGACGAGCTCGTACGGACCGACCGTCTCCTCGCTCTTCTGCACGATCTTGCCGTGCTCATCGAGCGGAAGCAGCTCCGGCGACACGGGCGTTGCGAGAATGTCGCGCAGCACCGCGCCGACGTCCGGCTCTTCCCGGAACGTCACGTCCGCGGTCCATGCGATCAAGTACGAGATCAGCGTCTTCGGCACACCAGAATTTACTCCGTAATGACTCGCATGATCGGCGAACATCGTGCACCAGCCGACGAGCAGCTCGGAGAGATCGCCGGTGCCGAGCACCATCGCACCTCTGAGCGCCGCTTCGGAAAATCCGAGATGCTTGCGACACCACGCTTGCACGTTTTCGAACGTCACCTTCTTGCGTCGCGACTCCGCGTCTTGACGATTCTCCGCGATGATCGTCTTCACCTCCGCGGTAAATGCGGCGATGTCGATAATGCCCATATCACGAAATGTCTGCGTCGCGAGATCGCGGATCGGTCGCTCGATGAGTGTGACACCGAGCGCGCGCATCAAACTACACGCGTTCTGGTACGTGCGGTTCGATGTACCGAATCCTTGCATGGTGATTGCGATGATGTTCGTTCTCGGAAGTCCGAGCAGATCCATCGCGTACGCCGCAACGAGCAGCGCGAGCGTGGAGTCCTGACCGCCGGACACGAGCACGACGACCTTTCGACCTTCGGGGCGGTTGTCTGGCGCGAGCGACTTCAGTTTTCGCGCGAGTGAAATCGACTGCTCCATGAACGTCTCGCGGCAACGCACGTCGCGCTTCGCAGGGTCGCTCGGCACGAACGGATGTGGATCGATCACGCGACGGAACTTTCGGAACACCTCTGCGCTCGCGCCATGTTCCTGACGATGCGTGAACAGCGCCGTGCGAAACGGCCGACGATGATCGCTTGCGTTCTGATGAAACGAACTCTGTCGAATCCGATCCTGGCTGAGTGACTCGAGATCGATGTCGGTGATGATGCTCGCGCCAGTGAGCGAAAACCGCTCGGTGCGCGCGAGCAGTGTGCCGCGCTCGGCGACATACCCGTCGCCGTCCCACGCGAGATCGGTCGACGATTCACCGAAGCCTGCGGCGCTGTACATCTCGATCGCGAGATTGCGACCAGACGAACCGACCACAAGCGCCTCGCGATACTCCGCTTTGCCGATCGTGATGTTCGATGCGGAGAGATTCGCGAGCACTGTCGCTCCAGCGAGTGCCGCGAGCGTTGATGGCGGGATCGGCACCCAGATGTCTTCGCACACTTCGGTGTGGAGGACGAAGGGGACTGTCCCCTTTGGGGACTGTCCCCTCGCTGCAATCAAGATGTCCGTACCGAAAGGCACGGTGTCGCCGGCGATCCGGATCGTCGTACTTCGCGCCTCGCACGCACGCGCGAAGTGGCGGAGTTCGTAGAACTCGCGGTACTCCGGCGGATACGATTTCGGCGTCACTGCGAGCACGTGCCCGTCCTGACAGGTGACCGCGCAGTTGTACAACGCGTTGTCGACCATGAGCGGCATACCGACGGAGAACAGCAGATCACGCCACTTGTGCGATGCGACGAGCAGCGTCCCGAGCGCGTCGATCGCACTCTCGAGCAGCAGCTGCGAGTGAAAAAGATCGCCGCAGCTGTAGCCGGTGAGACCGAGCTCGGGACAAAGTGCGTAGCACGCACCGTCGCGATACGCCGCATCAAGCGCCTTTGCATGCGCCGCGGCGTTCGCGGCAGGCTCGGCGAGCGTGACCGGAGGAATCACCACCGCAACGCGACTGAACCCGTGACGTAGCACGTTCATGAAATCTTCCATGACTCTCCTCCTGTCTGGTCTTCTCTTCAGCCTCCCACACCTTGTCATTCCGGAAGCCGTGACGACGGCTATCCGGAATCCAGAAAAAATGTGTGGACGCTGGAGAAAAGATCCGGGCGCATGACACGCCCAGAAAAAAACTACTCGTCGATCTGATCGTCCGCCTCGTCGTCATCGTCCAAAATGACGCGCGCGATGGACCGATCGAGAGAAAGAACGGTGAACGGTGGTTGACCCGCGACCTTCGCCGCGATCTTCGGACACGAATCCGTGATCCACACATTCTCGAATCCAGCGTCCAGGAACTTCTTCCACGCATCGCGCGGAAAACTTCCGTGCGTTGCGTATGCGCTCACCACAGATGCGCCTGCCGCACGAAGCGCGGTTGCGCACTCGAGGATCGTTCCGCCGGACTTGATCATATCGTCGACGATGATGACGTGACGCCCACGCACATCACCTTCGCGCACGGTGACGATCCGTTTGTCGCCGTCGCGAACTTTGTCACAGATCACGAGTGGATACTTTCGGTCGCCCTTCTTCGATCCGTCGAACATCCCCTTGAACCGTTTCCACGCGCCCATGTCAGGGAAGGCGATTGTCACGGTCGAGGTGTCCAATCCCTCAAGTCGTTCCTTGAGGTACTTCGTGCCGGTCTTGTACCGCGTGAGGATCGTCTTGTCGAAGTAGTGGCGCTGGCCGAGCGAGTGGATGTCGTACAGCACGATCTCCACCGGACCACCGCGGTTCAGCGGCGTCGCAGACAGCATCGTCGCGAGCGTCTTCGCGGTGACCACCTGACTTTCGGTGTCGCCACGTTCGAGGGATCCCGTCGGGTAGTACGGAAGGATCACCTTGAATTCCTTCGCACCGAGTCGCGGCAGTGCGTAGATCACGCTGAGCTGCGGAAAAAAATCCTCGAGCGAATCGAACGACGCGAGAAACGCCGCGCGCTTCTGCCGAATCCCCTCCTCCTTGCCGATGAAAATGTTCGGCATGCCATCTTCGAACGACTTCCACGCGATCTTGCCGAGGTGGATCCTGTCATTGACTGCGCAGATCTTCTTCGCGAGCGCCGCCATCTGCGGACAGTGAAATAGTACTGCTCCCATGGTCTCCTCCTGTTCTTCTCTTCAGCCTCCTACATATTGTCGTACGTTTCTGGATTCCGGATAGCCGTCGTCACGGCTTCCGGAATGACAAGATGTGAGGATGCTGGAGAAAAGGCCGCACACTGTTTGGTGCGGCGATCTGTCACTCGGGAAAAACGTCGTCCGCGAGTTTCGCAGTGATGTCGTGCCGCGCGAGGAACGCGAGTTCGATCGATGCGATCTTGCTTACGCGAGCACGCACACTCGACACTTCGCCACAATCGACGCCGTCGATGCACGCAGCGATCGGACGCTTCGCGTAATCGAGCGAGTCGATCCGTATTTCACTCTCGACGGAGAGCGGCGCAGAGACCCAACCGAGCGGATCGAACACGTTGTTGCCGACGAGCAGCCACGCGCGCGAATCGATGAGGAGCGGACTCGCACGCATCGCGCGCGCGTATGCGGTCGATCCCGCAGGTGTGCACACGAGCAATCCATCACCGACGAGCTTCTTGATCCGCACTCGACCATCGACCGTGACACGCAGCCAGGCGCTTTGATTTCCGCCGTGTCTTTGCACCCACGCATCGTTGAATGCGTAGAGGCCGTACTCTGCGCCACTGATGTCGGTGTACTCGATCCGCAGCTGCGGAAGCTGATACACGAGCAGGTTCGAAAACAGAAACAGCGGGTCGGCGAGTTCTGTCTCGTCGATGTTGTTGAGGAGGTAGCCGCGATGGCCGGCGTTTACGCCGATGAACGGAAGGCGGAGTCGCCAGTGGTCATCTTCGCGGATCGCGCGGAGCATCGTGCCGTCACCACCGATCGCGAGAATGCAGTTCGCGTGATCTTTGGCGACCGCGATGCCGCTGAACCGGTCTGCGAGTGCGGCGGCTCTGGGGTTTCTTGTGTCGTGGATGAGGAACGGTTTGGGATCAGGAAACGAAATTCGCGCACCATTCGGTCTGAACGAAGTTCGATACAAACCATACCGATCGATGTAAGACTCAATCTCCGAAGAAACGAGCCCAGTGATCGGCTGATGGTCGTACACCATCTTCCGAATCCCCCGACTCGACCCGGTCCGACCCACAGAAATCATCACGCTGTGCGGCGGAAGATCCGCAGCGCCGAAGGGAAACTCCGGACGATCGACCACCGCGAACCGCAGCTCGCGCCAGATGTCAGCGCCATTCTGCCACTTCGTCTGAATGTCAGCGGCGCCCGTCGCGCCGCCACAAACCAGATCCGATCCGATCACGTGCCACACCTCGCCGAGAGAGCGATACCGCTCGTCGAGCGCGATCGTCCGTGTGAACGTCCCGTTCTCAAGATCGAACAGTGCAACCTCCACGTTCGGTATCCCGCGAAAAGCCATGTCGCACATCACCGCGCGATGCACCGGCTCGATGTCGTTCGTCGGCGGCTTATCCGGCCGAGGCCCGCAAGGCACCACGATCACCCGATCAAACTGCGCCGACAAAGCCTCAACCACAGCCCGATGATGCACCTCGGGAGGATTAAAACTCCCCCCAAAAACAGCGATCCGCTTGCTCATGCCAACCTCCTCACCCTCTCTTGTCATTCCGGAAGCATGCCGCAGCGGGCTATCCGGAACCCAGAAAAAAATAAAAAAGAGCCGTATTTCTCCCCATGGGCCGTTTGACGGCCCCGAAGAGAGAACGAATCACCTTGGCGCCTTTCACAGAAAATGTCAAACAATATTGACGCCAGCCGCAAATACGTGTTACGGTCCACCATCGCTCAGAACCAGAGCGATGAGTTCCTTCCACAAAAGGAGAAAACAAGATGCTCACCTCCCTCCTCTATGGTCTCGCGGGATTCGCGGGCCTGTGCCTGTACTTCAAGATCGGCGTGTGGCTTGGTCAGTTGCGTTGGTGGAGTTGGAACACCAATAAGTGTAAAAATCGTGTGTTAGCCTGGTTGCTTTTCCCCTATGCCACGGCAACAAACGATGAGTCCTTGACCTGGATTCATGATCTGAGTGATTACCAAAAAAATGAGTTTTACTTTATAAACGGAGTCTTCTGGTCGTTGACTGTAGTAGCCACAGTCGTATCTCCCATCGTTGCCATTGGCGCAGGTATTTTCTTTCTTGGTTACAGGTGCTTTGCACTTCTCTTATTTTCTCTGCTGGGAGCTCCGACGGCTGCTTGGGAAGAATTCGGCTTCAAAATTCGTCTGGGGTCCGAACCACTGATCGAACAGCAGGTACGGGTGACGGAGACTCCGCCACCAGCAGTAGTCGACACAGACCCCGCGCTCACCGAGTACCGCGACCTCCTCAAGCAATGCGTGGAGGGCGAGACGAAACTCGCGCCGATCCGCGCAAGAATGGCCGAACTCGAAGAAGCCGACGCGGCGCAAAATGAACCGTTCCGCACAGAGCCACTCGAGGCACGCGCGCGCAGAGCATAACGACAGACTCCCGTCTTCATGACCGGGAGTCTTTTTTCAACTTATCCACAATTTTTCGGTACCTGGTACCAAAACACCGAAAAAGTCAAACAACGAGTGGACCCCGTATTGACAGGTGCTCATCAAAGTGTTGTACTGTCGCGAGACACGCCCTTTCAAAGGAGAAGGAAAAATGAACATCAACCGCGACTCATTGCACTTCAAGTTGTACCGCGCGACGTACTACTTGGACAACTACGCGTACCCGACCAACACGAACCTCTGCCAGTACGTACAGAGACTCGTCCTCTCACCGCTCATACTCTCGTTTTTCGCCTTCCTCTGGACGATGTTGCTTGTGGCGTTCATCTTCAAGGCCACGTTCTGGGTTCTGCTCGGGATTAGCAGACCGCGCGACTTGAAGATCTTCGAAAATTTCGACAACTTCGTCCCATTCGAGGGAGTAAGGATCGGACCGTTCCTGCTCCGCCCATCCCCACTGCTCAACATCCCGGTCTTGGTCTTCGTGAGCAACATCATGCTGTACTTCTACGTCAGCAAGCCGCTCGCTCTCGCACTCGGCGGCTGCGAACTCACCGTCGCTGCCATAGTTGTCGGCGCGACCAACCTGGCCATATTCCTCAAGACCGACACGGGACGGCTAGTGCGCTCCGCGCTCGCCGCAAAAAAGCAGCGCATCTGCCCTATCGTCAACTTCGACGAAGCCCCGACCTCCGACACCACGGACGTCTGACCCCGTACCAGTCGCTCCGCTCCGAGGGCACAGGCCATCGTCATCTCGCAAAGCGCCCCGCACAGCAGTGCCGAGCGCTTTTCTTTTTCTTGGCGTATTTTTTCAAAAAATGTCAAACTCTGACGAGAGCTGTTTAGTCACTTTTGCTAACAATCACTATGCACTCGCTCACCACACTGATTACCTTCATCGCTCATCATTTCCCGTTCGACGAAGACCATTACCCTGAACTCATCGGAAAAGATAAAGAGCAGGTGCTCGCGTTCGCGCTCCGCCACAGCGCGTTGCATTTTGCAAAAACCGCCGGGAAAATTGCGGCGGTGAGTGAGGCTATTGACCACGGCGCAAAAGTCGATCTCGAAGAACTCCGAAAAAATGTTCCGAAAGCATTAATCAACACCCTCCGCCTCGCCGAACTGGTCGGTGTGTCAGAAGACGACCTGGTGCAAGCGATCGAAGAAAAATATCGCGCAAAAGTTTCTGCGGTTTGAAATCGCTGATAGTCTCAATTCTTCACAATAACATCCGTAATCCTGAAAAGATGTCGTCCTCCTTTTAGTGCCTCTCGTTCTTCTTTATATTGTTTAGAATGAAGTACTTTCCAAGCCGAAAACTGTTTTTTTAATTTTTCAGCCGACCAATATGATGCAAACGGGACAAGAAATGATGGTGCCGGATCGGCATAAAAAGTTTCTATAGCGATCACACCTCCCGTTCGAAGATGTTTGTCCAGCAATGGAAACAAAATATCGGTCGCATACTCTGCACTAAAAAACTGCAAAATATTACGCATAAAAATACCATCGAACATCACTTCTTCAGAAAACGTGGGAAGCCATTCTTTAATATCAGCCTTCGCCCACCGTACGCCATCCAAACCAGGATCATCACATGCATGATCGACCGCAGTTACCAAAAAATCACGATCGGCAAATGTTGCAGAATATTTCCCTACGTGTGCACCAAGGTCAAGAATATGACCGCCTGGTTTACAAGCACGAATAAATTGTTCTGTAAAAGTATCCATATAATAGAGAAAGACGCAGGCTGAATAATCAGCCTGCATGATCGTATCACAACACTCAGTTTGCTTCGCAGGTGCAAGGATCGGGCACGCAATCCGCTCCCGCGCTCGCATCCCACAAGGTCCGGTCGTACGTGATTTGATTTGCGTCCATGAAACGGATGGTACGACCGTAGCCGCCGACGCTAACCGTCGCTCCATCGTTCGGTTCGTGATCGATGTACGCCCTACCGACGCTTGCACAGAACTTGCGATACACTCTGGTGTAAATCAAGAACGTGTGCCAGGCGTCATCGACCGCTGGCGAAGGAACAAATTGGATGTGCGAATGAGCGCTGCACATCTGAAGAAACGCAATCACTCCGCTCAGCATCGCCTCCGCTCGCGAACCCGAAACATCGTGCTCCTTGACGATTCGACGAATGATTCGCATCCGATCAGCGCGTGATGGAACAATTACTCCTGTAGTCTTGGTGTCCGTAATCATGACGTTTTGCATGATCGTTTCTCCTTTGTCCCTTACGAGACGTTTGATCGTCCACATGGACGATCGTTGGTGAGCACAAGCGAACTTGCCGAAGTGCCTGTTCGTCGTGCTCACTGAGCACCTTACAGGAACTCAAAAAACTGTCAAATATATGACAGTTTTTGTAATACTCGCACGGATTGTTTCATGCTACCCTTTTGTAAACAAAAAATCTATGGATAAGTAGGCACCCTCGAGACCTGACGTCTGGGCTACATACTTCTCATTTGAGACTCATCTTGTAGTAAAAAAGTCTGCGATTTGACACAGAGTAACAAAATGCGTACCCTATAAATATCCACCAACGGAAAAGCAAACCCTATAAGGTTCTGTCCTTATGGGGCCTTTTCTTTTTTATGGAGCCTTCCACGCAAATCGTTCATATAGTGTAACCGAGAACGAAATCGTTTGATCTTCAATAAGGAAGAGAAAAAATTGCGATCGGGGATCAAAATGCACTCGAGCTTGTTGTTCTTCAAAAGATAATCGATAAGGCAATAAAAATCACCATCACCCGTAACGATGACCGCTTTGGCATACACATTGAAGTCAATCATTGACCAGAGGACCAATTCGGCATCGCAATTTCCTTTTATTCCACCATCTTTATGCCGTACTGTTGGTTTGAAAATGCACGTAAACCCAGCATCCCGAAGCGTCGCATACAGTGGCTCATTGCCGCTAATATATCCGAGAAACAAATACGCTTTTTCAACAGCATACTTTTCTCGTAGATAAATCCGAAAACGCGAAAAATCCAATGTCCATCCTTGCGCCCGAATATTCAAATGGAGATTCTGACTATCGATAAATGCGTAATTTTTCTGCAGATGTCGCATGGTCGACACACTTTCAGAAAAGAAGAAAAGTGTCAACTATTTGACACTTTTAGCTTAACAGGGTTGACAACCTCGACTCTTTTTGCTAAGAATAGACTTATCCACAAGGCACAGTGCCATGTGACACAAAGGAGAATAAGCATGTATCCCCCCGCAGTAGCCGTCTCGATCGCGCACACGAAGTGGCGAAAAGCGCATACTGGCACGCCCTGCATCAAGAAGACCATTGACCTCAAGTGGAGCGCAGCGAACGGTGGCGCCACGGAGGTCGACCTCATCGCAACCGACTACGACAACCTCCCTCGCGACTGGAAGCACCGTCTCGATCGCGCTGCAGAGCGGGCCTGGCAACTGGTCTGGAGCGCCGGCCGCGACCGTCGCCCGTTCGATGACGTGTTCATCGGCCAGGTCGCCGCGGCCGCGCATGTCGACCTGATCGAGCCGGTCAATCTGACAGGGCGCGCGTGGCCCCACGACTCCTCCGAAGAGGAGTCGCAGACCCCGTACGCCGAGCGCGACGAAGTCGAGAAGGCGCTGATGCTCCAGCTCGTGCGTTACACGATCGGCATCTACTGCCACCACATCTGATCTCACCGAACGTCTGCGGCCACCTCACCTCGAAGTGGCCGCATTTTTTATCCACAGGGTGACAGGCACCTTGGTGCCTGTCACCCTGTGGATAAAAAAGAAACCCCGCACCGTGATGGTGCAAGGCTTTCGCGAAATCGATCTACATCGCTGGCGAGAAAGTGATCTCGGAAGGAACAATGCCGAGCTCGACGGCGAGCAGCGCGCGCACTTCGTCTTGCTCCTTGGGGAAGAGCATCTCGACATCGATCGCGCTAAGTCCACCTCGCGTGCGGTACTCCTTGGAGCACTTTCGTCCGAACACCACCGTCGTCGTGCGTGCGCGTGCCCCCTGCACGGTGACGCGACGGTACGCCACGCTCCGTTCGCCGACGTGGAGATACCGCACTTTGTTCGCGACGATACGTGCGGTCGTTATCTCGAACGAGAATTGTTCGAGTGATGTGAGTGCGTACTTTTCTCTTTGCATGACTTCCTCCTTCGACTACTTCTCGCGCTTCCGTCCACTGAGACGATTCATCGCATGATCGACGATCCGAGCCTTCTCATCCTCGAGCATCATGTCCGCTTTTCCATGAACGGCGCCACTACCGATAAACAGAATGATTGCGAACCACCCTGCACCGATCCTCACGTACCACGGAAAGGTGCTGTCGAATGCGGGCAACACCAAGAGTATTGCGAGAATAGCCACGATGTACCCCAGCCCGTATACCCACTGTATCTTCGTGGCGCGACCATCATCGTAACCCGTCTCTTCGTCTTGTCCGCTCATGATTTCCTCCAGTTTCGGTCTGCAAAAAAAGTAGCAGAAAAGATGCAGGGTGTCAATCTGCTGTACAGTTAACCTTCAAGGGTGACACTGGAGTAGGCTAAGGGTTACTAAGGTTAACCGAGCCAAATATGCCAGGGTCGCCACTCTCCGCTCCGCGAGATTTGCGGTTCAAATGGTATCTCCAGGTCGAAAAGCGCGGAA
>SXGR01225877.1_pt1 | contig 17439 bp, 17 predicted proteins | sample 3174711 | NCBI WGS metagenome assembly SXGR01 (sample SAMN11356860, study PRJNA531348) | freshwater metagenome | isolation source: freshwater sample F1-60 | place: China: Fuxian Lake, Yuxi | collected 2017-12-25
CGCGGGTTCGAGCCCCGTCCGGTCCGCCACTATTTTAGGCCTATTGAACCCATCAGTAAGCCGACATAAAAAAGCCCCACATCTGGGGCTTTTTTTCGCCTTTTTTTAGCTTAGTCTTATTTCTGAGCGCCCTTCTTGTCAGACGCTGCAATATCTTGCTTGATGTGCTTATAAGCAAAAACACCTATGTAAGTTGCCATTACACATACCAAGGCAACAATGATTAAGCCAGACGCAACTACCGTATCTATATACATAATAACCTCCTCAGGTATTGAACACTTGCAGTCTAGGAGATGTAACAGTAGTTAGATTTGATGGAGATCAAGGAAGGTCGATGCATCCCTGCGTCGGAGAAAAGTACATATTACAAACTGTCGAAAATCGGCTTAATTGTTTCGTCCCACACTTTCTGATTTACATCACCGATATATTTGTAGCGGATAATGCCATGCTTATCGACTACATAGGTTTCTGGCGCTGCGAATACTCCCAAATCCATACCTAAGCGCCCATCCTCATCGAATATTATGTCGGCATAGGGGTTACCCAACTCTGCAATCCAGCGTTGCCCATCTTGCAGATTATCCTTGTAGTCAATACCAATGATATGCACGCCTTGCTGTTTTAATTTATTCAAAAATTTATGCTCATCGAGACAGACCACACACCAGGTCGCCCATACATTCAGTAAGCTCGTCTGACCTTGGAGTAAGGTTTGAGTGCGCAGCTCTTGTGGATTTTCTAACCTCGGCAAGGAAAATTGCGGCACAGGTTTATTTAACAAGGCTGAAGGCATTTTATTGGGGTCTAGTGAAAGGCCGCGCCAAAAAAATGCGGCCAGTACAGCAAACACTACTAACGGAATAAATAATAAAACACGCTGCTTATTCATGAGCAACGACCTTTTCATGAACAACAATTTTAGGAGAAGCAACAGGAGTTTGCTTCTGTTCGATTTTTACTGGGTGTTTACGATAGCGCTTATCCATAACTGCCAAACAGGCACCAAAGGCCATCATTAAAGCGCCCAACCAAATCCAACGTACAAAGGGCCTGATATGAACGCGCATAGCCCAAGCTTTTTCATCGATAGGCTCGCCCATAGCGACATAAAGATCGCGAAATAAAGTTACGTCAAGCGCAACCTCGGTCATGACACTACCGCGCGCATAGTAGCGGCGTTTTTGGGGTTTCATGTCCGCGATATGCTCTCCATCTTGTATCACGCTAATTAAGGCTTCATCTGCAATATAATTAGGGCCTTTAACTTTTTGCAGCGACTGCATAGTGAATTCATAATTCAGTACATTTACAGTTTGATGCTCTTGCATTCGCACATCGCGCTCTATGCTGTAAATGCTGGTCAATGAAACACCGATCACAGCAACCGCAATACCCAAGTGCGCAATTACCATCGCGTAGTAACTCAAACTCAGCTTTTTTGCACCCGAAACAAAAGAGTCTGCGTTGCGTAGGCGATGAATAAAATCCGCCACTAAAGCTAAGGCTATCCAGCTTGCAATAAATACGGCAATCGCAGCAGAAAATTTATATTCATCGCCATACAACCAAGGAAAAATTGCTGCCACAACTAAGCTCAACACCCAAGGCTTCCACAGTAAATGTAATAACTGCTGTGGGCTCGTGCGCTTCCAATTTGCGAACGGACCAAACGCCATAATTAAGCAGAGCAACCCCATTAACGGCACGAAGAAAAAATTAAAGTATGGCGGGCCCACTGAAATTTTTCCCCAGCCCATGGCGTCTGCAATCATTGGGTAAAGCGTACCCAACAACACGGTGAGCATTGTAATACATAAAATAATATTGTTACCCACTAACAAGGTTTCACGAGACAACCAACCAAAACCAATTTCACTTTTCACTACAGGTGCACGAAATGCAAAGAGCGTGAGCGAACCGCCAACCACCACTAACAAAAAGCCCAGAATAAAAATCCCGCGTTCAGGATCAGACGCGAAAGCATGTACCGATGTTAATAAGCCCGAACGAACAATAAAGGTGCCGAGCAAACTTAACGAGAAAGTAAAAATTGCGAGCAGAATCGTCCAATTTTTAAATAGACTGCGCTTTTCAGTCACCGCGAGCGAATGAATTAATGCGGTACCTACAATCCACGGCATAAAGGATGCATTTTCAACGGGATCCCAAGCCCACCAACCGCCCCAACCTAATTCGTAATAGGCCCACCAGCTGCCGAGCGCTTTACCTACTGTTAAAAAACCCCACGCCATAGTGGCCCAAGGGCGAGACCAGCGCGCCCATGCACTATCTAAACGGCCGGTTAATAGCGCAGCAATTGCAAATGCAAAGACAACACTAAAACCCACATAGCCCATATACAACATTGGGGGATGAATAATAAAACCGAAATCTTGCAACGCGGGATTTAAATCGCCGCCGTCTTGTGGAGGAATCGGCAAGATACGATCGAAAGGATTCGAAGTAAGCAACATAAACGATAAAAAGCCGATTGCCACAAATCCCAAGATCGACAACACACGCGCCTGCATATCAAGCGGAAGTGATTTACTAAAAATAGCTACAGCAAAAGTCCAACCTGCAAGCATTAAGACCCACAGCAAAAGCGACCCTTCGTGCCCGCCCCACACGGCACAGAGCTTGTAATAATAAGGCAGCATTGTGTTTGAATTACTAGCAACATATTTAACGGAGAAGTCATCGTTAGCAAATGCATAAGACAAACAAATAAATGCAATGCACACAAACACAAAAAGACCCGCCGACAAAGAGCGACCTGTGTGCATTAACAATTGGTTGCCATAATGTGCGCCTAGCGCAGGCAATACAAATAAGGCGAGGCTTAAAGAGAAAGCAACAATCAGTGCAAAATGCCCTAGCTCAGGCACCATAATATTAGGCCCCATAATTCATCCCCTTACACACGGCTTGATCATTTTTGTGATCGCCTGAATTTTTAATACTGGCAACTTCGGGGGGCGTATAGTTTTCATCGTGTTTTGCCAAAACTTGTTCTGCATTGAACACGCCTTTGTCATCTACTTTTCCGTTAACAACTGCCGCTTCGCCTTCAGCGAATAGGTCAGGCAGAATTCCTGAGAACCTAACCGGTAAATCAGCAACACCATCGGTGAGAATAAATTTGATATCGAGGTTATCGGTGGCACGCACCACACTGCCTGGCTTCACGCAGCCACCACCGCGAATATTGCGATTGTGTGGTGCTTCACCCGAAACAATTTTGCTGGGTGGATAAAACAGGTTGATATTTTCACGCATGGCGTAGGTCATTAAACCCACGGCAATACTGGTAAATACCACACCAGCGATAACGAGAATTAAGCGTTGTTTACGAACTGGATGCATAAGTAGGTTTCTATAAAAAAGATATAGTGCTGCAACTTAAGGTAATACTTACGAGACACGCCGCAAGTACATCCTTGTAGGCTCGACGTCAGCATCCATGCTGCCGACGGTCTCGCAAGTATCACCTTAAGCTGCGAATTGGGTTAGTGTTAAATCATTAAGAACTGCTGGAATCTTTCTGTAACTGCTGCCATTTTTTCTGCTGCTTCAAAAAGTTTTTCTTCTGAATCAGCGGGCTAACCGTTAAAAAAATCAAAATGGCATACACAAGCGCATAGCATGTCCACACATATACACCGTGGCCACCCATATGAATAAACGCGTCTAGCGAATCAAATTGAAATTTCACGATTCTGCACCCTCGCCCTTAGTATTACTCTTACCTAAAACCAAGTCTTTAACCCATTGCGAACGGCTTTCGCGGCGCAAAATTTCAGTGCGCGTATGTAAAATCAACACCAAGGTAAAAAACACATAGAAGCCAACAATCATCACAAATAAGGGATAGAGCATTGAAGGATCAATCGTAGACTTTCCTACGATTTTCAAGGTGGCTGGCTGATGCAACGTGTACCACCAATCTACCGATTTGTAGATGATAGGAATATTGACCGTACCTACCAACGCCAAAATCGCACTGGCTTTATCCGCCGTATCGCGATTTTGAAATGCCTGCTGTAGTGCGATAACACCAAGGTACAGGAAAGATAAAATTAAATAAGACGTTAAACGCGCATCCCACTCCCACCAAGTACCCCAAGTGGGCTTACCCCAAATAGAACCCGTCGCCAAGACAACAATAGTTAATCCCAAGCCAATCGGTGCAGCGGCTTTCATCACCATAAAAGGCAGCTTCATTTTCCAGATTAAACCCACCGCACCGGAAATCGCCATGATGTAATAACAGCTCATAGAGATAAACGCGACTGGTGCATGGATATAAAGGATGCGATAGCTATTGCGCTGCTTGGCATCTTCAGGCGCAAACCCCAAGCCCCAAATACCACCCACTAAGAGTAAGCCCCAGGCGCAAACCATAAGCCAAGGCAACCATGCGTTGGTTTTTTCGTAAAACCAACGCGGCGAACCTAATCGATGCAACCACTGCCAATTCATAACAACCTCTAAGCGTTCACACTCACTCGCAGGGCACCGGCTGCTGCTAGCGGGGCCAATAATAAGGCGATTGCTAAACCTGCACCGAGTACCGCAAGTTGCATGTTATACGCCTCACCCAGCGCTGCAGTTTGCACCGCGCTGGCACCAAAAATTAATATAGGGATATAGAGCGGCATAACGATAAGGGAAATTAACACCCCACCCTTACGCAAACTCACTGTTAAGGCGGCACCCACCGCACCTATTAAACTCATTGCTGCCGTGCCGAGCAAGAGAGAATAACATAAGGCTGCAAAGGCATTGGCGGGTAGCGACAGCATCACACCCAGCAAAGGAGCCATCAAGGTTAAAGGCAATCCAGTCGCCAGCCAATGCACCAAAATTTTGGCGAAAACGCTCAAGGCGAGCGGATAAGGAGCGATCAATAATTGCTCGAGAGAGCCGTCATCGAAATCACTACGAAATAGACTATCGAGGGATAATAAGGTTGCAAGTAGCGCCATCACCCAAATAATACCGGGGGCGATGCGCATTAAAACTGCTTTTTCTGGCCCGAGCGCCAAGGGAATCATGGTGATGGCGATGAGAAAAAACACCAACGGATTAACCATATCGCCCTTGTGACGAAAGGCCAAAATCAGGTCGCGCTTAAAGGTTGCCCAAAATAATGAAGAAGCGAACGAGGATAAATTAGCCATAAGCGGCATCCTCATGACTATTTAGCAATTGAGCATCAACGGGGAAATCCAGCAGATTAAGCAACTGTAGATTAGGTACATTTATATCTTGGTGAGACGTTACTAACACCAAGCCGCCCGCCGCTGCATGTGCAATCAATTTAGCCTCAAGTTCGGCAACTCCAGATTTATCGAGCGCAGTAAAAGGCTCATCTAAAACCCACACTTTGGCGCGACTGAAAGCTAAACGCGCCAAAGCCACGCGGCGCAATTGGCCGGCGGATAGCCTATAACAGGGCGTATTTTCATAACCAGCCAACTGAACCTGAGCGAGCGCTTTGATCAAATCGGCATCCGCTACGCCACCTTGAACCGCCGCGTACCAGCGCAAATTCTCAAAAGGGGTGAGGGATTTTTTGATGCCAGGTAAATGGCCAAGATAAAGTAAATCGTTAGCATATTCCCAAGCAGTATCTTTTAAAGGCTGCGACTGCCAGAAAATATCACCATAAAAATCCTTAGAAACACCAGCCAAGATGCGCAACAAGGTGGTTTTGCCGCTACCGTTAGGACCTAAAATCTGCACCACCTGCCCGGCATAAAAGTTGGCATTAAGCTGCGCGAACAGATAACGTTCGTCGCGCTCACAGGCCAAATTACGCAATTCAAGAAGAGCAGGTGCCGCTGTCAAAGGGATATTCCAAACTGAATGTCAGAAGAACTCAGGATTTACACCCAGAGGTCGCTATAATCAAAGAGCCTTTTGATAGCCTAAGTACATTCTTAACAATCAAAGCGGCGCACGTTTTTTTGCTGGGCGATTATAGCCGCAGCCCCTAGGTCTTTCACGTGTTATTAATCCACTAAGATTAAAAGAACTGCAAACGAGTCGTTAAACGAATGGACATTACCAATATTCCTCAGGCCCTAATAAAGGGGCTAGAGCAAAAAAACACCGAACAGCTGGTTGCGCTGAGCCGTGTATTGAATTTGGTATTGGGAAAAACAGTCATAGCCACTATCGCTTCTACTGAGGCGGTTACCGCGCCCGAGCGCGCAGAATTACTCAAACAAACTGCCGCCGCGTTGGCGCAAATCAAGCAGCAAGCAACTAATAATTTAACACCTACAGCCAAAGCTGAAGTCGCACGTTTAGTGCAACAACAAAACCTGATTCAATCACCAGAATTAAAGTGGATTAATTTGGTGGTTAATAATCGCCCACTCTTAACCTATAGCGATAGACCTTTGGTCGCAGGGCAAGGCGTTCCCGTGCAATTGCAAAGCCCGCAAAAATTAGTGTTGCTGGATTTAACCACGCCTGCACAACCATTATCGACTAAAACAGTAGTACCCAGCGCAACACCTGAAACATCTTTAGCGCCAACAACAAATACACCTACAAATGCGACTATAAATACAACTAAAAATGAAGCAGATACAACTAAAAATGCAGCAACTTTAAATTCGCTATTGAAAGCGGCAATTACCGAATTAGCCAACAAAACACTAACAACACAAACAGCAAACTCAACAACCCCAACCAAAAGCCCATTGGCAACAGACACAAGTGCGACACTATTGGCCAAGAATCTTACAACGGCAGAAGATACGAGTGATAAAAGCTTATTGAAAAATACTGCAGCGCTCAATGAATTATTAAAAGCAGCAACTACCGATCTAGCCAACAAATCACAATCAATGCCACTAGCTAACTTAACAAGCCAAATTAAAAACATCTTAGCCACTTCGGGAGCTAACAATTTACCACTTGAAAATGAGATTGCAGCATCAGATTCAAATACCAAAACGGCAGCTTTAGGTAAAGCGATCAATTACAGTAACAATGACCTATCGCTAACATATACAAGCCACAGCAGCAATAAAAACACCAGCCCAGAAACACTAGCCGCTAAAAATATAGTCAGTGAAAATCTACGCCATCTTTTACCACACCGAGATGCTCCCAATCTATTGTTTTCGGCGATTCATCAACTGCAACAATTACCTGCAAGTAGTAAACAACTATTGTTGTCACCCAGTGTTGAACAGGCATTAAAAAGTATCGCAGAGAAAATCCGCTCACCCGAACAATTAACGCAACCTAAAGTACTTGCACAAATACTTAAAAATTCCGGGGTATTTTTTGAAACCAAACTTAATGACAGTTTGCAAAAGAATAGCGACAACAAAACCGACAGCACAAAAGCCTCTTTAAATACTACTTACACGCAGGATTTAAAAGGATCACTGCTCACGCTGCTCAGCCGAGTCTCTCAGGAGTTAAACGGTGATAAGAAACCTCTCTCAACTGAGCAGACGATTAAATTATTGCAGACTTTAAGCACCCCCGCCCTATTCCACCCCATTGGCACTGCTATTACAAATCCGCTCAGCGCCAAATTCGATATAGCCCAAACCCTCGGTATGTTTGTCCAGCAACTTATGAATAAACCGGTAAAAGAATTATCTGACAAAGAACTGCGCACGCAATTACTGGTTTTATTACAACAGCACAGCGTGCATAGCCTCGCCAAAATTCAATTACAACAATTGCATAGCATTAATCACGAACTAGAAACTAAAGAAAGCACTACACCCAATGCTTCATGGCAAACAGAAATTCCAGTAAAACAACACAATGACGTGCACCATTTGCATATGCGCATTGACCGTGAATGGGTGGATGAAAAAAACAAATCTGAAACCAATAAAAACACTAACAAAATAAAACAATGGTCGGTGACTTTGCGTTTTGACTTACCCACACTGGGCGAATTTTGCGCACAACTTGCCATAGTGAACACTCAAGTCAGCGCAACACTCTGGGCGGTACGAGAAAAAACCTTTGGCGAAGTGCGCGATCATATTGAAGGCTTGCGCAAACAATTGGAAAGCGAAGGCATTGAAGTAAAGTATTTGCAGTGTATGCGCGGTATGCCACCCGAAAAGCCTATGGCACTCAGCTATTCATTAATCGATATTTCAACCTGACAACAAGAATGACAACAGACCACAAACTCCAAAAAGCCGTTGCCCTATTTTACGACGGCAAAAGTACGCCTATGGTTACCGCCAAAGGTACAGGTGCAGTGGCTGAAAATATTATGGCGATTGCACAAGAACATGGCGTCCCACTATGCGACAACAGTGCTTTGGTAGAGCTGCTGGTGCAATTAGAGCTGGGCGATGAAATCCCCGAAACTCTTTATCTGGCCGTTGCCTATATCATCGCCTTTGCCTATCAGTTAGAAGGCAAAGAACCGGAAGCCTGGGCAAATAAGTAATTACAAAACCTCATAATATGTTAAAAAAACACTCACCTTGGTTATTTTATGCTTCACAGCAGGCCTGAATAGTGACAAGATCGGCGCATTATTCAACCAATAATTAAAATGAATTTATGCATCCCTCTCTTATATCTGCCGCTGAACTACAAGCCCAATTAGGCAAAGCAATTGTTGTTATAGATTGTCGGTTTAATCTCATGGATAAATCGCAAGGTCTATCGCTCTATCAACAAGGGCATATTCCCGGCGCATTTTATGCAGATTTAGAGCGCGATTTATCATCTGCAGTACAAACCCATGGGGGCCGCCATCCGTTGCCAGACGTTGAACGCTTACAGAAACGCCTGCAAAGTTTTGGAATTAGCCAACACACCAGCGTAGTTGTTTACGATGACTCACGCATGGCCTATGCCGCACGCGCTTGGTGGTTGTTGAGATTTATGGGCCATGTGAATGTTCGCATTCTCAACGGTGGTTTTATTGCATGGGTTGCACATCAGGGCGCAATTGATAGGCGCGAACCTGCGTTCAGGCAGGGCAATTTTAAAATGGATTTGCAACCAAACCAAACCATAGACCGCGATCAAATTCTCTCTGACCCATCTCTAACACTTATTGACTCACGCGAAGCGCGTCGCTTTCAAGGCGTAGAAGAACCCATTGATCCTATCGCAGGCCATATTCCTAATGCAGTGAATTATTTTTGGCAGGATGTTACCGACGAGCAAGCCTTGGTTAAATCGCTTGAATGGCAAAAAAATCATTGGTCTGCGTTAAGCAACACAGAAAATATTGCGGTCTATTGTGGGTCTGGTGTGACGGCTTGCGTTAATATTTTCTCGCTGCATCTCTGCGGAATTAACGCAAAACTCTACCCTGGAAGCTGGAGCGATTGGTGTAGTTACTTACCTGCCCCCGAACAAGTGCTTAGTTAAAATAATTTAATAGCGAGTTTGTCGTTGGGATATTTGTTTCAAAACCCTCAAGTCATGGATGACTTGCGGGAGCTACATGGATGTATTTATGGGTTTTTGAAATAAATATGCCAACGACAAACGAAGTGCGTAGTGATTCTAAGTTAAAAATACTCATACTCAATTCGCACATCCCAAGCTTCACCAGCATCGTTATCGATATTGGCGCGACCTTGATAGCGCATTAGATATTTTCCATCTGGCTCGTAAGCGTAATAAATAGGATCGACGAAAATAGAGGAGAGCTTGTTGGCGGTTTCTACTCTAAAATACTTCCAACTTTCAGCAGCACCCTTATAAGCCAGCGGCGAAGCACTTGAATCAATTTCTTTGATAACAAATTTTTCAATACCCAAATTACGGGCATCCGCCACATCAAACTCGATTTTTTTACCCGACGTAATTTTCACCCAGTTCAATTGAATAAATGCATCGACACCGGTATCAATCACTAATTTTGCAGTGTCGTAAAGCGTTTTTGTTTGTGAATCGCCTTTCTTTTGTAAATCACTTTTCTTTTTATGGGTTAACAGCAAACGTCCCGCATCAAAAGTAGCCGAAACCAACTCATCATCACGCTCATCTGTAAGTTCAACACTGGGCTGAAAAACCTCAGTGGCATAGTTAAGGGTTTTGCGCGCAAAGATTACACCGTTAGGTTTGGCGTAATTAACGTGCACCAAACCATTCACATCTAATTTGGTAAACAACTCACGGTAAGCCAACTTACCGGTTTTGAGATTATAGGCTGCACCCGAAACTGCATAACCATCGTTAGCCATAGCGCCAGCGGCAAAGACTAACCCCAGCAATAACACCACTTGATGAAAAGCTCGCATATCTATAAAACCCCTTTACCACGAATTAGCCGAACCTGAGCAACGATTTTGCGCGCAGTATAATTCTTTCAGCTAATTTTGCACCCTTCTTCATAGGGTTAAAGGTCAAACCATTTAGCAAGAGATTTTAACCTTTAAGCGCACCGAACAAGGCGATGGTTTCTTTACGACTGGTGGATAAATCTACAATAGGTAAAGGGTAACCGGGCGTTGGCGGCGGGTTGTGAATAGTCTTGGCCGGCAGTTTTGCCAAGGCAGGTAAGTAGCGCCGAATAAAAGCGCCATCTGCATCGAAACGTTGCGACTGGCTGACGGGATTAAAGATGCGAAAGTAAGGCGCGGCATCTGTACCCGTGGATGCACTCCACTGCCAACCTCCGTTATTGGCCGCAAAATCACCATCGATTAATTGCGTCATAAAGTAATGCTCGCCCATGCGCCAATCGATTTGTAAATTTTTGGTAAGGAACATCGCAACCACCATCCGTAGGCGATTGTGCATCCAGCCCGTGGCTTTCAATTGCAGCATGGCGGCATCCACAATAGGAATTCCTGTTTCACCATTACACCACGCTTGAAATAATGTTTCGTCGTGTCGCCACGGGAAGGCCTCTGTGTGTTTTTGCATGGCATTAAATTTACACACGTCAGGGAAATCCACTACCAAGTGTTGATAAAAATCGCGCCAAACCAATTCACTAATCCAAGTCGTAATACCAGCGTTGCCAGAATCAAATTCACCTTGATTCGCCTGCAAGGCAGCCGCTATACACTGACGCGGTGAAATAGAACCCACAGCTAAATATGGTGAGAGCTGCGACGTTCCCTCTTGGTCTGGAAAATCACGCGCTGTTTGATAGTCTTCAATATGATTTTTAACAAACGCTTTTAAGCGTTTGCTGGCTTCTTTTTCGCCCGCAGGCCAAAGTGTAAATAAATCGCGCTGTTCGATGCCTTTAAATAAAGTGTTGATCTGTTGATCTGTTAAAGCTATGAAACTATGCGCAGCTTGAACAGCTGGTTTTTTTAATGGCTGTAACGGAAGTACCCTTGCCTGTTCAATCCAATTATTTTTAAAGGCGGTAAATACTTTATATGGATCGCCCTTACCGTTGCGCACCATACCGGGTGGAATAATCACTCGATCATGAAATCGCTTTACCACTAAACCTTGTGCTCGCAAGGTTTCTGAAACCTGTTTATCGCGATTAAATTCATCTAACGGATATTCAGCGTTTAGAAACAATTCCTCTACTTGATACAACTTAATCAATTTCTGTAAATGCGGAACAATCTCTGCGGTTTTATCCACATAAATAACCACCAGCGGAATATTTAATTCCGCCAAATCGTTATTCAGTAGCAATAAATGGCGACGAATAAAATCTACTTGTACAGGTGCGACCACATGATTAGTAAGCATTTCACGGCAAATAAAATATACCGCCAGCACGCCTTCTTGCTCTTTTGCTGCGCGGAATAATGCGGGGTTGTCATAGGTACGCAAATCGTGCCTTAGCCAAACAATGCGTTTATATTTTTCAGCCCTCATGCTTAACCTCACCAGAAAAACTCTCTGGAAAAACAGTATTCAATACGCCCATAACATCTTGCTGACCTGAATCCGATGCAAGATGCACGTGCGATGGAAACTCGGCAGTAAGTGCATGAATCAGTTTTCCACCTACCAGAATCGGTAGCGAGGTGGTTTGTGTTAATTGCGTCAACTCTTTTTGGAACTCGCCTACACTGGAACAAGCATCGTTAAAAACAATAAAGCCATCTAATGCTAACTGCTCTACCGCAAATACAACTTCTGCAACAGAAACCACGCCGAGCAATTCAGATTTCACCTGATTCATAGTTAAACCATAATGCAACAGCGTATTTTGCAAAGGATTGACAGCCGTATTTAGTTGGATAATTGCGATACGCTTTCCCTTTGCTTGCTGGCGTTGGCGCTGGGTTAGCATCAACAAATATTCCGTCAAACGATTTATTAAAATCGCCTTTTTAACACCGTTGCCAAAAGACTCTTGATTGAGATTATCTAATACCGGCGCAATCAATTGATCTGCAATTAACGCAGCGGGATACACCGAAAACAATTGATTGAAAAAAGCCTCTAACTTACCGAGATGTAACTCAGCCATAATGGCGAGCAGCTCGCTCAAATAACCTTGCCAGATATTTTCAATATCCACATGTTGACTGGGCAAGCCTGACTCTAATAATTCACTTACCTTGCCAATCGCCAAACCACGCGCTAACCAGCCTTGAATTGTTTTAATCAATTCGACATCGTCACGACCATATAACCTGTGGCCTTTATTGGTACGCAGCGGCTTTATCAAACCATAACGTCGCTCCCATGCGCGCAGCGTTACGCTGTTAACACCGGTAAGCCGCGATATTTCGCGAATTGGAATTGGGTTTTGCCTATTTTCAGTCATTAAATCTTTGCTCATCATCAACCTCTAACGCTCAAGCACATAGTTGCGCAGGCCCAAATCATCTGGGTGCGGCGACCAAAAGGTTTGATTTTTTAAATAGGGATTATCCAACGTCATTAGATGATGTTTCAGCAAGGTTAAAGGCACCACCATGGGCACCATGCCTTGACCATAGGATTCAATTAAATGACTTAACTCTTCTTTTTCTAATTTACTGATATGTAATTTCAAATAGCCGCGCAAATGCATCATGGCGTTAGTATTGCCTTTGCGCGAAGCTTGATGCCCCAAGGCAGTCATGAGCAATTGAATAAATTCGCGATTAACATCACCAATAGGTCGCCCAGAAAGATTGGCTAAAAATTTACCAATCGCAAAATAACTGGGAACATGGTGCGCCATCACTTGGTATTTGTAGCGCGAATAGAAATCGATCAATTTTTTTGCGGTAGGATTTTCTTGCAAGTTTTCTCGCCAGTCGTGTAAAGCAAAAATGCGAGTGATAAAATTTTCACGCAAACCCGCATCATTTAAACGGCCAGCCTCCTCAACTGGAATTAAGGGCATCAACTCCATAAAGCGCTTGGCGTAAGCACCCCGCCCTTTGCTATCCATGCCATAACCATTACTGCCATAACGTTTTAAACCATAAACCCCGCAGCTCGGCGAGTTTTGCATAAATACGTAACCGCAAATATCTGGCATGCGAGCAGCGGCATACTCTGCTTCTGCGACCAAGGCATCGGTAACATCCAGATCAGGGTTTTCAACGCCGCGAATACGGTCTTGACCATCAGTCACTATTAAACGTATAGGTTTGCGTGGCACACCCAAGCCAATCGCCAGCTCGGGGCATACCGACTGAAATTCAACATATTTTGAGAGCACATCGGTTAGGTAACGATTGCGTTTGTGGCCACCATCAAATCTAACTTTTTCACCCAACAAACACTGACTTATGCCAAGAGAAATCTTTTTCATCATCGCCACCAGAGTTATACAAATATTTAATGGATGTATAACTTATAGCGGCACTTCTTGTACATAGCAATATTTATGTATAGTTATTTTGTAAAGATGATCACGAATAAACATTAAAAGTGATAGCTAAGTCATTGATTAATTTCAAGAAAGCAAAAAAAAGCCGACTGCGTCGGCTTTTTTTATTTACGCTGAAAAATTACAGCGTAGGTATTTTTACATGCTCAAACAGCTCATCCAGCTCCGCACGGGAATGACGATTAAAAGCTTCGTTAACAATTTCTTTGGTGAGGTGAGGGGCAAACTTTTCAATAAAATCGAACATAAATCCACGTAAAAAGGTACCGCGACGGAATCCAATTTTAGTCACGCTGGCTTCAAACAGATGGCTAGCATCGAGCGATACCAAATCGGTATCCACCGCAGGGTCATAAGCCATTTGCGCGATAATTCCGATACCTAAACCCAAGCGAACATAGGTTTTGATAACGTCGGCATCGGCAGCAGTAAATACAACACGAGGGGCCAAGCCACGGTTAATAAAGGCTTCATCCAACTTGGAGCGACCCGTAAAACCAAATACGTAGGTCACAATTGGATACTTAGCGACATCCTCCAACGTTAGGCGTGGAATTTGTGCCAAAGGATGGTTTTTGGGCACAACTATGCAACGGTTCCAACGGTAGCAAGGCATCATGACCAAGTCGCTGAACAGCTCCATGGCTTCGGTAGCAATAGCAAAGTCTACAGTACCATCAGCTGCCATTTCAGAGATTTGCATTGGCGTACCCTGGTGCATATGCAAAGCCACTTCTGGGTACTGCTTAATAAATTGGCCGATAACAGGCGGTAATGCATAGCGTGCTTGAGTATGAGTCGTTGCGATAGTGAGCGTGCCTTTACGCTCATTGCTGAACTCTTGTGCAACCTGCTTGATACTTTCGACTTTGCGTAGAATCTCGCCAGCCTTTTTCAAAATGGCTTCGCCTGCAGGGGTAATCCGAGTTAAATGCTTGCCACTACGCGAAAAAATCTCTACACCTAACTCGTCTTCCAGCAAGCGAATCTGCTTACTGATACCCGGTTGTGAGGTGTACAGACTCTGTGCAGTCGCCGACACATTTAAGTCGTGATGGGCAACTTCCCAGATATAACGCAATTGTTGTAACTTCATAAGCCCTCCAAATGGCTCATTGAACTGGAGGATTCTCGTTAACCACAGGGGCGCGATCAACCGTTATAAAAACACTTCAGCTTTATGCTTTTCAAGAATAGACAGCTAATTCGACAAATTCCAATTTACTTGCATATATCCCAAAAAGCGGGTTTCTTACAACTTTAGACCATATCTAGGATTTTTATAGTTTTAGAGGGATTTTTTTATTCTGATTTATCACAACGCTCTAAGACCTGATTTGCGATGCCATGGGGAACATGCCCCGTTGCCACATGCTCGCTGGCAGAATCGCAATGCACACGCTGATCATCAAAAAATACGTCTGCCCCGTAAGCCTTGAGAAAGGTTCCCTTAGATAATCCACCCAAAAACAAAGACTCATCGATCCGAATATTCCAAGCGCGCAATGTACGAATTACTCGCTCATGGGCTGGTGCCGAACGCGCAGTCACCAAAGCCGTTCTAATGGGGCAGTCGTGCTCACCAAACTCACGCTGCAAGCCTTGTAATGCCGATAAAAATTCTTTGAATGGCCCACCCGACAAAGGCTCTTTAGCAGACGCTTTTTCACTCTCTGTGAATGCGCTTAAGCCTTCTAATTTATAAACGCGCTCGGCTTCATCGGAAAACAGAACTGCATCACCATCAAAAGCAAAGCGAATTTGATCTTCGTTGTCGATTTTGCTTTTTGACGCAAGCAAAGTCGCTGCTGCAATGCCGTGATCAAGCGCGTGCTTAACATCTTCAGCGTTAGTGGAAAGGAAGAGATGGCAACCAAAAGCGGTGGCATAACCGTAGGGCGACGTACCACTGCAAAAAGCCGCTCGAGTGATATTTAAACCGTAATGCTCAATTGAATTGAATACCCGCAACCCCGTATCTGCACTGTTGCGCGACAGTAGAATGACCTCAACACGCGGCTCGCCGCCTAAGCGCTTATTAAGATGAAGGAGCTTTTGCACCATGGGGAAGGCATCGCCCGGCTGCAATACTTCGTCTTCATGGTCAATTTGATAGCGTGCGTAAGCATCCAGCCCTTCATTTTCAAAAATCGTGTGACTCTCATCAAGATTAAAGAGCGCACGCGAAGAGATGGCAATAACAAGCTTGGTTCCAAAACCACTAGGCATAAACTAATCCCGTATAAATGTAGTGAATGGCCTTAAGCTAACGTTAAAGGTCACAAGAAAAGTTTAACGCCTACGTAGAACAACCCGCCTGCTAACAGTATTGTTGCAGGCAAGGTTAACACCCACGCTAAGAGAATTGTTTTAATGGTAGAGAGCTGCAAGCCAGATTTATTTGCAACCATGGTGCCTGCAACAGCCGATGAAAGTACGTGGGTTGTTGATACCGGCATACCGGTCATACTCGCGATACCAATGGCAGTTGCAGCGGTCACTTGGGCAGACATACCTTGCGAATACGTCATACCGGTTTTGCCGATTTTCTCACCAACGGTTTTAACTACTCTGCGCCAGCCAGTCATGGTGCCTAAACCTAAGGCCAAGGCAACGGCAAGAATTACCCAGAAAGGCGCGAATTCAGTGGTCGCGGTAATTTCTTTGCGCAACTTGTTGATCTCTGCTTTATCGTCTGAAGAAACGCCATCTACTTTTGCCATCTTTTTTGCATTGTCATCAATACACAAAAGTACGCGACGAATTTCACGGCGGTTTTCAATAGGAAGTGCGTTGTAATCAGTAACGTCTTTTAATTGCGCAGAGAGGCTGTTAAGTGTAACCAAGGCATTTTTTGATTGGCACTTTTCTTCAGTTTGTACGGCGGCTTGGGTTTTGGTGAAGTCAATTTTCTTGCTCAATTTATCGGCATTCTTTTGGTAAATACCTTCAAGATAAACCGCAGCATGGCGGGTTTTATCAATATCAATAGCAGAGGTATTTAAATCCAAAACAAAGTGCGCTGGTGCCATACAAATCAGTACCAGCATCAGCATACCAATACCTTTTTGGCCATCGTTTGAACCGTGCACAAAGCTCAAGCCCATTGCAGAAGCAACTAAGGTGGCGCGAGTCCAAAAAGGTGGATGTTTTTTACCATCAATACTTTCGCGCTCTTCTGGCGTTTTATGAATTTTTTGGCCAGGCCATATGCGTTTTAGCAGCAACAAAACCAGCGCTGCAATAATGAAACCCACGAGCGGAGAAACCAGCAACGACAACATAATGTCAGTCGCTTTTTTAGTGTTAATACCTTCAGCCAACGGCAAGTGTGTTAGCAATGCATGAGCGCCGCCAACACCTAGGATTGAACCAATTAACGTGTGTGAGCTTGAACAAGGAATACCAAAGTACCAAGTACCCAAGTTCCAGCAAATTGCCGAGAACAGCAGCGAGAAGACCATCACCATGCCATAAGACGAGCTGATGTTAAGCAGCAAATCCACCGGTAACAGATGCACAATTGCGTAGGCAACACCCAAACCGCCAATCATTACACCTAAAAAGTTAAAAATGCCTGATGCAACTACCGCCATGTGGGGTGGCATGGCTTTGGTGTAGATCACTGTGGCCACCGCGTTGGCGGTATCGTGAAA
>SXGR01140973.1_pt1 | contig 17437 bp, 11 predicted proteins | sample 3174711 | NCBI WGS metagenome assembly SXGR01 (sample SAMN11356860, study PRJNA531348) | freshwater metagenome | isolation source: freshwater sample F1-60 | place: China: Fuxian Lake, Yuxi | collected 2017-12-25
ACTCAGGGGTCAGTTTCGTGTCCTGGAACTTCAACAGATAGAAGCCATTGGGATTGCCGTCCTGCATCATCGCATCGCGAACGCCGCGGGTATCGGCGGGTCCATTCGTCCAGCCGTTGCCCCGCACTTCGGCAAGTGTGTGGGCGATCCAGGGTCGACCCTGCCAGCCGTGCTGGTGGTTCACTTCTACCTTCCAACTGTTGCTGGTGTCGTGACCCGCGAGACCATAGATCGTGTTAAAGGGAGAAAGAATCTGCAGCAGCCTCGCAAAATTTTCAGTGCCCGCTGCGGTCGCCGGTTCGGAGCGGCCATCACCCGCTTCTGCCACCAGCGGAATATGCGTCGCAATGACGATTAGTTTGTCCACCGGCACCTGTGCGAGGTCCTGTTCCAGCCAGGTCAGCTGATTGTCGGTGATGTAGCCGCGATAACGCTCGTCGCCGAACAGCTTGTCCAGACCCGCATATTCCACATTGTTCAGCGCCACGAAATGCACATTGCCGTGATTGAATGAATAGTAGGTGGGACCGAAGTGGCGTTTGTAGGTTTCGTTCGCAAACACCGCGTCCGGCGAATTGAAATTGATGTCGTGATTGCCCGGCAGATACCACTGGGGAATGCCCATCAGTCCCATCATTACTTTGTGACGTTCATAAATTTCGAGATTGTCGAAGACGACGTCGCCCACTGTCAGACCGAAGTCGACACCATACGGATTACCCACCAGCGGATTGATCAGATCTTCCCTGAGCATGTCCTGACTCACATCGAAGCGCGCCTGGGGATCGGCGAAGCCGTGAGCCTCGAAATCTGCACTGGGATTCGTCAATGGCAGCAGGCCAAAATCGATAGTTGGCGGGAGCGGTCCGGTCGGTTCCACCACGGGCCAGGCCCAATCCACCGACGTGCCGGAGAGTATGGCAGGAGTGCCTTGCGGGTAATGTTTGTAAAAAAATCGGGGAATATTATTGGCATCGACCTTGAACGCATATGCGGCCGGCTTCGAGATGAACAGAATCTGGGTCGCATGTACAGGCAGCTGATAATTGCCCTCGGCATCGGTTACGACCACTGTGCAGCCATTGCTCACGCTGACACCACTAATACCAACCTCAGTCGTCTCCCGGCGATCATTGCCATTAGCGTCGATATATACCGTGCCGCGCGCAGTCTCCGCGGCATCGCTCGAGAAATTGCAATTGGCCTGAGCCTGATGCGTAAGCCCCAAAACCGCAGAAGTCACGAGCGCCGATACGAGAATTTTCATGGTGAGAGCCGTTTGCATTTTGGTTTGCGACTGCATGGAAGTTCGCCTGGGCTTGGATGGGAATAGCCCATGCATTGCCAGCACAAGGATATGTTCCCATATTTACCGTCTGGTTACAGGATACGATTTGCCAGTAATTCAAAATGGTTTCGGTGCTGGAATTTAGATTTAAGGGGTCGGAGGTATTTGAGGCGTCGGAAGGCGAAGGGGTCGGGGGGATTAAAAAGTAATCCCTCCGACCCCTTAAAAAAACCAAATAAATTAGATCGCGGAATCAGCTATTGCGCTGAGTTCGGGAACGCTGCAGATTTTGCAGACTAAGGGCACCACCCAGAGCCGACAGCAGCAGCAACAATCCGCTGGGTTCGGGTACTGGTATGGCATCACATCCGGGTAAATTCGGATTGGTGGCACAAGTTTGAGTGACTTCGGTTGTGGTGCCTTGCACACCTACCGTGAAGCCGTTCCAGAATTCATTGGACAGGCTGCGCCAGGAAACCTGGGAGAAGCTGCCGGTAAAACGGATGGCACCATGGGGTTCGCCACTGCCAAGCAACTGGTATTCCGTATTGCCATTGCCGAGCGTGACGATGTTTTTGGACACGGTGCCGCAACCCCAGAATCCGCAGGAATTACCGTCCACGCCCCCCTGACTGAGGATTTCGAAATCCTGGTCAAAACCATAGCCGTTGCCGTTCAGGCTCACATAGGCAAACACCGGATTCGCGATGGACTGGGTAAAAGTAAGAGTCTGGATACCGGCTTTGGAGAGAGCAATGATATCTGTTCCAGTTGGAGCGTTGTCCACCAGTGTGCTGGTGTAAGGGGAGACTGCATCATTGCGCGGACCATACCATCCGTTTCCCCAATAATCCGTGCCTCCGCCGGTCTGGATAAAACCCACGCCGAGTGCATTCGTGTAAGTCACACCGATGCTGGAAGTCAAAGTGGTGATAGTCCCGTTCGCAGTGAAATTGCCTGAAACCGGGGTATTCGTTTGCCAATCCGTCCAGTAAAAGGGCGCGGCAAAGATACTTGAACTTGCCAGCATCAGTGACGTGGTGGCAAGCAGTCGGGTAAGGGTACGAGGCTTGACTTGGATAGACCTGGGCATAACAAACTCCACAAAATTTTAATCGTTGTGAAGATTCTGCATAAATCGTGCCGCCCAGTTCAACACACTGATATTTCGAGGAATGTTTTCTTGCCCCGGGCTAACTGTTAAAGAATCTGTAAATAAAACTGACACTGGATTGGAAAATAGCTGGGCGTTACCTGAAGAAGGAGCGCTCCAAATAGGTGCACTTTTGAAGGGGTTTCGAAGGCTTTACACAGTTTTCGAAAACTTGCCGAGAGTGTCGAGAATTTTTACAGGAGCCGTCCCGATACCAATCAATGGACTTCGTAACCTATTGTTTTTTATGTGTATTAATAGTTGGTACATGTCTTGCTTATTTATCGCTCAAGAAGACTAGTAAACAGCCTGTGGTCTGCTTAACAGAAGTGTTATTGAAAACTGGGCTGAGATTCAAGATTGTTCAAAGGAGCATCATCATGTTAAACAAAATGCGTAAATCAGGATTACTTGCCCTGATATTTGCCGGCTTTCTGGGGCTATCCAGTGTTGCAAGCGCTGACCCGATTCCTCTGGGTTGGAGCTGTACTGGTAATTGCGGCCAGTTTTCCGTCACCGATGGCAATGTCACCGTACCAACTGCATCCGGTTTTAATACCTACCAGTGGATATCTACCAATGGTGGCGTTTTTGGGACTGGGATTCTGCCAACCGGCGGAACGGGACAGGAAACCGACGGTTCTTATATGCAAACATCAACTTTTTCGGTGCTTGCCGGGGATGAGTTGAAGTTTGATTTTAATTACATCACTAGTGACGGGGCTCAATTCACTGAATATGCTTGGGCAGGTCTCTTCGCTGGCACATCAACTTTCGACTCCTACCTGTTTACTGCGCGCACCGTACCTGGTGCTGGCAACACAGTTCCGGGGTTTGGTCTGCCAGGTCTTGGTGCCGGTGTAACTTTGACTCCTGCTTCCACTGCGATTATTCCGGGGGCTTCGAATTTTTCTCCTCTCGGGGGTAATTCCGGAGCCTGTTATGCCGGGCTGGGTCAGGGTTGCGGAAGTACGGGCTGGATCAGCATGGCTTACTCCTTCACTACTGCAGGTACTTATAGCCTGGGATTTGGAGTAACTAACGCACTTGATACAGCTTTTGATTCTGCTTTTGCAATCTCCGGTATCACTATCAATGATGTTCCAGTGGGTGTGCCAGAGCCTGGTATGCTTGCTCTGTTAGGACTCGGTCTGGCCGGAATGGGCGCACTGCGCCGTCGCCGCTCAAGCATCTAGTTCTACCGGTCAGGATTAAACGAAAAATAGAGTACATTTCGGGTCCTGACAAAACTGAAAGAAATGAAAAGAAGCATCACAAACTCCCCCAAGGAGTGTGATGCTTCTTTTTTTTGTCTCCGGAAACGGGAACTATGTCTGGGATGTTTGCACAAAACTTTCAGGCTTCCTTGCCGGGTTTGAATTAATTTCTAGACAGTGTGTCTGCTGCGCTGATGCAGCGAGTGTTCGGGTGAGCGTCCAGTTATTCTTCAAAGCAGCGCTCAAAGAATTGGCGCCGTGGTGCTCGCAAGCAATACTCTGTCTGAGGCTCGGGCCGGCATAGGGAATAAACTGAATACTGCCCGGAGCGAGTCGAAGAGCGACACTTCCATCCCTGTTTTCAGCGCACTGGCGTTCAGTGGGAAGGACGTTCTAGTCATGACTGGTTCGTGATGAGGTCATCCTGCTTACCAGTCAGCGCGATATCACGCGAATCCCCGCGCGAGTGGGCCTGATCGCTGTTGCAGTCAACTGTCTCTCAACTACAAGTGGTCCCGTCTTCCGGCCCATCGTATGACCACTGCAAGCTCTCCGATGGCCTCTCCTGCAAATTGGGTCACCAGGTGCCGCGAAGCGGGACTCAACAAAGCAGAGAAGTGCATAAATTCCTGACACCCCTGCTTACTAGACCCGGTTGAAAGTTGTGGCCCCGGAACCGCCCGAGTCGTACACGCAGCGGCCAGAGCTCCTGGCTCAGATGGCATCCGCGAGCCACACGCTGCACAGGTGTGTACATAGCAGGCTCGTCCGCAGTTGTCTCAATTTCAATGTTCTTTAAAGCGAAATATCCAACAATTACCGTAGGTTACGATACCTCTTCTGATTCATTGGGCTGAGCATGAGCGCTGGCTAAAGGCAAAGGGCAAACGGAAAACGAACCACTGTCTGCTTGTGCCCTTGAGAATCTATGGAAAATTCAATCAGGCACATCAACTCGAGAGACAGACACTGTTTTTCGTCGTGTGTCTGGTGAGCAGTATCATCTCCCCCGCTTGTCCACGTGTCAGGTTTTTTAACACCTTTCCACCGAGGTGCTGTCGAGGAATAAAAATAGCTAATAAAAACAATTGGATAAGATTCCCTCTGGTGTTGGTACAGTTCATGCATGCCTATTAGGTAGACAAGATCGGAAGGTTTCAAGCGCAGCTATTCGAATTTGCTTTGGGAACGAGTACTTCAGGTTCGAGCCATCGCAAGCTGTGTCGCTCAAGTTGCTAACCTGTCACCTTGTCACAGTACCAAAATTGAAATTACCAAGAAGTTATCGATGTAACGGGTTAAAGACACGTCATTCAAACAAACAGGAATTATCGAAATGAAAAAAATATTACTGGCTGGCTTTGTCGCACTCAGTGCTCTGATTGGGACACCTGCTTTGGCGAGTCCTATCGTTCTGAATGGACCCGGCGCGACCAATGTGGACACCGCGTTTCCAACGCATATCTCTTTTTCGACCGCACTGACTGATACCATTACCGACTTGAATATATCGATTGATCTTGATGCCGCTTGTTGTGGCTACGACAACACAGTGACCCTGACACACGTCAATAGCGGAACTTCTGCGGTGCTCTGGTACGATTCATTGATACCCGGTGGTGGTGGTGGTGGTGGACCCTCTACTTTCGGCGATGTATTAGGTGTGGTTTTTGATGACGAAGCGGCCACAGCTTTCAGCTCGATTCCAACTGGTTCTTTTCCAGTTGCCCCAGGCTCTTATAAAGCATTTGGTTCACTGTCTGTGTTCGACGGCCTCAGCCTTTTCGGGACCTGGCGATTGACGATCCAGAATACCGGTTGCTGTGCGTTTGAGGGGGATGACTTGCTAGCATGGTCACTCATCGCCGAAACAGGCAATGTTCCTGAGCCCACAATCCTCAGTTTGCTGGCAATGGGATTACTCGGAATGGGTATCAAACGCCGTCAACGCGTTGGTGCATGAGTATTTTTTAGAGAGGCCTCCTCAGCTTTCTTTTGCCAGTACTGTCAGTAATCATTGTTATACGTTCCCCAGCCGGGAGGTATCGAAAGGTACCTCCCGTTTTGATTTCTGGTGCAGGCTGAAATCAGAGCAGGATTCAGAAATGAAGCGGAGATACAAGGTCCTTGATTGCACATCCTATCTGCGGGAAAACATTTCCACGCATGTGTGGTTCAAAACGATGCTTACCGGTTTGCCGGTTAGCGAGAATTCGAGCGAAGATCAGAGCGCAACTCTAAAACCACCGCATTTTTGTGTGGTTCTATCTTTAGTGGTTCTATCTTTAGTGGTTCTATTTTTAGTGGTACTTTTTTTGTGTAGTTCGTTTTTTATGTAGACCTTTTTTTCTGTATACCTTTTTCCGCGCCTCCTTCAAACCCCACCCCTGATCTAACTCTCACTCGATGTAGTGGAAGTCGGCCGGTCCTGCTCGGCGTACCAGTATCACCACATCGCCTCCCTCTGGAACGTCCCAGGAGTGCTGCATGCGCGCAGGGATCACGATATAGCTGCCGGTTTTCACAAGCTGCGTAGTGTCGCCCAATTCCAGCGTGACGGCGCCACTCACCACCACCACAAACTCATCATGGCTATGCCAGTGCAGATCGAAATGTGACCCAGCCGGAAACATGGCGTAGTAGGTGACGCCGCCAGTCTCCGGATCCACGCCTTGTTGTGCTGTGCGAACTCCGACAGGTGAACCATTGCCACCACCGGGGGGGCCCCACTCCACCGCTTCGAGATCGACAATCAGTGCAGCAGTGGCAGGGGCAGTTACCTGTTGAGTTGATGAGGGTAGAGCTGATGCTGCTTGCCCCGAGACTGCCGTAGTGACAGCAAGGCTCAACAAGCCGAGAAATACCGCAAACATAAATTTCTGCAGCGGCTGGATAGAATTCATGTGTTGTTCCATTTTCTTCCCCTTCATTGTGATATTTGCAAGCACCGAAGTGTCGCGTATAAGCGAAATGAGGGCCAGTGAAAAATCGCTTTGGCAAAAACGACGTTGCTCATCACAATTGCTGCAACAAAGAATTTGGTGCCGTACCAAACACAGTCGCCGATTTGACAAATCGATTCAGGCATGACGTGCCTGCGACTCACAGTTTTGAACGGGTTCCCGGCACCGGGCTTCATCCCAAAGCCAATGGTCCGTTTTTCGCAGGAAATGAAAATCGCTGTGTTGCGCAATCCCACTGTATCGCATCGATTTCGCAATCCTCGGCTTCTCCTATAACATGACTTATGTGATATGGAGCTTTGCTTTTCGCTGCGACAGGCCGCCTTGGATGAGATTCCTGCTCCTGTAATTCATCACCTTGCGAGAGCCCGCAGCGCCTCGATTGGTCTGCTTCTTGCACTCCGCTGAAATGAAATTGCGGGTGGGGCGCTATCTTCGCCAGTAAATGGCAAATACTGCAGCCCAACAGCTCGATTAGGCTCCATGCAGAAATCGTATTCTGTCTGGAAGCAATGCATGCACGCAGAAGCAAGTTGGAAAAACCCATCTGTTTTGTTGTTGAGACGTCGCGAAAGATGCGATACCAGACACTCTGGTATCAGGATAGACAGCACTGAATTTCCTGTTTATCCTTCTATCCACCAAACGTCCGTGTGTAACTGGACCCAGAGCATCGTTGTAAGGGTTTCGCGGTTCGCCTCATTGTTCCATAACAGGGAATAAGCGGTTGTAACAGCGCCATCGAGCCTGAAGTATGTGTTAATCTGGTCGCTTCCTGCCTTTGCACAAGGCCTTGCGAATTCCCATACTCCATTCACTCAACCGGCACCGATCTCAGCGCCTTCTATTCCCGGACGGTTTGGGGGAGGGTCAGCTCGTTTTCTGTGAACCCAGAAAATGAAGCTCCTGGATTTGTAATTCAGTGCATGGGTAAATCGCGGCAAGCAAAGGTGAACAAGTGATTCAAATCAAAAAGCTCGGCAACACACTAACAGAGTTCAGTTCTCATTCTACCTATGGTTGCTACTCTCCTGTGCGACGTTATAGGCAGTTGCTCTGTCTTTTACTTGTCACTGCTTCCCTTTTCCTCAGCACCTCCGCTCTGGCCACGCGCCTTGAATTCATCGACAACATGCTTGTCGGCGTGCGTGAGGGTAACGAGTGGGCGCGCTCGGTGTCGTTGCTCGGTCGCATCATCAACAGGGATGGATATTCTTCCCAACGCATTTATTTGAAAGTACGAGCCAATATTGCTGATACGCCTTTTGCGTCGGGCCATACCATTGCAGAAGGTTTTCTGGGCCAACTCAGCAGTTTGGGAGACGATGACATCCTTGCTGGTGGTGAAGTGGCTATCGTTAACGGTTGGTTCAAGTTACAACCACCACCCGCTGGAACCTATTACCTCTACACATACATCTATGAATATCCCAACGTAGACGGATTTGTCAGTTACAGTAAGACTCCAGGCACAACAACCTTAACCGGTTTGGGTTCCAGCACTGGTGGTACTGGCACTGGTGGCACAGGCTCTGGCAGCGCTCCATCCGGTACCGCAGGTCTGGATTTGCAATGCGCCTGTTCCTTTAATATTTCAGGTACGCAAGTCGACCTTCGCGCTGCAAGTGTGGCTAATCAGCTTGGTCGCACTACCGGCACTCTCAAGCTCAAGCTTTGGGCTACCAGTACTCCTTACGGCGGCAGGGGTCCGATCGCCGGCTACGAACTCGGTGTGCATCAGTTGTCCGTGGTGCTGGGGAAAGACACTTCTCTGCAAAACCTGAACCCAACGGTGGCCTTCACTCCGCCACCAGCAGGCAAGTGGTACCTCACCATGACCCTTACCGAGTCATCCGGCGGGCAGGATCTGGTGATGGATCATATCAACTTCACTGAAACCCTCACTGTACCTGCGGGTGGCGGAGGCAGCAGTGGAAGTGGCTCTGGCGGAGGCGGCGGAGTCGGGTTGGATATTCTCTGCGACTGTTCCTATGAGACCAGTGGCAAATCCATCCTGGTTCGTGTGAACCGGATCGAAAACAAAAGCGGCAAAACCAGTGCACCGCTGTCACTGAAATTGATGGCAACTGCGCGTCCCTACACTGGCACCAGCACTCACGCTTATCAAATGGCTGAAATGTCGATAGGCACGCTTGCAAATGGTGGCTATGTCTATGACATCGCCCAATCCCTGTCCTATACCGAACCACCTCCTGGCACGTGGCATGTCAATCTGGTGCTGATGGAAAATGGCGACACCCCGGTGGACTATATCAATTTCGACAGGAGCATCACGATTGCTCCTGCCACTACTGGCACTAACCCCACACGCAAGCGGCTCGATATTGAGTGCAATTGTTCTTACGAGATTTCCGGCAGTTCAGTAAATCTCATTGCGAACCGTGTCATCAACAATGGTACTGGCAGCAGTGGCTCTCTGCAGCTGCGACTCTATGCGACACAGAACCCTTACACCGGAGGCACTCTCACTGGATACAAACTGGCCAGCTACTCCTTCAGCAGTGCACTGCAGCGCTACCAGCGTTATGAAAACATCAGAGGTGCAGCAACCTACACCGCGCCGCCTTCCGGTACTTACTATTACACACTGGCACTTATCGAAACTGTGAATGGCAGTGAAAGTCTTGCCGACTACGCCTCATTTTCCGGAACCGTGAAAGTGGGAGGCGGCGGTGGCGTCGGCACTGGAGTCGGCACTACCGGTGATCCTTTCGTGCTGGATCCATGGAACGGCTATTACATTGGCCAAATACCGGCTCTTACTGCACATTATTTCCGGTTTACGTTGCCGGTCGCTGGGAACTTCACCATCGAAACGTACGGAAGCCTCGATACTGTCGGCAAGCTTGCTCTGGGCAGTACCTTGATAACCACTGCCGACTTTGGCGGACAAGCCAATAATTTCAGGATCAGTCAATACCTGCAGGCTGGCACTTACACGATGCAGTTATACGACAATTTCGGCCGCCAGGGATTCTATTCCTTGCAGACTTCTTTTGACGGGCAATATTCAAGTGTTGGAAGCAGTGCCAGCACATCTGGGGAGATTGCCAGCGCAGGAATCTTGAGTTCTGCAGGTGTGGCACTGACTGATCCTGCCAGTCTTGGTCGATCTTCATTCGGGGCGGGTGCTTCTCGAGATCAAGGCAAGACATTTACCAATTCGGTTTTCGTCGGCGAACGAGTGCTGATAAATGCACTGGTGGTTCCGGAAACCGCAGATATCGGGAAAAGCGCAAATCTGTATGTAGTACAAGTAATTAATGGTGTGATCTATATGGTCAACAGCACTGGCACTCTGGTGCCCTTCCCTGCGGGTGGAGGAATCGATGCGCTGTTGCCATTTCGCACCAACCATACACTGACCGGCAGCAATAACGTTACCTTCACGAATGGTTCCTTGAGCGCAGCCGGAGAACACGCCTTCTTCATTGCGTACAAGGTGGGCAATGGGGATCTGCGTTACGGCCCAACGCCTGCCGTGATAACGGTTACGCCCTGATTCTGCATTGCTCTGGGCTCTTGAGCAGGAATTGGTCTGGAACGGGCGTTTAGAAAGTGCGACCAGAACAGGGGGATACACCCTGAATTATTCGCACTGAATCGAATGTCTTGATAGGGATTCAGCTCCCTGCTCGATTCTGGCCAGCGTGGCCTGAATTGCTTCGTGCAATAAACGAATGAGGTTCTTCGCACTCAGCAATTATCTCTTCCAGAAATACTCGGCAAAAAAAAGGACAATGTGGCACGCAACTATTTTAAGCGAACTGAGTAATTTGTTTACTGACTGAATGCGTGTCGCCTCCTTCTACGTTATCGATTTTCAAATCTGGCGATGCGGTTACTCCCGGCAATGCCACCGACCCAGATCTCAGCGCCTACTTCTATGGCCACAGTGCCGAGCAGAAACAGCGGGGTTGATGGGTAATCAATGATTTGTTGGGCGGACAGATTGCTGACATCGACACGGGTAACGCGCGTGCTGACGCCATCACATTGTTGCTGACCAAGGCAGGTGAATATCGAAGTGGGCTCAGGACCGACATGACCGGCTGCCAACAAAGAGCCGTCTTGCGCCCAACGCACATTGTCAATGTGATGCGAAACCTCAACTGACTCTACCGTGATTGGCTGCTGACCCCTAGAGAGTTTTATCAGTGAACGCGTTCCCCAACCACCAATGTAGAGCCAGGCGCCATCGGCAGAAATCTCGATGCCATTCGGCCCTGCTGTTTCACTGCCAGGAACCAGTTCCCAATCTCCGCCCGGATTCCATTCGTAAACCGCACCGGCTGGCAGTTGAAAATGGGTGGCGACCATGCCACCTTCTGGCGTTGCTGCAACCGAATTGAAAACCACTGCTTCCGGTGCTATCACGCAACCAATCCAGGCGATTGTCGGGGTTGCCCCTGCTGCCTCTATCGTGAATACCTCGACAGCTTCACGGGTGCCATGACGCACCACAAGCAAAAGGTGCGACCCATTGCTACCGGGCACCAGATGCAGGCCATGGGGTTGGAACCCTTCTGGCGCAGGACCTGGACAAGCTCCATATCGAGCGCGATCCCAGTGATGATTGGCATTTGCAGCCGGGTAAACACTGGTTGAATCCAACGTGGCGCTGTTGACGAAATAGAGATAGCCAGCGTCTTCCATCCCTGCCGCAACTATCCAGTCTGTGTCTGGTAGCTGTACCAGATCTTCAGGACTCACCGGACCACAGAGAAACTGAATATCACCATCGGCGGCACATTCCTCACTATTCGCCTGCCCAGTGGCATGAGCAGCTATAACAAGAGACAATAGACCTGATACTGCCAACTGGATTTTCATTGCGGGAGCTCCGTGTTCATGACTTTAATTACGATAGATACGCCAACAATACATGGGCCTGGAGTAAAAAGGCAGCAGCAGGTTTTTACACTGACCCTGTATCTCTCAACGCGTTAGTACATTAAGCTTGCTCCAGTCTCGAATAAACGTCTCGAACTTCAGTTTTTAAAATCGGTTTCTAATATCGTTTTCAATCATCGGTCTCAATCATCAACAACGTGTAGAGGTTATCTATGTCCCGCATCAATTCCCTGCTTTACGTTGCCATAGCAACCGCTGGAATAATTGGCAGCAACGCAGCACTCTCTCAGGATCATTCTGCAGACCATTCTCACGACCAGGCGCAGGCGCACTCGCACGAACCGGTTCAGGATCAAGCACAGGATCAATCTGAGGACCATTCGGCACACACAGCCTCTGCCCACAACCACGCCAGTGCACCTGTGGATTGTGTGAACCTGGCGATGCCACCCTGGAATGGATTGCCTGACGCGGCGCGACAACAAATGGCTTCGCTGCAAACGGAACTCTCGGCACTCAGCACACCGGAAGCAGCCACCGCCGCAGGGTTTTTCCCCGTGTTAGGCGATATCCCTGGCATGGGTGTGCATTGGGTGCACCCTGCCCGCATGGCAGATCCGGTGAACATCGATGCCCCGGATAATCTCATGTTTGCCAGCATAGACGGCCGTGACCAACTCGTCGGTGCTGCATTCACGTTCGAAGATATTCCAGATACCAGTGAGCCAGTTCCTTTCGACAGCGAACTCGCCAAATGGCATGACCATCCCCAGTTCGCACCTGATGGCAAGACCTTGCACATGCTGCACGTCTGGTTTGTTCCTTCTTCGAACGGTCCCTTTGCTGGCCTGAATTTCTGGCTACCGTATCGCTCAGCAGGTATTGAAGTGCCCAGCTCCTGCTGGATGGCTGACCAATCAGTCGGTGAGAAAATTCAAATCGTTTCATTCGCACTCGTGCCACCTGGCTTATTGGGTGACGAAACCAAAGCACCACAAGTAGAGCCAACACCCGAGCGCGCACAGATGTTTGCAGCACTGGATGCTGCTGCCCGCGCGGTTGATCAGGATGCCTGGGTTGCCGCTGCCGATGTATTAATCGCCGACCTCACAGAAGCCGAGCGCAGCAGAGTGGCAGGAATGTTGGGAGTATTGAGCCTGAATCAGATGTCATCGGCTGAACGGGATGCTGCGGGTATTGAACAGCCTAGCAATGACCGAAATTAGACAAACAAAGGTACTTCCAGCCAACTGATCAAATAGCGGGTAGAGTAAGAATAGAATTCTGTATTTTTACTCTACCCCTTAAATTGATTCGCTTCCCTGCAATAAAAACGCGTCCCACTAAAGCGTTGTCACCAACACCAAAAGATTCCTAGAAATTGTATTCCACGCCCAATGACGCAGTGCGAGGCTTGTTCGGACGCGCACCATCGGGATCGCGCGACACGATACTCTGTTCATCAAACAGATTTTCCAGTTTCAGGAACAAGTCGAGTTGATCGTTCAAGCTGTAGTGACTCAGCAAATCGGTCACGAATGCGGACTCGGTTTCCGCAAAGGCGCTGTTACTGCGATTGCAGCTGACTGCAACGCACAGTTCATCGACATATTTCACGACCAGGTAATTGTTCCACCCATTGCCCAGTTCCAGTCCAGCGCGCAGGCTGTAAACATGTTCCGGCACATCCTTCAACAGGTCACCGCCCTGCACGCCGGCTAACGGATTATCCCGGCTGATCTCTGCGTCGGTCCAGGTATAGGTCATATCCACCGGAATGGTCAGGTTGCCCGGCTCGAACATCAAACTTGCCTGAAATTCCAGTCCTTTGATGATTGCCTCACCTGTTGCGTAGGAGCCAGACGTACTGCCGTCGCTGCAGGGACTGCCGATAGAGCAGTTCTCAGTCTTGTTGGAAAAATCGCTGTAAAACCCGATGCCTTCCAGGAACCAGTCCGCCTGGTTGTAGCGCACGCCGCCTTCCCAGTTGTTGCTCAGCTCCGGCTCTTCCCGTTCGATGGCACCAGCACCGAGAGGTGAAAAGCCGCGATGCAGGCCAGCCAACAATGACCACTCATCACTCAGATCATAGGTGAACGACAGACCAGGAAGCCACTCACTGATGTTATTGGGTGTGCGACGATTAACAATCGTGCGATTGACATCCGTGTAGCGTACCTCGCGCGTGTCAACATCTTCGTGTCGAAGGGCTGCCGTGATATTCAAGGCATCATTTACCTGCCAGTTGTCGATCAGCCAGAAAGTCAAAGCTTCCGAATTGCCGACCCGATTGTCACCAGCGCCGGGCAGGATCGTATTTCTGAATTGCAGGGCGCCATTAACCTGATTGTAGACATCCACTTCCTGGAAGCGATCCGCCTCATCTTCGTGGTCGCGCAAACCGGCATCAAGAGTATGTGCACCCAGTTGCAGATTAAAGTTCAGATCGACACCCCGGGAATAATAGTCGCGATTGTTGTGCTTGTACCGAAGGCCCGTTACATCCTGGGTACCATCGAGTATCTGTTGTGAACGCAAGTCACCGGCATTGGCGGCATTGAGGAAGCCACCACCGTTGTCCAGCTTGAACCAGTTGCGGGAGAAGTCATTGTTGTAAACCGTGGTTGTCGCTGTCAGGTTTTTCAACAGGTCCACTGCATAAGTGAGCTGCACGCCGCTGTGGCGATTGTTCATCTCGTCGATGGCGGACATGCCGTAACGACGCGTACTGTCCCGATCAAAATCAGCATCGGTCAGGCCCAGATAGGTTTCTTCCGAGTCTTCTTCAGAATATTGCAGCTTCAGGAGCAGGCTCTGGTTACGGCTGCCTGCTGCGGAATTCCAGCCCAGCTTGGCAACGTAATCCTCAATTCGGAAATCGCCATCGGAGCTCTGACGATCAATGTCTTTGAAACCGCTGCCGTCCCGCTGCACAGTTTCGAGCAACCATGACCATTGGGATGCGCTGGAACCATAGAAGGCATGCATGTCATTGGAGCCGCGTTCGTCCGTCATGAAGCGCATCCGTCCCTCGGAGTGCCTGGGCAAAGGGGTAGAAACCATGTTCAACACACCGCCGGTGGTTTGCGGTCCATAGCGTAATAGCGGTGCGCCTTTTAATACTTCAACGGAAGCCTGACGCTGAGTGGTGGGAAAATAGTAGGCGGCCGGCTCTGCATAGGGTGCAGGTGCCACCAAGACACCGTCTTCCATCAGAGTGATCTTGCTGCTGCGTTCCGATGTGGCGCCGCGGATACCAATATTGGGACGCAAACCCAAACCTTCTTCTTCCCTGATATAGATACCCGGCAGGGTCTTCAGTAACTGGTTGATATCAGTGGCTGCTTCCACCCGAATCTGATCAGGGCTGATTACGGCGCCCGAACCAGCCACCCGGCGGGCGTCATCACGGTTGCCGATGATCACAAATTCCTGTAAGTCCTGCGCGAATGCCGGGGCTGCTCCTGCGGCTAGCAGAAGAGAGACGAGTGAGTGACGGATTGCGGGTCTCATGGCGATCCTGATCGCGGAGTTGAGAACCGGGTTTTGGAGCCGGGCGTTCATGTCTGCTTGTCCTTTTGTGCCTGTTCTTGATAGTGCCTTTGATAGTGCCTCTGGCGCTGTCGCCCCTGGAATGATTGTTGCCCTGGAGCGGTTGTTCACAGAGTGCTGCCAGAATGCGCACAGAATGTTGCAAGCTGACTAAGCGCGTTAGCACGACAGTGAGCCAATACTAATGATAATAATTCGCATTTACAATAGCCAATTGAAGCACTACACTACATAAATGTTTATTCAATCTGGTTGGACTGGCGCAATGGGTGGCTAGTCCGGATAAATGGCGCAATCGGCAGTTCATTGCGTATCGAATTGAGAACCATTACCATTCAGCCCGAATTGCGGTAGGCACCGCACCGGTTTCAAGACCTGGAGTTTCGAGACCCACAGTTTCAAGATCTCGAGTTTCAAGACCCACAGTTTCAATATCTGGAGTTTCAAGAACTACAGTTTCAAGACCTAGAATTTCAAGCCCTGGAGTTTCAATATGCGTAAATTATTCACCCTGTTTTTGCTCGTGATCTTGAGCCCTGTCCTGCAGGCTCAGGAAGTCAACATCTACTCGGCACGGGAAGAAAACCTGATCAAGCCAATACTGGATCGGTTCAGTGCGGAAAGCGGAATCAAAGTGAATCTGATCACCGGTGGCGCCGATGAGTTGACCACTCGCATCGAACGCGAAGGCGTCAATTCGCCAGCAGACGTGTTATTAACTGTCGATGTAGGACGCCTGCATCGAGCCAAGGAACAGGGCCTCCTGCGCACCATCGATTCCGATCTGCTGGAACAGCGTATCCCCGCCCATTACCGCGATTCGGAAAACCAGTGGTTCGCCATGTCCCTGCGCTCGCGAGTGATCATGTATTCCAAGGAACGCGTCAACCCTGCCGATCTGTCCACCTATGCAGCTCTCGCTGATCCCCGCTGGCTCGGCAAAGTGTGTGTGCGCTCTTCGTCCAATATTTATAACCAGTCGCTGGTGGCATCCATGATCAGTCATCAGGGTGTTGAGGCAACTGAAGCCTGGGCCCGTGGTCTGGTGGCCAATTTCGGTCGGGAACCTCAGGGCGGTGATCGTGATCAGATCAGTGCGATTGTGGCTGGTCAGTGCGACCTGGCCCTTGTCAATACCTATTACCTCGCGGGCATGCTGGCTTCTACGACTGGCGATGACCGCAACACGGCGCTGCAGGTTGGCGTGTTCTGGCCAGACCAGATGGGCAATGGTGCCCACGTCAATGTCAGCGGTGCAGGTGTCACCGCCAATGCCCCCAATGCAGAAGCCGCGGTGCGTCTGCTGGAATTCCTCGTGAATGATGAATCCCAGGCCTGGTACGGAGAAGCAAACAATGAATTTCCGGTAAGAACCGACATCAATGTCAGCGAGACGCTGCGTTCCTGGGGCACTTTCAAGGCTGACAGCATCGCGCTGGAGGAACTCGGTATTCACAATGCTGAGGCAGTCCGCCTGATGGACCGCGCAGGGTGGAAATAAACAGGAACTGCTGTTGAATTGAACCAACAAACTGAAGCAATGAACTGAATCAATGAAAACCCTCACCAACGAAGCCCCGTCAGGGGCTTTGTTGTCTTCGCGAACGCAATCGTCATTTTCTCTACTGGCTGCGGGCATTCTCTTGCTGTGCCTGCTGCTCAGCATACCCGCATTCACCATTTTCCTCTCCATTGGCAGCTCCACCGAAGATGGTGTGTGGCAACACCTTTATGACACACTGCTCTGGGATTATATCAGTCAGTCTCTGGAATTAATGGCTGGCGTTGGCGTGTTGGTTCTCGTGCTGGGAGTAATTCCCGCCTGGCTGGTGACCATGACGCGTTTTCCCGGCAGCCGCTTGCTGGAGTGGGCTCTCGTGCTGCCCCTGGCGATACCAGCCTATATCATCGCCTACACTTACACAGGCATGCTTGACGTGGCCGGACCGGTACAAAACGCCATTCGGGACACCTTTAGTATCAGTTATGGTGAATACTGGTTTCCCGCGGTGCGCTCGTCAGGCGGCGCCATCGCCATGTTGGGTTTGGTGCTATATCCCTATGTCTACCTGCTTTCCCGTATCGCGTTTCTGGAACAATCTGTGTGCGTTTTGGAAGTGTCGCGCACTCTGGGTGCCTCGCCGAGCCGGACTTTGTTCCGCGTCGCCATACCGTTGGCACGCCCTGCTATCGTCGCTGGCCTGTCTCTGGTATTGATGGAGACGCTTGCCGATTACGGCACCGTGCAATATTTCGGACTCTCGGTATTCACCACGGGAATCTTTCGCACCTGGTTTGGTCTCGGCAGCAGCACAGCCGCCGCGCAGTTGTCCGTGGTGCTGATGCTGTTTATCCTCGGGCTGGTGCTGGTGGAACACTGGTCACGGCA
>SXGR01024153.1_pt1 | contig 17435 bp, 10 predicted proteins | sample 3174711 | NCBI WGS metagenome assembly SXGR01 (sample SAMN11356860, study PRJNA531348) | freshwater metagenome | isolation source: freshwater sample F1-60 | place: China: Fuxian Lake, Yuxi | collected 2017-12-25
ATGAGTCGTCTTTCATGACTGGAGCGGTGCTGGCCGTCAACGGGGGCAGCCTGCTGTGAAGTGCAACCGAGCGCAGGCTTAAAAGGGCTCTGGCCTGGGGCTGGCCACTTTCATACCGGCCCACCCTTTGCGCGCCGAGTTTAACCGCCCACCAGCAACTAGGGGAGCTCAGTAGTGGTGAAATCAGGATCTGGGTGACCGGGTCCGTCGGCCCTGCGGGCCTCCCCGCGAGCCGGGTGACCCGCTCGAGCGGCCGGTGAGTCGAGCGGGTGACCGGGATCGAACCGGCATGGCCAGCTTGGAAGGCTGTATCTAATGATCAAAAAACTGTTGCAAATAAAGGATTTATTAAGCATTGCCCCTTGTCGTGCCACTCGCGTGCCTCTAGGATAGGTGAGTCTAGAGGCGGATCGGGGATGAGTGCATGCCAGCAAGAAAGTCTTCACGGCGTGATTTCGGGTCCGTTCGCAAGTTGCCGTCCGGCCGTTGGCAGGCGCGCTACAAAGTCGAGGGGGCCATTCATAGTGCGCCGAGGACTTATGAGAGCAAATCTGATGCGCAGACCTACTTGGCAACTGTTTACGCCGACCTCGTTCGGGAGACTTGGAGGGCACCACGACTCGTGACCGAGCCCGTCGGGAACTATGTCGCACGCTGGATCGATGAGCATGCGACGATCAAAGCCACCACGCGCGCGCTCTATCAATCACAACTCAGGAACCACATCGCGGGGACACCAATAGGGCGAATACCGTTGTGCGACCTGACACCCGACCTTGTTCGGACATGGCACGCCGACCTACGCAAAAGGCTGTCCAAGAGGGCGCAGGAGCGAGCCGAGCGACTCGAGGTCAAAGGTCACACACCGAGCCGGGCCACCATCGCTGACGGGTCCGTGGCCGCATCACAGGTTTACCGACTGCTGCGGGCTGCGATGACCACAGCTACGTAAGATGGCCTCATTCCAGTCAATCCATGCCAGTTGAAGGGGGCCGGCACCAGCCGGTCAACGGAGCGGCCGACAGCAACTCCAGTTGAAGTCAATCAGCTCGCCGCGGCAGTCCCACCGCGATACAGGGCGCTCGTGCAATTGGCGGCCTGAACGGGCGCGCGGCTCGGCGAGTTGGCGGCCCTCCGGCGAAGCGATTTCGACCTCTCCGACGCAACACTTTCGACCAGGGAGCGTGTCTATCCGCTAAAGGGCAGAATGGATTTCGATGAACCCAAGTCGCGTGCGGGCGTCCGCACGATGACGCTCCCGCCGCACCTGCAACTGCGGACGAGACGCGGTAGGAGAAATGAGTGAGCCCGCCTGGACCCTTCCCCAGGCGGGCTCACTCGCGTGTGGACGAGCTGAGGAACCTTTGTCGGGGCTCCGCTCTATCCTGAGAGGGAAGGGGGAAGCATGGGGGCAAGGCTCACTGTCGGCGTGAACGACTTCGCCACGGTCTACCCCGAATTGGCCTCCGAAGCCCTATTCGACCCGACAACCGTCACCGCAAACAGCGGTCAGAAGTTGCCGTGGCGGTGCAGTCGGGGGCACGAATGGGAAGCCGTCGTATTCAGCCGCAGTCGAGGTGGCGGGTGCCCATACTGCGCCGGAAAGCGGCCCATCGTCGGTGAGTCCGATCTTGCGACGACGAATCCCGAACTGGTCGCCGAAGCCCTGTTCGACCCCACCACCGTGAGTGCAGGCAGTGAGAAGAAACGGCCGTGGAGATGCCCTCAGGGGCATGAGTACGAGACCGTGGTCGCCTACCGGGCGACACGTGGGACGGGCTGCCCCGTCTGCGCAAACAAGGAAGTTCGACCAGGGGTCAATGATCTTGCAACCCTCTTTCCGGAGATTGCAGCGGAGGCACTGTTCGACGCCTCAACAGTGTCTGTGGGTAGCAAGGCGAAAGTGAATTGGCGGTGCCCACAAGGGCACGAATACTCCACGCAAGTGGTCGCACGAACTAGTCGCGGGGTCGGGTGTAGTTACTGCGTCAATCAGGCCGTGCTTCCCGGATTCAATGACCTTGCGACAACGCATCCCGAACTGGCAGCCGAAGCACTCTTCGACCCCACCACAATCACCTTCGGCAGCGGTAAGCCGATGCTGTGGCGATGCTCGAAAGGCCACGAGTACAAGTCATCCCCGGCGAAGCGGCGGCGTGGGGACGGCTGCCACATTTGCTCCGGGCGGGAACTCGCACGTGGAGTGAATGACCTCGCGACGACACATCCAGAAATCGCTGCCCAAGCCGTCATCGACGAGGGCTTCGACCCGACAAGAGTCACCTTCGGGCACAACTCGCGCATGAAATGGCGGTGTGAGTTCGGGCACGAATGGCTAGCGACCCCGAATGGACGCACTTCCAGCAAGACGGGCTGCCCTGTGTGCGCCGGACAAGTGGTCGTCCCAGGGTTCAATGACATTGCGACGACGGACCCAGTTCTCGCCCGGGAGGCGACATTCGACCCGACCACGGTGTCCAGGGGTAGCGCGAAGAAGGCCGGGTGGCGATGCGAACTTGGGCACGAGTGGGAAGCGACCCCAGCCAGTCGCACAAACCTGAAATCTGGGTGCCCGTACTGCTCCGGGCGGTTTGCGTGGCCTGGGTTCAATGACCTCGCGACCACGCACCCCGAACTCGCAGGCGAAATGGCGACAGATCGAGGTTTCGACCCGACGACATTCACGGCGGGCTCAGGTCGAAAGGCTTTGTGGCGGTGTGACCAGGGGCATGAGTGGAAAGCGGTTGTCGGATCGAGAGCGGCTCAAGGTACTGGCTGCCCGGTCTGCGCCAACAGCGGATTCAACATCACCGAGCCCGCATGGCTGTATCTGATGCGCCATGACGGGTGGGACATGCTCCAGGTGGGCATCACGAACGACCCGAAAGTGCGCGCGACGACTCACGCTCGTAATGGGTGGGTGCCCGTTGACATCCGTGGACCGATGGACGGCGTACTCGCCCAGGAGTGGGAGACATCCATCGTCCGGCTTCTCCGTGCCCGTGGCGTAGACATGACACCCTCAGGTGCCGCAGAGCAGCCTGCTCGCACAGGTTCGGTACGCCGTAACGGTGAGGCGTGGTGGAGAGACGACTACAGCCCGGCGAGCGTCCGGGAACTCATGGACGCGGTAGAAGCAGCCGAAGCCGACGCGGCTACCCGCAAGCGCAGGAAGCCGACGTCGCGCGAGCTGCAACTAGGCGAGGGCAGCCCGGAGAACGTCGGCGGCAGCCGTCCAGTCGTCCCGATGCTCGATGGAAAGCGGAGCGGACCCGAGTACGCCGTCGATGAGCCCGAGGGCTGCGGCAGCGTCGAATGAGTCGAGGGTGATCGTGGCGGGGTGGTCTGTACGGTCGATGCCGTCGATGCGCTCTGTCATGGTGGCAACGCTAGAACGCGGGCCTGACACCTATATAAGTGGATTCGTCGTAGACAGTTTTCCGGGAGACCTCGGGGCTGTCCTCAATTTGTCCTCAAGATTCTCACCGAGTGCCACTACTGACCACCCGCTGCCACCCGAATAGGTATTGGGAATCAACAACAGCACCGAACAGCCACTATTTGCCGCTCCCCCATGCCCAATAGGAACGCAAGCAGGCGTACCTCGACCACCTGGAGTCCACTGCTGATGAACGGGCCGTCCTGGTATCCATGGCAGACAAGGTCCACAACGCTCGCGCCATCGTCACCGATCTTCAGCGCTCCGGGGCCGGCGTCCTCGACAAGTTCAACGGTAGACCAGAGGAGATTCTGACCTACTACGTCGAGTGCCTTCGAATCGCCGAAACGAAGAGCGTCCCCGACGCACTGCTATGGCCGCTCTACACCGCTGTGCTCGAGATCGACGAATACGTGATGGGCCGGGCCGGGTGAGCGGAGAGCTGCCGCCTCGTTCAGGGAGCGATGAGCGAACAAACCGCCCAACCGGCACGCAGGCGAGCACCATCAGCCTGCCCTGAGCCGGTCCAACAAAGGAGATCCATACACGCCGCGGCTGTCCAACCTGTCCCAGACCTCCGCCACCGGACCGATCGCCTCCCTAATCCGGGCCAGTACCGATGCATCCGTCCATGGGCCGTCAAGGGAGACGGCCCAGGCCTTCGACCACTCCGGGCGCACGCTCTCAGGGAAGCGCTGCCACAGCCAAGCCTCGAACTCGGCATAGAACTGCCACGCCATCGGCATGCCCGGGGTCGTCACCACGTCGAACCAGATGACGCGCTCGGAACCGTTGATTGGCAGCCCTGGGGAGAGAACGGCCGGCACGGCACCGGGCATCCCGAGTGCTTCCTCCCGATCGACGTCGGTGACGCGCATCTCGAGGCAGCTGTTGATGGGGTCGTGGCCAGCGCGCGCATAGTCGTGCAGCATGCGGTCGAACTGCTCGGCGAGCGCATGGATAGCCGCCTGCACGTCGTCGCGGCGCACATGGACGGCGTACGCGAGGCTCACGACCCGCAGGGTGTCGTGTTGAACGTAGAGCAGCATGTTGCCTGAGGTGCCGTGCCATTGCTGATCCGGCGGGGAGAGGTGGCGCATCTCGGCCAGCACCGCCCGCTCGACCAGCGGCGTAAGCCACGGCAGGTGAGTGAGCGACTTGGTGAAGAGCCCAGTGAAGGCCTCGGGCAAGTCCGGGGACAGCCGGACAGTCAGCGGCTCGGTGACGCGTGGGCCCTCGACATAGGGCTCCTCGGTGAAGTGCTGCACCACCGGTGTCTCAGTGAATGGGAACCACAGAGCCTGAACACGGCCATGCTCCTCGACGAGCGCCTGCATGCTGCCGGCTTCGGCCGTCGGTCCGTAGGCCACCTGCCAGTTCGGGTACTCGACACGCCGGCCGACGTAGCAGTTCGGCACCACGCGCATTGTGACGGAAAGGAGGTAGGCGGCGCCTAGATGGACCAGCAGGGCGGCGGCCTCCGGCTCGTCGCGTCGAAATTCGCGAATGACGTACGAACCCCCGTCCGACACGATCGCCCGGAATCCGAGGACGAGATTGCTCACCGTGCCGTAGAGATCGGGCTGGTCGGCGCGCTTTCGAACGCCCGCGCCATGGGCCCCTATTGCCAGCATCCCACCGAGGGTGACATCGGGGACACCCGGAAAGTCGGGCCATGACCAGCCTGGCGCGTCGCTGACCCCGCGGTTGTCGATGTTCTCCAGCGTCTCAAGGGCCGAAGCCAGGGTGGTCCCTGCCCGGAACGTGGCTGCAGGCACCGGTTCGTAGGCGAAGTCCAACAGGCCCGTCATCTGCGACTGGTCGATCGCGATGACGCTCGCGGCGTCCTCGAAAGCGAGCGGCGACCACGTGTGAAACGCCCCGATGGGACGGACTCTATGGCCGTGCTCGGCAGCCCAGCGCCCGATGCCGAGCGCCTCGTCGTCAGTGGTGGGCGTTGCCGTGAGGACGCCCTCGACGCTGATCATCTGAGACCAGTTCTCGTATGCGCGAGGCTGCAGATCGTTGAGACCGTTCACGTACGTACCCACCTCAATGTCAGTCGTGATGTGCCGACCGAAGGTGGACCGCCACCATGTCGACACAGAAGTCGCAACACCACCCACCACATTATTGGCGAGGCGCCCGGGAGTTGCATGACGATCCCGGCCCCGACTTCACACGGGATGGCATCGGCGCGATCCCCACCAAGTTGCCGGGGCACCGGGAGTGCAGCTAACCATGAAGGATCATGCAATCTTTCAGCCAATTCCGACACTCCTGCTCGTAGAGTGACAGGACTGTAGGTGGACAGGCCATGGACGAGCCCATTTCGGTGATGTGACCACTCGTTGAGAGCACGCCAGTGCGAACTGACACCTGTGATCTGTTGCGGGTCGCGTCCGAGGACTGTTTGGAATTGCTGCTTGACCGTCTTACGGTCGTTGAGGTTGGTGCTACCCGAGAACTCGTGCGCAACAGAGATCGAGAAGCCCTGCCGGTAGAGAGCGACCGCCAGGATTCTTCCCTGCAACGCTTCCCATGCCGAATAGGCAACGACTAGGGCGACATCGACAGTGGAATCGGATGCTGCAAGTTCGTGGGCTACGTCAGTCCATTGGCGGATCCGGTGCGGTGGAAACCCTCGAGGCATCGCCGGTCACCTCCTAACTCTCTGGCGTACAGGTATTAGTACTTCGACCAGCGGCGGGCTGAACGCCCCCAAGATGTCCAAGACGTACGAGCCGCACGCCTTACTCATGTGCGTCAAGCAAGATGGTCGTGCACCAACCTGGTACTTCGGCTACCTGTGATTCGGTGCTCAAGACGACGATTACTGAGTCGACTTTTCCGGGTTTGGTTTCCGGCCAAGGGGTGTAGCCGTCGGTGAAAACCACAACAATATGCGGGCACGGTCGCGCTGCTACCGCTGCATCGATACCGGCGCCCATGTCGGTGCCACCGCCGCCCTGCAATTCGATGCGTTCAACATCACCATGTGTTCTCAGCGATTGTGCTGGATAAGCCTCCGCGTCGCAGGCGATTATTTGCACACCGTTGGATACGCCAGATGCCCGGGCGATCCCGATCACTTCGGTCATGAAGCTTCGTAGTTCGTCTTTCTCGATACTGCCACTGGTGTCGATAACGGCGCTCACCCGCGGTGGTGCTGGCTGACGCATGGCGGGCAGCACCACCGTGGAGCCGCTGGCACGCATGGCATCCTGCCTTCGGGAGGGTCGGGTGTATGCGTAGTCGCGGCGACCGGCGACCATCGCCAGGTCACGGCGCAGTTTGCTGGCAAGGGCTTCGCGCCAATTCACTTTGGGGTGGGTAATGCTTTCAGCCCATCGCAATAACCCCGCAGGCACATCACCGCGATTCTTGCTGTGTTGTATGATGTCTTGGGCTACTCGGTCACGGGTAATTGCCTGCTGATCAGAGCGCACTGCTGGGCTGATCGCGGCACTCTTGGAAATTTCATACACGCGGCTGTTGCCGTCGACGACGGAGCCGCAGTCTGTCGTGCCTAGTTGGTTCTTGCCGGGGTGCTGATCCTGGTAATCCACGAGCGCAAAGAACGCGCCCTCAGTACTCATCTCTGCCGTGACCCCGTAAGAGGACAGATCGGCGTAACGCACCGGCTTCACAGTTGGCCATGGCATTTTCTCGTCGTCAAGCACCTCGTTGATAGCCGCGTCACCCGCGTAGTTCCATAATTCGTGTCTATGCGGTGGTTGTGAAAGTGCCGCAAACCTTGGCCCGTGCGCATTGAGGCAATGCATGGCTTCGTGCAATAAAACGGTGGCAAGATTCTCCGGTTTCTCCCCGAGCACAAACTTCGCTGAGTAGTACATACGCCAACCGCTATCAACAGCCATCGTCTGAAGTTCAGCGTGGGGTAGTTCAACCAACCGCAGAGTGAATAGCAGGGTCGATACGTATGGCCAGCGTTGCTGAGCGATTACCCGAGCCGCCATCACCCGAAGGCGGGCGTCGTGCGCCTCTTGACTCGGGGTCCGCTCCAAGGCCTTGGTTCTCATATCAAGCGGGCTTCCTTCAATAGTGGAACGAGTGATGTCATGACGGCGTCTTTGGGCATCTCACCCTTTGGTCGTTCTTTGATCCAGTCACGGGCGAAACTCACCGCGATGTCGGGGTGACCTGCAGCGGCGATCCGTTCCAAAATGAATCCTGTCGCATGCCAACGTTCGGCATTGCAATTGTTGCGCATCACCGCCATTACGCCGGCCCCAATCACGTAGATGTGATCGGCTCGCCCAGGCACAACGAAACCACTTGGATCTTTCAAAACCTTTTCGGGATCTGGCAGGTCGAGGTTGTCGCGGTAGGTCAAGTACTCCGCGCTCGCGCCGGGGCCGATACACCCGCGCACTATCAACCGGCGGACCCCCTCGCTTTGATCAGTGGCACTTACCCAGCCCGACAAGGTCGCGACCATCTCCCAGGACCGTGGGGTCGGGAAAGCCCGCCCCTGCTCTGATGAAGTCGATGGCACCACCGTCGTCAAATCAGGACGAGCGGAAAGGAAACCAGCTACTCGCACGCGCTCGAGCATCAGCACATTGTCTAGTGCTGCAGGATCAGGTGCCGGTACCTCGTACGTACGCCAGTTACCGGCCAACCCATCGCGCACGATTTCGGTTGGCAACTCCCAATCAAGGTGGCAGAACCTGTTTGCCAACGGCGGCGCCAAGTCCCAGCCATCAGCGGCCTGCTCTGGTGGGTTCGCAGCAGCGATGACGCTGGTGTCCTGGCCTAGATCACAATCACCGGCGACTTTGTCCAAACTAACCCGCAGCAGCGCAGCCTGAACGCTGGGCGGTGCCGTGTTTACTTCATCAGTGAACAAGATCCCGTTTTTTTCTTTACTCAGGCGTAATGCCCAATCCGGAGGCACCAGTTGCGCGGTCCCATTGTTGATGCTCGGTAGACCTGCAAAATCCTGAGGCTCACGGATGCTGGCCAGTAGTACCTCTAAGTGTCGGCCCTGATTCACAGCGATCGCCTTCACCGCCGACGTCTTACCCTGACCGGGTGGCCCCCACAAAATCACGGCGATCCGTGCAGCAATGCAGATGGTCAATGCCCGATAGGTCGATTCGTAATCATCTACAGTTGCCATGAATTCCTCCGAATCTCCTGATTATTTTTCACTTGATGTTGCGCCGAGTGTCTCACTTGATAAGACTAGCCTCATGGCGGTTGAAATTTTGAGAATTAATGACCCAACCTTGGAAAAAGAGGTCATCAGCATCCTACTTGAAGCCGGGTTCAACCCCATCGTGCGAGGTCAGGTCGTTACCTTGACGGGAGTCGGACACCATAGCGGCGACCAGTCGGTCAACATGGGCATCGACCTACTTGAAGTAGACGGATCTCGCATTCTGCGTTTTAGTTCACTCCTGACTACCCCGCCTGCAAACTTCGACGATGCATGCATTGCTTGCGTGCGCGGAAACGGTGCGAGCACCATCCCCAAGTTCGACGTGCTAGAACTCATCCCGGACGAAACCAATACTCAGCGATTCGGTCTCAGAGCTTCCTTTCACCTGTATGCGGACCACCTGTCACATGAAGAGTTACGCGTGATGCTAAGGCTCTTCCTGAAGGAAATAGACGACATTGACAACGAGCTCGCCGAGATGATGGCTCGCCAATAGTGACAGAATCAGGACCGGAAAACTCGGGCATTGGGCCCAACTGGCTGTGCACCACTCCCTCCATTCAGAGGTGATGGATGCGTGAAATTTTCAGGCCAGAGAATGAGAAGGTTTAGAGATGGTCGCCTAAATTCAGCTCTTGTTCTAGTTGATCCGCGATGGCCGAGAGACAACCCACGTTCCACAAGATTTCGTTTTGGTCCAGATTTTCAAGTGGTGCATTATTTATTAGTGCATAATAATCTCCGACGATGCCATATCCCAACATTAGATGGTTCCCCATGCAATCAAGAAGCCCTTGATGACTCAGTTGCTCTTTTTTTGCGAACGGCGAGGCGAAGCGGACCATTGCCATGTCAGGATCGTCTAAAGCCAGTCCAGAAACGAATATTTGCTGATACCTGTTCTTTGGCGTGAGGCCGGTGTCAGGGTCAAAGTCGAGGGCGAATTGGGTAGCCCTTATCACTAGCAAGAAATCCGGACTGATTTGGTTGACTTCAAAAAATTTTTCCGTTTCACTCAGGTTAGTCAGGTAATTCACTACTTCAGGCCAAGTTGCCACTGGATTCCCCCGTCGGTTTTCTCAAGGCATGCAATCGTAAGAGAGAAAGTTACCAGATGCAAGGGGCTCAGGCAAGGCTTTTGTTACGGTTAAGTCCTGTATTGTTGCTCCGAGTGGGGATATTTGAGCGATTCGGGGAATCTCGTGAGCAAGCTCGGCCAAGGATCAGGCAATGGTTTGGGTAAGTCAACAAACGGCTTAAGTAAGGTCTTTTCGGGGCTGGTCTCCATATCTAAGACAACTGCCTGGGATAAAGCAGATGAATGGAACGACAACGGCATCAAGTTGGTTAAGAAAGGCGATTGGGAAGCGGGGATGGCGCTTCTATCAAAGAGCGCACATTTTGGAATGCCGTGGGCGTTAAATTCATTCACCTGGTTTTGCCTGAAGACAGGTGATTACTCGCGTGGGATTGATGAGTTTGATGAATGCATTCAAGCTTGCGAAAAAGTTGTGGCGCAGCTGAAATACGATCCGGGATTTTCAAATGTTGCCCTACTTCAGCTTGCCAACGCGCGAAGCAACACCGCACTGTTAAAGCTGGCGAGCGGCGGCTCATTTGAAGAGGCTAGGGCCACATGGGAGCAGGGCGCTGACACGGGGCATACAGAGTCTCATTTCTATCCCGCGCTCGTGGCTGAAAAACAAGGTCACCCGAAAGAGGCAGATGAAATCGTTCGAGCATTAACTACTGCGGCCTGGTTTGTCGCCCGAGACACCTTGAATGAGGGGATCCTTGAAGGGGGATGGTTTAAGGAATGGTGTGCAGCAGGGCTGATCGTGCTTGAGCGCAACGCACCGGAGGTGTCTGTGCTCGCAATCCCCGAACTCAACGTGCAGTCACTCATGGATCTTCCGTGTGTCATTTATGAAAATCTCGAGGATGGCATCTGGGAAGCGGTAAGTCTGGCAGTTGGGCGAGACTCCACTGCAGAAACTGACCTTCGCATTTTTGCGGATGCTGGGGATGCCACTTCGTGGGTAGCACGAAGTGAGTTGGGCTGTCTCTTGAGCAGTACGGAACTTCGCACTGCCGCATTCGAGGAAGGGCAGCAGCTTCTGGTGCTGTGTCTCTCAGCGCCATATCGGGACATTGTTGCCACTGCAGCATGGAACTTAGCTGCATCTTTCAAAGCGGAAGGCCGAATAGAGAGCGTCGCCGAGCTCAAATCCGCCGCGCTGGCCCTCGGCGAGGGTACTGCCCTGCGAACGACCGCTGAACGCTTGCTCGCCGAAGGCGAAGATGAAGATGCGTTCGACTTGTTCGAACGAGCCGTCGCTGAGCTGCCACGAGGTGACCTCAATCGCGTGGCCGCGCGTGCTCAGATAGCTCTGCGAGCATGCCGCGGAATCCCTGAAGACTTAGCTGCTTGGTTCAGAGCACGCCAGGGTGCCCTTTCTGCGACTGACTGGAACAAGTGGGCCCAAATAGCTCTGCGGTCAGGGTGGTTCAATGTCGATGTGGCAAGGGCCGCGATTGCCACGGCTTATTTCGAAGACTGCGCTGCGCAGTGCTTTTACGAACCTGCTCCCTATGAGTGTGGAGACTGCGGCCGCGGGGTCAGTTCAATCGCTCATGTTGCAAGCGGAAAGGGTGACGGTAGCTATCCCGTCTTTGAGCTGTTTGGTCCCGTCGATTCGGAAGAAATTGAAGAGGTCGGTGTTTTCGTTCCATTCATGGAAGATGACACTCAGGAACTGAAAGTCATCGGGAAAGGAGGCCAGTTCCTCGACATCATCGGATCTGCGGCGCCGCTAGTAATAGGTACCTTGACGTGCGAAGGAGAGCTGATCATCGCTGATAGTTCCAAATCCCTCGATGACCAAGAAGTCTCCGTGCGCGTAGAAATGCCAAACGACGACTACGTGGTGATTTGCTGGCTTTGCCCTGAATGGGATGCGCAGGCGGTTTGGCTCTCTTTGGGAACAGCAACAGGAGATTCACTGGTATCCGTGGCAGTCAGCGCCATCCGCGGGCCACTTGCAGAAAAACTCCTGAGCGTCTGCCCAGAGATGGACGCCACGACTCAAAAAGAATTCTTCGACAAACTATGGGGCTATGACGGCCGGCAAGTGGTTGCTCTAATGCAAGACATACGTCCCAAAGTCATGGCATACATGATGGAAACGAGTGGTTCGGAGGAAGTCCCGAATTCATTTATCCTGCAACTTGCCGAGCACGAAACAGATGCCGATGATGCGATCTACGCTCTGCAAAACTCCGATGCACATGGATCCATTGAAATTCTGGAGCGGCTGGGGCAGCGGGGATTCGTCGAACCGACACTTGCCTGGTGGCAGGACTCGCTCTCGAAGAATCCAGACGATATCTGGGCGCGAGTAAAGCAAGCGAGGAGCAGCGATCCTTTTGAGAGCGGAGATATTTCAAGCGAAAGCGTCTGGGCAAGACGCGCCGTCGCGCGTAGAAACGACATCTCTGCTGAGACAGTTCGAATTCTCAGTCAGGATCCCGACAATCGGGTACGGGTGAACCTCGCGGCTAACGCGTCTGTAGACGGACCGCTCTTGACCGATCTGGCCAACGATAATGAGCGATCCGTCGTCAGTGCGGTGGCAGCAAACTCCAACACGGCCGTCGGCTTGCTTGGCGAAATAGCGGCCAGGCCCCGTAGCCCCAAGGGAGCTTTAGCTGCGAACCCCAACACACCCGCCTCCATGTTGCACCTGATCGTTGACGATTCCACTTCAGCGGTCCGCGTGGCCATCGCAGAACGTGCAGATATTCCAAGTGACCTTGCCGAGAGACTCGCCGCTGACAGGTCGTCAGTACGATGCGCCTTAGCGAGAAACCCTTCCACTCCCGAATCTGTCCTCGCTGCCCTGTCTCAAGATGAGAACGCACAGGTTCGAACTAACGTGGCAGAAAACCTGTCATCATCAAGCCAGACACTTACCGCACTCTCTTTGGATCCTGAAGAGAGCGTGCGAGATGCCGTCATGGCCAACCCATTCACAACGGATGTTGCAAAGGGCCAGGCATCACTATTGGGTGCACGTGCGAGCGAAGTCAGAGAAAATGTTGAACTAGACGTGTCGCCGCTGTCTGCAAGTATCTCTATGCCAGTGCTGTCACGGGCAAAGTTTTGCCCCGAGTGTGGTGTAGAAATCGCAGAGAACTATAAATTCTGCAGTGGATGTGGAGCTCCAGCACCTGCACCGACATCAACGATTCGAGATGCAGGTCAGTGGAGTTCGTTGCAGGCTAACTGGGAAAAGCGAGGTTATTTCAACGTTGAAGGTGGTTCTGCGGCGTTTGGAACACGTATCTTCGAATGGTGTGATTGTCTAGGTGAGATGCAGAACGGCCTGTATTGCGAAGTGTGTGGTCGAGGTGCGAAAAATTACATTAGCGTCACCTCCGGTTCTGGAGATGGTGTTTATCCCGTGTTCCGACTACTTGATACAGAGGAAAAGGCAACCGGAGCCCTTGCATTGTTCGAAGCGCAGTGGGCCATAGGGATAGCAGATAACTCGAAGAAACCCGCGGAACTCGTATCTTCAGCTCAGCCCGTTTTCATTGGAACCCTCATTGTTGATGGACTCATTTATGCAAGCGATGCAACTGCTGGATGGGATTGTGATTACGCGTTAGTTGACATCGAACTACCTCGCGGAGAGTACGCGGTCATCGCTTGGCGGGCGGAGATGGAAATCCTCAAAGAGCACGACATGCCTCCATTCACTCGCCAAATTGCGATGGGTCTCTACTCCACTTCACTATTCGATGCACTGGAAGCTCTCGTTCCTGCCGATTGGAGTAAGGCTACGAGGGAATTGACGACGGCCTTCGGCAGTGAGACGAATCAAAATTTTGTATTTAAGGAGCGGTGGGGGGCAAAAACATGCCTGGACAATGCCAGGCTAGATGCTGATCGAGGCGAAAGGGATCGATCCGACTCATGGGTTCTCCAAGCAGCAATACACGATTCGCATTATACTAAGAATATTGCATTAAGCATGCCTGTAGACTACTTGGAATCCACGGCCCCGCTTGATGTTGCCCGTCGGGCCAGACTCCTCTTGATGCGCGGGCAGCGCTCTGGGGAACCGACTCGTCACTCTTCAACCACAGTCCCAGATAACTCACCCCAACCCCCCGGGAATTCAGGTCTTACGAAAAGTGCTCCAGGTCTGGGCGGCGAAGGTCTTTAAGTCTGCAAACCGAGGTGCTCTTTCGCTCGACCAACTCCCAGCCAGTCTAGATGTTGTCTGAGACCATCGCCTCGACAAGTGCGTCGGCAAATTCGGCGGTGGGAGCTGGTCGGGCCATTCCCGAGAACTGCACAGTTGAAGCCCTGATGGTTCCAGCTAAAAACGAGTCCGAGGACGTGCGCCGTCGCTTAACATGTCGATCAGCTGCTCCGCGTAGCTGGCCAAGTTCTTGTAGGCGTGCATGGCGTCACCTATCCGAACAGGAACGATGCGATGAGCACGATGACGATGATGAAGAAGATCAGCCCGATCGTCCCGCCCAGGAATGTAGTGAGGCAGTCGTCACCCCGTTGCCTTGGTGCCATGGCCCCCCTATTTCGTCTCTCGCGACCGTCCCGTCGTACTGCTTACTCTGCCGAAGGGGCCTGACATTCAGGGGTTGACTGCTTTCTTAGACCTGGGGAAGCACCGCGTTGATGAAGTGGCACACCAAACGTAGATCCTCCGGTGTGCTTGCCGGTGGGAACACTGCTTGTGCGTTACTGATCACTAGCGCAGCCAGTCGCGCTCTGGACAGCGCCACGTTGATTCGGTTTATCTCGTACAGAAAGCCGACGTCTCGGGCGCCTTCGGCAACTCGTCCCATGCTGAAGATCACCACGTGTGCTTCCTGGCCCTGGAAGAGATCAACCGTCCCAACGTTGACTCCGTCAGGCACTGCCGCCTTGAGTTTGTTGACATGTGCATTGTGCGGAGCCACTACGAGTATGTCCCTCGTGGTGAGGGGTCGGGTCGTCCCCTTTTCATCCGTTACCGTTACGTAGCTGGTGAGTCCGTCAATTGCCGACAGAACGGCGTTCACCTCATCGTCACTGTCGCCATCCAGTGGAATCCACTGAACTCCCGGACGTGCGCGTACTGTCGTGTTGGCTACTTGGAAGTCGGACCCCTGCAGGGTACGAAGAAGTGCAGCACCGGCCGGGTGCAGTTCACCTTCGTACGCCAGATCAGACACAACTTTGCACACCTCAGCGTGCATGCGCCATGTCTCATCGAGGAACACCCCGACGTGGCTGGGGAGGACGGCAGCGCTGTTCGACACGTATTCCAAAAGTGACTTGCTGATCGTGTCTTCGTGTTTGGCTTGGACCGGTGCGGCAAGTTGTTGTGGGTCGCCGAGTGCGACCGCCCTCGGTGCGCACCGCGAGACCGAGAGCACGTCGGAAATTGAGAGCTGACCGGCTTCGTCGACGACGAGCAGGTCGGCTGAACCGACGAGGTCATCTCGCGACCAGGCGTAACTCGTGGCCCCTGCAACCACCGGGGTTCCCTGACAATTGTGACTGTTAATCCAGCCGAGCAGATCCTTGTTCGCCCCCGTCTTGACGATCACTGGGTCGTCGGTGACCTTGTCACTGGGACCGGCATGACCAAAAGCGATGTCCAGCCCGCGGGCGACCGCTTCGCGAATGATCGCCTGCAGCATGTTGTCGATGACCCGGTGGGAAAGTGCGGTAACAGCGATGATCGGGCAACGTCCAGCCTTGCCGCTTCGTTCAATCTCATCGCAAACGAGTTTTCCACCCAGCCAGGTCTTCCCGGTTCCCGGCGGACCTTGAACGGCAAGAAGTCCATGGCTCATCAATCCGAGCAGGCGCCTTGCCCGATCCTGAGCCGATTCCCCATATCTGGCGGCCATAGTGTCGGCATCTAGCGGCGGCTCCTGATTCATGACCTCCACGGCCAGGCTGTAGGACGGATCGAGGTGGGGCCGCAGCACCACATCTGCCAGGTTGAGCAATGCGTCCCTTTGGCCAGCGGTGGTGCTGGCGTCCGAGAGCACGAATGGGCCGTAGTGGTCGCGCACGGTTGTCGTGGAGAACGTGAGGAGTCCATCCTCGGCGTCGAATTCGGTGATCACCGTGGTGATCGGCTTGCGCTCGTCACCGTCGGCGAGTGTTTCTTGGACGCTCTTGCCTGCCCGAATCTTCCAACTGCCAGGTCGACATTTGGCCGTAAAGGTGGTGGCTCTCTTACGTCCTTCGGGGGGTGAACTGCTGATGATCTCGACGTCGAGGATGCATGACTCATGCTCGGAACCTTTGCGAATGGTTGAGTCCAACTGCGCCGGCTCACCGTTAAGATTTGTGAAGACAGTTGCGGCCGGCTCGAAGAGATCAGCGGGTACGTCACCGTGAAGTGCCCAGGCCTTCAACTGGAGCAAGTTGATGTAAGCGACTTTCTCTTCGCGCCGGTGCCATTCGAGCATGTGCGCAAGGTCAATTGCTCCACGGGCGCTGAGCCCACTGGCGAGCATCTCCACGCCGTTAGCCGCTGCGAGCAGTTGGTCGCGGAACTCAGCGATCTCTGCGTCTGTGGCCAGTGTCTTGTCACTTGGTACGTACGGCTCCGGTGCCGCAATTAGGTCATCCGGTGCTAGTCCGTTGGCCAGTTCAAGCAACCAGATATGCGTCGCATGCGTTGCGCGAACGTCATGCTCGTTGTAGTGGCGAATGTCTTCGAGGATCCCCTGACGTTCCCCCTCGTTACTAGAAAAGATGTAACGCTCGTATTGCACAATGCTCTCATCGGCCTTAGCCACTGCGGACGCATCCTTCTTGCGGTCGTAGCCGGCAAGTTTCTCAATCTCCTTGAGGCTCGTAGTGCCTGTGCGGGTGCGAAGCCCCACTTCAACTGCTCGATAGAGGTCTACGAAACGGCTGGCGATAAGTAAGTCGACGCGTTCGAGCCAGCGATAGGACTGGGATTCATCCGGCCAGTCACGGCCCATTCGCTTCAGGCTGCTTGTCTCATAAGTGTTGTAGTGATAGATGTGCCAGTTTCCGCCGGCGCGGTCCCGTTCTTCCATGTCCTCCATGAACCAAACAAAGGCCTCCCTCTCCGCGTGCGGGGTGTGTGCCCACTTATGGAAGTACCCGCCATTTGTGTCGCTGTATGCCCACAGATAGTCCAGGGTGGGAAGCTCTGCATATGGGTCACCTTCGAGGTCGAAGTACAGGTCACCTGGGTCGGCGGCCGGGATGCTCGCGAGTCCGGTGTCGATGGGCTGAGGGCGAATGAGTTCATAGCCAGCGGTTCCCACCTGCGCCCGTGCCTGCTTGCGCAAATTCTCGAAAGTGGGAGTGGCCATTCCCGCGGGGCGACCCGCCTCGCCCAGAGCTGCCAGTGCCCCGATTGTTGTGACGCCGCTTTCGCGGAGTTTGGCGCGCTGCTTGGTGCTGAGCCGGTGCACTCTTATGAGGTCGTCAGGTCCCCACTCCTCATCGCACAGTTTCTCCCACCGGCACGAGGCGCAGGCGGGAATAGGTTCGGGAGTGGTTGCTTCGTTCTTATCTCGGGCATCAAGGAAGCGCACTTGGGCTTGGCGGAGATACGGCTCGACGTCGCAGTATTTCCACGCGTATTCCTGCTCGTTCCCGAGCCAGACTTTCAAGTTGGGGGGAGGAGCCCCTTGGATGACTGTCACCACCTGGCCGTAGAACGCCATCTGCAGCAGGGCGTTCGCACTCGGCGTTCGCGCGAGTTTGGTGTCACGCACTTCATATGAGTAGTCCCC
>SXGR01005382.1_pt1 | contig 17432 bp, 18 predicted proteins | sample 3174711 | NCBI WGS metagenome assembly SXGR01 (sample SAMN11356860, study PRJNA531348) | freshwater metagenome | isolation source: freshwater sample F1-60 | place: China: Fuxian Lake, Yuxi | collected 2017-12-25
CGTGCCGGGCGGGCCGACCATCAGAATTCCCTTGGGAATCTTCCCGCCCATTTTGGTGAATTTCTTGGGATCTTTGAGGAACTCCACAACCTCGGAGACTTCTTCCTTGGCCTCATCGCAACCGGCGACCTCGGCAAACGTGATCTTGTCACGGTCCCGCGTAAGCAGTTTGGCGCGACTCTTGCCAAAACTCATGGCACCGCGCCCCGCCTGCTTGAGCTGCCTCACGAATAGAAAATACAGCAGTCCAATGATGATCAAAAATGGAATCACTTGAGCGGCGATCGAGGCCAAGACCGTCGTGGTGGGTTGCTCACTGAACAGCTTCGATTTTTGCAACCGCTCCATGCTGGAGTCGGTTACCCGTCCCGCCGCGCGAAACGGCTTAAACGCGCTGTTCACATCTTTGCGGCTCTCGCCCGTAATCATGTGCCAATCACGTCCACCGCTCGGATCGGGACGGATCACCGCGGCTTTTCGCGGATCCTCACTATAGATGTTTTTTTCCTCTGCCCTTTCAACGACGTCTTGAATGGTCAAAGTTTCCGGGGCGGTGTTGAGGTTCGGTGACCACATCAACAGCCCCACCACGGCACCGACCAACACCAGCCAGAAGATGAGCATCTTCGGCTGAAAGCGATCCGGAGGGACATTCTTGAGGGCGCGACGGGACTTTTTATTTTCGGGTTCGGACATTTCCTTGAGTAGAGTGAGGTGGCAACGTGAATGTTCCCCGTTGAGAAGTCAATTGGCACCCCGTCGGAAATTGCGGCGCTTTGTGCCGATGCGTTCGAATTTCAAAATCTTTCCGCGAATCACCGCGAAACCCTCGCGGCCGAGGCTGTGACGCGTGTCATTGCCTCGCGCCACCGCCGCCAACAACGACTCGAATCCTTGGCGGGAAAGGTCTCCTGCTTTCGGCTGGATGAGCAGCCAACGATGGAGCGCACGCCGCACTAGCGCCCGTGGCTTGCCGACGAGCTTACTCAATCCGAGCGCCCCGTCCGCCCGCACGGTCCGCAATCCCGCGAGCCAGCTCTCCAACGCCACATCGTCCTCCTCCAAGAGTTCCCTGGCATGCGCCGCCCCGCCCAGGGCGTCCCGCTTCGCCGCGGCGGCCCATGCCGGCAGCACATCCCGGCGTACTCGGTTACGAAAAAAATATCCGCGTGCGTTGCTCGCATCCTCTCGCCACGGAGTCTTCCCAGCCCGCAGCGCCGCCACGATTTCGCCCTTCTTTAGCGTCAGTAACGGACGCAGATGCACGCGCCCGCGCGTCATCGCATGCACCGGCCGAGGCGCGGCTAGCCCCGCCGTACCGCTCCCGCGCGCCAGTCGCATCAGCATCGTCTCTGCGATATCGTCCTGCTGGTGTCCCAGCCAAAGCGCCCGGCCCGCCCCGTCGAAAAACGCCATCCGTGCGGCCCGCGCCTCGGCTTCACTCGCACCCGGCTGCGCCTCCATCCACGCGCCGACCACACACTCCACTTCCAGCGCCGCGCAAACGTCTCGGCAAAATTCCTCATCCGCGCGGGAGTGCCGTCCGCGCAGCCGGTGGTTGAAGTGCAGCGCGCGTAACCGCGCCCGACGCTCGGGCCAATGGGCCCACAGCAATAGCAGCAATCCCAGCGAGTCCGCCCCACCCGAAAAGCCCACCGACCAGACCGCGCGGCGAGACGACTGCTCGGCCCACGCCAAAACCGCGGGGTGCAGCCGCGCCCGCGGAAAAATCACCGCCAGCTCCGCCGCGCGTTCCTGCCAATGGCTCGCGCGGCGTTTCATCGTTCTTTCGGTCCGGAGCAGCGTGGACTTCACTCGGCCAACGCACACTCAGCTAAAACTCAAATACTCCTTGCCGAAATACGGCACCAAGGGCGCGGGGATTTTCACGCGACCGTCCGCTTGAAGATTATTTTCCAAAAGTGCCGCGAGCACGCGCGGCACCGCGAGGCCCGAACCGTTGGTCGTATGCACCAGTTCCGGTTTCCCACTTTCTTTCGAACGAAAACGAATCTGCGCCCGGCGCGCTTGAAATGCCTCGAAGTTTGAGCAACTGGACACTTCCAGCCAACGCTTCTGCCCCGCCGACCAGACTTCGAGATCGTATTTTTTCGACTGCGAAAAGCCCAAATCGCCGCCGCACATCAGCAGGACCCGGTAAGGGAGCCCGAGTTTTTGCAGCAACCGCTCCGCGTCCAAGCGGAGTTTATCGAGTTCGTCGTAGCTCGTGCTTGGGTGCACCCACTTGAGAAGCTCCACCTTGTCGAACTGATGCAGTCGGTTGAGCCCGCGAACATCCTTGCCGTAGCTCCCCGCCTCGCGGCGGAAACAGGGCGTGTAGGCGCAGCGGTAGATCGGCAGCGCGCTCTCTTCGACGATTTCATCGCGAAAGAAATTCGTCAACGGCACCTCCGCGGTCGGCACCGCATAGAGATGATCCGGCGTCGTCTCATACATCTGCCCTTCCTTGTCCGGCAGTTGTCCCGTCGCCGTAGCACTCGCCGCATTCACGAAAATCGGCGGATTCACCTCGGTGTAACCGGCCTTCACGTCTTCATCCAAAAAGAAGTGCAGCAGCGCTCGCACGATGCGCGCACCGTCACCGATGTAAAACGGGAAGCCTGCACCCGTCACCTTCGCGCCCCGCGCAAAATCGAAGAGCTTCTCGAAGCCCGGGATCTCCCAGTGCGGCAACGCACTCGCCGACACCGCCGTCACGTCGCCATTCGTCGCGTAGACCACATTCTCCTCCGGCGTGCGCCCCGCCGGGACGCTGGCGTGAGGCAGATTCGGGATCGAGAGCATCGCCTGTTTGAATTTTTCCTCGGTCTCCTTGAGCACCCCCTCGCGCTCTTTCACCTGCGCCGACACCGCCTTCATCTCGGTGACTTTACCGATAAACTCCGGCGACCCCTTGGGCAGCGCCGCCATTGCCGTATTCGCGCTCTTTTGCTTCGCCCGCAACGCCTCCACATCGTGCAACTGCGCACGCCACGCCGCGTCGATCACGAGCACGGCATCGAGGTCGACCTCGAGGTGTTTCTTGGCAATTGCCGCGCGCACTACGTCGGGCGTTTCACGAATCAGTTTGGGATCAAGCATGGAAAAAATTAAATGAATTAACCGCCAATGGACCAGTCAGCTTGTTTGAATCGGGCCCGGGCTTTGACGAATCGCGCGTAAACATCCTTCGCCGTCAAAAGCTTCAAATCCCCGACGGGAGCCTGCACCACCACATGCGTGGGCGCAGTCAGTGGATACGGTCCAAACAACCGCGGATCCGTCGGCCCGAAAACGCCGACCACGCGCACACCCAACGCCGCCGCCAAGTGCATCGGTCCGCTGTCGTTGGAAATCACCCAGTCCGCCCGCTTAATCAACGCCGGCAGTGACACGAGGCTGGTGTTGCCCGTGAGGTTAACGAATTGCTCCACCGTATACGCTCCGCGGTCATGCGCGTACTTGCTCCCCGCCCAGACGACCTTCCGGGTCTTGTCTTCGCGGAGAATCATTTCGGTGAGCTGTTTGAACCCACTCCAACATTTTTCAGCCCGCCGACTGTCGGGAAACATCACGATAGGCTTGGACCCGCCGCGCCCAGCCGCGAAACGCAAATTCAGGCTGTCCACTTCGCGGAACTTCAACGTTCCGCGCAGCTCCGGTTTCGCTCCCAGCACGGGACAAAACTGCAGGAGAATATCGATGGCGTGGCTCCGTTTCCCATCCGGTGGCAACGCCACTTGCTCATCGTAAAACATCCCCGAGCACTCGCGAGCATCGCCTCGGCCCACTTTTTTCTTGGCCAAGGCGCGCGACGTCATGAGACCCGTGCGCAGCAGACCCTGCATATCAAACACGAAATCGAATTTAGTTTTCCGAATCTCCTTCGTCAGCTTCAGGAAACCCTTCGCCCCGGCCGCCCGCTCAAAAACATAAACCTGATCAACCGCCTCACAGGCGCGCACAATCGGGGCGAACATCTCCCGCACCACCCACGAAATACGCAGGCCCGCACATTGCGCCTTGAGCGAGGTCGCTACCTGCAGGGCATGCACGATGTCGCCGAGCGACGAGGGCTTGATGATGAGGATTTCGGTCATTGGTACTTCGCAGGCTAAGGCAGAATCTGCATTTAACCACGCGAACGTTACGTTTCACGGTTTTTCCCGGCGGAAATCAAACGCCAAATCCCGGTCGATCGTTCGCGTGCTACTTTTTTCACTTAAATTACTCCGCTGGCTCCTCGCCCACACTCCCAAACCGCTCTCGCTCGCCACCCCCTTACCTCGGCCTCAGCTGCTGGCGCGAACAGCTCCGCTCCGCCGACGACAATCTCTGCTCTTCGTGGCTTTGGCCCACGAGCGCTGGGCCAACTCCTCAGACTGTAAAAACTGCACCGAACCCTACGACAGCTCCCGTCGATCCCGACGCTCACGTCCAACACCCGCAGTGACCGCCTATAGTTTCTTCACCTTAAAACTGCGGAACTCCACGGGATCGCTGTGCCCCGCGAAGCCGATGTGGCCTTTCGTGTGGTCGAGCCCTTTCGGTGGGGTCTTGATCTGACTGCGGTCGAAGGTCGCGATATCCACGTCGAGAATCTTGGTGCCATTGAGCGTGACCTTAATCTTCTGCCCCTGCACTTCGATCTCCTCGAAATTCCACTCGCCCACCGGGCGGAGGTATCCGTGCTTCGCCCCAACACAGTGGTACAGGGAACCGTGATACTGCGTGGGCTCGAGGCCTTTCTTTCCGGCGGCGGCTTGCTTCGCGTTGTAGCCGTCGCTGTCGATCACTTGGATTTCCAGACCATCTTTCGAAGAATGTCCGCCGAGCGGCGTGCGGAGCGCGATGCCGTTGTTGCCGGCCGCGGGCAAGCGGAACTCGACGCGGATAATGCCGTTTTCAAATTCATCGTTGGTCAAGAGGTCGCCGCCCTTGCCAGGCTTGCAGACGATCGCGCCGTTTTTCACTTCGTAGCTATCGAGAGAGCCCATCCAGCCGCTCAAATCTTTGCCGTTCACCTTTTCCACAAATCCCGCGTCCGCTCCGCGGCTGGCGAGGTCCCGGTTGGCCTCGTCAGCCCCAATTTCGCGGATGAAGACATTGCGCCAACGGATCTCGCTGCCGTGGGTCTGGAGCTGAATCGGTCCCTTCGGAAACGCCGGATCGCGCATGAAACCGTTCGCCAGTTTTTGCGCTGGCTTGGCATCTTTGGCCGCCCCCGGCGCCGCGTAGGCGACATAGCCAGCTTTTTGGTTCGCAAAGAAATTTTCCAACACCGCGTTATCCACGACCTTCTCGCCGTTGAAGATGATGGTGACGCGTTCGCCAATCATCCGGATGTGAAACCGATTCCACTCGCCAAACGGCCGGTCCATTTTTTTCGAGGGGTCTTTGCCGAGGGAGCCTTTGCTGTTGTTCCACAGCCCGCCGGAGCCCTTGTCCTGGCCAAGCCCGCGCGCATCGCCCTTCGTCGTGTCCCAGATCTGCACCTGCGGAATCCCGCGCAAATAAATACCGCTGTCACCGTCGGGCAGCGCTTTGTAATCCACCATCAACTCAAAATCGCCGTAGTCTTTTTCGCTGGTGAGATACAAGCCCTTGCCGTCGTTGATCAGTTCACCCTCGGCCACGCTCCAGTGGGCGTTGACATGTTCCGGTCCGGCCTTCCCCACCGGGAGGCCACCCTCGATGGACTTGCGTTTGTAGTCGACGAGTTGCGCCGGAGTCATCGCCCAAAGCTCCGTGGGATTCTTGGTGCCCCAGCCATACCAGCCGGCCAGGTCCTTGCCGTTAAAGAGTGCGGAGAATCCCTTTGGCGGCGTGTTCTCCGCCGCAGGAGCGACCGTTGCGAGGGCGAACAGGAATAGTAGAGTGCGAACGAGGGAGTGTTTCATGGATAGGGACGATAACCGGCTGCTTTTCTAGCAGGGGAAAGATGGCGGAATGATCTTGGCTCTGACAATCAGTGACCGAGGGCGCTCAGTGCATCTCTACCTGACAGGAGCCGAGTCCGCCGCGGAAGAAATTGAACTGCACGTTGGGGTGATCGGCGAGCAGCGACATCGGCACGGCGCTGTCGGGGTACCGTTTTGAAATCATCAGGGTGGTGAGGCGTTGCCCAAATGGACTGTCATGGACCCCCGCCTGCCAGATCGAAACTTTTTCCGCCTGCCAGGTCTCGAGCGGACCGACCGTGAGTGCGCGGGTGGGCACCAGCGCAATGTTGCCGCCGCCGGAGGTGCGGGCGTTTTGCGCGAGCGTGACGGGGTGGAGATCGACGACCCGTGTGCCGAGTTGGCGATACTCCGCGGGCGACGGTGGCGCATCGCGATAGGCACCGGTGCGCCGGACGGGGTCGTTGAAGGCCCAATGCTTGGTGTCCCCCTGCCCGCCTTGCATCACCGCACACCGCACGCCCCGCCAGCTCTCGATATAACGCACGAGGTCGGCTTTCGGGAAATGCAGCTGGTCGTCAGGCATCGCGAGCTCCCGGCGGATGCGGTTGAAACATAATTCCCGGTCCGCACGCTCAAAAGAAAGCGGATGCGTGATCGGCGCTTCTTTGCCATCGAGAAACCATTCGTCCATGCCCCAGAAATGGGCGGATTTCAGAGAGAGGCCGAGTTCGTTCACGATCCGCGCAACGAGCGGGAGTTGTTCCGTGGGTCCGATCGGGCCGCAAATGCCGACCGGATTATCGGCCGTCGATTGCCGCCACGCCGTGATGTATTCGAGCGCTTCGGCGAGATAGAAATCTTCCAGCGTATCGTAGAAAACGATCTTGAATCCGTCGCGGGAAAGTCCGGCCATCGCCTCTGGCGTAAGGCGGGCGGCTTCTTCGATCAGCGCGTCGGCGAGCGTGGTGTAGTCCCACCAATCAGGGGCAATGGTGCTGAGTTTTCGGGGCATGGGAGTGAGGGTGGTCTGTGAAAAAACGGTAGGGGTGGACTATTCTTGAAATTTGATTTCACGCGTGGAGCGCTCCTGTCCGGTGCGCTGCGTGAGCGGACCGTATAGTTCGGGCCGGCGGGCGCGAATCCAAAGACGGCCGGTCGCGTGCTCCAGCAGGCTTGCGTCCAAGTCTGCCACCACCATCGCATCGGCGGCGGCGGACGTCTCGGCGAGGATCCGACCGTACGGGTCGAGTATCATCGCGTTGCCGGTGCGGACTTCATCGTCGTCGATCCCGACGCCGTTGCTGAAAATGAGAAACAGGCCGTTGTCGTGCGCGCGGCTCGGCAACCAGCGCAGGAGCCAACCCCGCCCCTTATCGCCCAGGAACTCACGTTGAATCGCCGCCGGATCGCGGTGGCGATCAGCCCACACTTGGCGCTCGATCAAACCCATCAGATGGGGATTCCGGCTGCGCACGGCACCGGTTTGGTGGGGCGCAATGAGGATCTCCGCACCGCGCAAGGCCGTCAGGCGGACATTTTCACCGATGTTGCAGTCGTAACAAATCAGCACGCCCACGCGGAACCCGTCCGGCAAATCGAACACCGTGAACTCGCTGCCATTGCCCATCGCGGCGTGCTCGAAGGCGTGCAGCTTGCGATGGCGGTGCACCGTGCCGTCGGGCAGCGCCACGACGTAGCTATTGTAGAACGTTCCGTCTGCGTCCGCTTCAAACCACCCCGCCCCAACGGAGATTCCGTGCCACCGGGCCAGCGCAATCAAACGTTGCGTGCTCGGCCCGGAAGGAATCGGTTCCGCCAGCGCAGCGAGTTGCTCCAAGGTGAGATTGCGCACGAACCAATAACCGCTGACGCAGCCCTCGGGGAAAATCACGAGTCGCGCCCCTTGAGCCGCCGCCGTCGCCGTGAACGCCTCAATTTTCAGGAAATTCGCCGCTGGGTTGCCCGGCGCACTTTCAAACTGCACGGAGGCGACTCGGAGTTGACGGCGTGAGGATGACATGGCGGCAGACACCAACGAGCATTGAAAAGCTAGTCTCAAGCAAGACTGCGCTCGTAGGCGACATTGATCAGATATTTTTTTCCGAGCGCGTCACGCAGCGGATCCGCGCCTTCCGCGCAAAAACCCATGTGAGAGTGCCGGCGCCAACCCTCAGCGTGTGCAAAGCGGCGCGATAAGCGGCCGACTTTTCGCGAGGTCGCTTCCATCTCGCGCAGATAAGAGTTCATGCCCTGCGTGGATTGCAGCCAACGATGCTGGCTTTCATGGCAGGCGAGCGCGGCGAGTTTCGTCGACTGCACCGAGGTTGTATCCACATACGCACCGGCCGTGACGCGCCGCCGCAGGGGGTCCATGAGACCGTGCGGCATAGCGTGGTAGACCGTGCAGGCACCGCCCCACGCTGCGCGCCGCGGGCGGGAGACGAAATTCGGAATGCCCCGCGCGAAAGCGGCCGTCACCGTTAACCGCGATACGTTCGTGTGATCCTCCATGTAATCCTGCGGCGAATGGGTCAGAACAATCGTGGGCTGCACCGCGCGCATCACCGCCGTCAGCGCCCGCAACAACGGCACGGAATAAACCACCTCCAGATCGTCCGCGTGGCTCTCGTGGTACTGCGCCCCGAGCAGCGCCGCCGCCCGCCGTGCCTCGTTGCGTCGTATCCGGCGCAGCGCTGCGGCGCCGTGCACGAGACTCCCGCCGGAGCCGCTCGACACATTAAGATAATGCGTCGCCCAGCCGGCCTCGCGCAGCAAGCAGATCGTCCCGGCCATCACGAATTCGATGTCGTCCGGATGGGCGGCGATGGCGATGGCGACAGGCTTCGTCATTGCATCTCGGAGAGTTTGACCGTGCGGTTGTCCCGGGCGGAGAGATCCGCGGCGAGGATCGCGAAATGCGACTTCATCGCTTCAGTGAGCGACGTCAGCGGCATTTCGTCACTGCGGTCCATGGCGTCGAAGAACGTCTGGAATTGCGCCTGATAGGGGTGATCCGACACGTCGCCCGAATCCAACATCTTCATTGATAGTTCGCTCCACTTGCTCTTCTCCACGGCCAGGCGCGTCGAGTGAAATTTATTGTCGAGCAGGCTGCCCTCGCTGCCGACGAGGTGAGTGTGAAGATAGTAGGGCTGAAGGCAGTCAATCACCGAGGCGACTTTTCCCAGGGAGCCGTTGGCAAAGCGCAACACGCTCACACTCGTCGTCGGATATTGGTATTGCGCGAACACCGCATTCGCCGAACCCGTGGAGTGGCTCGTGATGCTCTCCACGTCGGCACCCATGCATAACAGCAGGGCGTCGAGCGCGTGGCAGCCCGCGGAGAGCAGACTGCTGCCCCCCAACTCTTTTGAGGTATTCCACCGAAACTGCCCATACCATGGACCGATGCCGTGGTAATAATCGACTTCGCCATAATGCAATTTACCCAGCAGCCCGCTATCGATGACGGCCTTCGTCGCGACCAGTTGACTCGAATAGCGGCATTCGAAACACACGCACGTTTTCACGCCCGCTGCCTTCACGGCCGCGCTGACCCGGTGGGCGTCAGCCAGCGACAACGAGATCGGCTTCTCGATGATGACGTGCTTGCCCGCTTTAGCCGCCGCGACGATCTGATCGGCGTGTTGATTCGGGTAACTGCACACCGCGACCACCTGCAGACTCGGGTCTGCCAACATGGCGTTCAGATCGGTATAACAGGTAATCTTGCAGCCGTGCTGCGCGCTGAGCGCCGCCGCATCCTGCGGCCGTGAAGAATAGATCGCGGTGACTTGCGCGAGCGAGGTCGCGTTGATGGCAGCGATGTGCGCACCGCTCACCCAGCCGTAACCGATGATGCCGACGTTATATTTTTTCATAGGGTAAAGTGATCAATCGAAAGACGCGCCATTGAACCCGAGCTGCTCGGCGAGTCGTCGGCACTCTTCAACCGGACGCAGACTAGCGGAGCAACGCGGATCGTAAAGCGAGGCGGCGGCCGCCGACACTCCGAGGCGTAAACTCTCGGCCAGCGGCCAGTCCTCGTGCAACCCATAGAGCACGCCCGCCGCAAACGCATCGCCGGCCCCGGCGGCGCCTCGGATATCTACTGCCGGCACGCGCAGGCTCGGCTGCCACACTTCCGCCTCCCGGCTCGCCGCGAAGGCGCCCTCCTCAAAGTGAATAAACACCCACTCGCGAACCCCCGCCTCAAGCACCGCCCAGGCCGCCGCGCGGACCGCGTGCGGATCGAGCCGTTGCGCATTGCGCAAAATCACGCCGGTGAGTTTTTCGGCCTCGAAGTCATTCGCAAAAAAATAATCGACGTAGGGCAGCGACGGTGCGCCCACCGCCCGAAAACGTCCGCTATGGTCGCTCACGCAGTCCGCCGACGTCCGCAGTCCCGCGGCACGCGCACGCCGCAACACCTCCGCTGCTCCCGTCTGCCCATCGGCGGACAGCGCATCGAGCCGGTCGAGCAACAACAGATAACCGAGGTGGAAAATTTTGGCCGTCACCCCCGCAAACTCAAAGTGCTCGGGCCCGAGCAGCGCGTTGGCGCCCCGTTGGTGAAAAAATGTCCTGCGGCCCGTGGCCCGCACGGTCATCACATCCGTGTAACTCGTCGCCGCCGCCGCCGTGCGCTGGAGTTGCTTGGCGGCAATGCGGTGCGCGGCACAATCCGCCAAAATCGCATCGCCGGTCTTGTCGTTTCCCACGAGGCCGATTCCGCTCAGCGGAAACGGTGCTCCGAGCAGCGCGAGATCCTTGAGTACGTTGTACGCCGAGCCGCCGTTGCCGGACGATTCCGCGAGAATCGAGGCCAACGCATCCTGCGCCGGCCACGCGTCGATGATCTTCAGGTGATCCACGATCCAGTTGCCACCCGCGATGATTCCGGAGCGCATCGGGAGATTTTATGCGGGGACGACGACGCTCTGGTTACGCTGCGACTCCAGCGCGGCGCTCCACCATTCGTGACTGGCGACGGCTTCGTCGGGCGTGGCGCAGCCGAACGCATCGCCTAATTTTCCAGCGCGCTCGGCGAGAAACGCGGCCCACATCTGCTGCATGATATCGGGAAATCCCGGTTCAAAAATACCACCGGTGATTGTCTTAAAGGGCATGGCGAAGCCGAGGTCTGTCTTTTCCCACCACTGCTCTTTATCGCGCCGGTAGGACCAAAATGTCTTGGGCTCCTTTGTCGAGTAACGCGCCCCGCGGTCCGTCCCCAAAATCTCGATATACCATGTGTTCGTCTCGGTGGGGGCCAGGCGCTTCATCTCAAGTGTCATCGGCACCCGGTCGTCGCCCAGCATCACCGTCGTGTGCAGCGCCGCGTTGTCCCACGTGTCGCATTCGGTCTGGCCCCCGCGCCCATCCGGCCGCTGGGTGTAGATTTTTTGGAGTTGTGCGTAAACCGTCGCGGGCCGCCAACCCAGGCGCAGCGGGAGATGCGCGACGTGCAGTCCGAGATCCCCCATTACGCCCACCTCGCCGCAGAAACGGTTCTGGCGTTTCCAATTCGCCGGCTTCGTGGGATCGAGGTCACTCGAGTGGAGAAAGCCCGCCCGAATCTCCAGAATCCGTCCAAACGCGCCCGCCGCAGCGAGCCGCTGGAGGCGTTGCGCCCCGGGCAGAAAGGGAAACTCGGAGGACACTCGCACGAACCGACCGAGCGTCACTGCTTCATCCCGAATCCGTCGCGCCGCCGCCAGATCGACGCCGAAGGGTTTTTCCGCCAGCAGGTCTTTGCCAGCGCGGAGCACGTCGAGGTAAATCGTTTCATGCAAATGGTGCGGCACCGCGACGTACACCACATCGACGTCCGCCTGCGCGAGCAGTTCGCGGTGATCCGCCGTGAGGCAGCGTACGGTCGGGACCTGACGAAACCATCCCAGCACCTCGGGTTGGACATCGCACACGGCGACCAACTCCGCCTTCACCGGAAAATCCACCAAGGCAAACCACCGCGCAAACGCCGATGCGGCTTCACGCCCCATCAGGCCGCCGCCAATAATACCGATCCGCACGAGCTGCGGGCTAGAAGAGGGTGGTTCCATGTCAGGACGTTTTCAAGAATGACAGCGCCGCATCGACACTCGCGCCGTCGTGCACGACGGCCATCAGCGCGCGGGTGATCCCGGCGGGATTGGGATGCTGGATGATATTGCGTCCGTAGACGATACCGGCGGCGCCCTGAGCGATCAGCGCCACCGTGCGCGCAAGCAGTTCTTTTTCGGGGGCTTTGCCGCCGCCGCGCACCAGAAGAGGAATGCCACCGGCGGTTTCAATGATCGTGTGATAAATCGAAACATCGTCGGTGGGATCGGCCTTGATAATGTCGGCGCCCAACTCGACTGCCTGTCTCACGAGAGGGATGATTTTTTCCGGATCGCCGTCGACCATGTAGCCGCCCGCGCGCGCATTGGGCTGAAACACCAGCGGCTCGATCATCAGCGGCATGCCGTAGTGGTCGCACTGCGGTTTTAAGTGCAGGATATTGCGGATACACTGGTCCGCCACTTCCGGCTGATTGGGAATGCGAAACAGGTTCACCACGATGCAAGCCGCATCGAGCCGCACCGCTTGGAGCACGGGCTCCTCGATCAACCGCGAGTAAAGTGCTCGCGGCAGCTCGGCACCGTAGACGTTGGCCACATCGCTGCGCAGCACCAGCGCCGGCTTGGGCCGGAGCGGGAGTTTTTGGAGGTGCGGCGCTTGTCCGACGGTCAGCTGGATCGCGTCCGGTCCCGCGGCCACGAGCGTCGCGATTGTGCGCGGCATGTTTTCGATGCCGGCGAGAAACGTGCGCTCGTTGAAAAAACCGTGGTCGAGGGCGACATCGAAACAGCGGCCCGACGAAGGATTGAACAAGCGATGGTAGCGGGCGATTTTCATGAGGTATCAGGCGGAAAATATTATCGGAAAGGCCGCGACAGAGAACGTGGCGACGTTCTCAGCAGCCGGGACACGACCGTATTGGCCGAACAGGCGGAGGATAGCGCGATGGGATTCGTCGATCAACATGGGTATTAAGCAACGTTGGAAAGCACGGGAGCGCGTGGCAACCTTGATGAAAAATGCCGTTCAATCGCTCGCCCTCCGTTAGTTTTTTGAAAATGATCAACTCGCGAAGGCCCCGATCATGTTTTCATCTACGCCGCTCGGATCGTAATGAGCACACAAACTCACACCCACTCCGCGCAAAGCAGCTCCGCCTGCGCCAGGACCGCCTCACCGCGTTCTCCTGCAAATCCGGAGGGTATTCCGGAGCGCCGGGCCCGAACTTGTTCACGATTGGCAGCGCAGTGCTCGCGGCACAACGGGCCCTGGGGTGCATCGACAGACCCAAGCAACCATGCTTCCAATTCTCCATTCACCGCACATGGTTTTTGGACCTGTAGACTCCACGCCCGCCACGCACCATTGACCAAATCCACCGCACTCGGGCTCACGCCCGCTCGCACCTCCTCCGCCACGAACGCTTCCACCTCTTCCGCCAGCATGATTTACGTGTTTAAATCGTGCATAGACTCCGCGAGCGGGTCAATTCACCGTCCCGGCCGCTTTCCGACTTAGCCATGAAATCCATTCGCGTCCTCGATTCCCACACTGGCGGCGAGCCCACTCGCCTCGTCCTCGACGGCGGGCCCGAGCTCAGCACCGGTCCGCTCGATGAACGCGCCGCGCGCTTCCGGCGCGATTTCGACGCCTACCGTTCCGCGATCGTCAATGAACCCCGCGGCTGCGACACGGTCGTCGGTGCCCTGCTCGTGCCGCCGCATCGTGCCGGCTGCGACTTCGGCGTCATCTTCTTCAACAACGTCGGCGTGCTGGGCATGTGCGGCCACGGCACCATCGGTCTCGTGGTTGCTCTCGCGCACCTCGGCCGCATCGCACCCGGTATCATTAAAATTGACACGCCCGTGGGCGCTGTAAACGCCGAGCTGCACGCCGACGGCTCCGTCTCCGTCGAGAACGTCGCCTCCTACCGCCAAGCTCACGCCGTGGATATCGCTGTCCCCGGCCACGGCATCGTGCGCGGCGATGTCGCGTGGGGTGGCAACGGGTTCTTCCTTGTAGGAGAACACTCCTTGCACCTCGACCTCGTGTCATTGGACGCCCTCACCGAATTCACGTGGCGCGTGCGCCAAGCCGTCAACGCGCAGGGTTTCCCCGAGGTCGATCACGTCGAGCTCTTCGCCCCCTCGCCCTCTGCTGGCGCCGATAGCCGTAATTTCGTGCTCTGCCCCGGCAAGGCTTACGACCGCTCGCCGTGCGGCACCGGCATGAGCGCCAAACTCGCCTGTCTCGCCGCCGATGGAAAACTCGCCGAGGGCGTGCCGTGGGTCCAGGAAAGCATCATCGGCAGTCGTTTCACCGGCAGCTTCCGCTGGCTTGATCAGGCCACCGGGCGCATCACTCCGACCATCTCCGGCACCGCGCATGTCATGGCCGAGGCCACCCTCCTCCTCGATGAACGCGACCTGTTCTGCTGGGGCATCCGCGCATGAATCGGCCTTGCTTTTCGAGCCCATGAATCACGAAAAACACGTCGTCGTCTGCGGCGCCGGCATCATCGGTCTCTGCTGCGCCTCCGCCCTGCGCCAACGCGGCTACGCAGTCAGCGTGGTCGACCGTTCCCCCGAAGACCGCGACGGCTGCTCCTTCGGCAACGCCGGCATGATCGTCCCGAGTCATTTTGTTCCGCTCGCCGCACCGGGCATGACGAAGCTGGCGCTCAAATGGATGTTCGATTCCAAGAGCCCGTTCTATATCCGGCCGCGCCTCAGCGCCGACCTCATCACGTGGGGCCTGCGCTTCATGCGCGCCGCCAACGCCGACCACGTCACGCGCTCCGCGCCCCTCATCCGCGATCTCTCGCTCGCGAGCCGCGCGCTCTACGCACAACTCGCCGACGCCACCCAAAACGACTTCGGCCTCGTCCGCCGCGGGCTGCTCATGTTGTGCAAAACCCAGCACACGCTCGACGCCGAAGCCCTAGTCGCCACGCGTGCCCGTGAACTCGGCGTGCCCGCCGAAGTTGTTTCGTCCGCGCGCGCGGCCGAACTGGATCCCGCGGTGCGCATGGCCATCGCTGGTGCGATCTATTTCCCGCTCGATTGCCACCTCGCCCCGCAGCGCCTCATGGCGACGCTGCTCCGCCTCACGCGCGCCGCCGGCGTCAAGTTTCACTGGTCCACCGAGATCACCGGCTGGCGCGCTGCCGGAAAAAAACTCGCTGCCGCAAAAACCTCGCGCGGCGAAATCCCCGCCGACGAATTCATCCTCGCCGGCGGTTCATGGTCACCCGCCGTGGTGCGCGGTCTCGGCCTCAAGCTTCCGCTGCAAGCCGGCAAGGGTTACAGCGTCACGCTCACCCAGCCCCGCCAATTGCCGCAGCTCTGTTCGATTTTCACCGAGGCCCGCGTCGCCGTCACTCCCATGGGCAACACCCTGCGCATCGGCGGTACGATGGAGTTCAGCGGCATGGACGAATCGATCCAACGCGAACGCGTTGCCGGCATCACCGAATCCGTCCCTCGCTACTTTCCGGATTTCACTCCTGAAGATTTCCGCGATCTCCCCGTGTGGCGCGGCCTCCGACCGTGCGCGCCTGACGGTCTGCCCTACATCGGCCGCTTCGCGCGCCACGCCAATCTCACCGCCGCCACCGGTCACGCCATGATGGGCCTGAGTCTCGCCCCGATCACCGGCCAACTCATCGCCCAACTCCTGTCCGGCGAAAAACCGTCCATCAACCTTTCCTCGCTTTCGCCTGATCGCTTCAACTAAATTTTCCCCGTATGAACATGACTTGGACCGGCGTCCTTCCCGCCATCACCACCAACCTGCGCGCCAACGGCGCGATTGATCACCCCGCGCTTCTCCGTCACTGCCGCTGGATGCTCGACAGCGGCTGCACTGGCCTCGTCTGCTGTGGTTCCCTCGGCGAAGCTGCCACCCTTAGCTTCGCCGAAAAAATTTCCGTCGTCACCACCGCCGTCAAAGCCGCCGCTGGTCGCGCGCCGGTGGTGCTCGGCATCGCTTCGCTCTCCACTGCCGAGGCCGTCGCCCTCGCCAAGGTCGCCGCGAAAGCGGGTTCTTCCGGTCTGATGGTGCTACCGCCCTACACCTACACGACCGACTGGCGCGAGATGAAGGCCCACCTCACCGCCGTGTTCCGCGCGACCAAGCTCTCGTGCATGCTCTACAACAATCCTCCAGCCTACAAAACCGACTACCTCCCCGCGCAGATCGCTGAACTCGCCGCCGAGTTTTCCTCGTTGCACGCCGTGAAAGAATCCAGCGGCGACATCCGCCGCGTCACCGCGATTCGCGCTCTCGTCGGCGACCGACTCACGCTCCTCGTCGGCATGGACGATGCCATCGTCGAGGGCATCGCTGCTGGCGCGCAGGGCTGGATCGCCGGTCTCGTCAACGCGTTCCCGCGTGAGTCCGTGGTGCTCGTGGAAGCCGCCCGCGCCGGCGATCACGCCAAGGCCCGCGCGATCTACGAGTGGTTCCTCCCGCTCCTGCGCCTCGATACGGTGCCAAAATTTGTGCAATACATTAAATGGATACAGGCCGAGCTTAACTGCGGCACCGCAACCGTTCGCCCGCCCCGCCTCCCGCTCGCAGGCGCCGAACTCGCCAACGTTCAGGCCATTCTCGCGCTCGCTTTGAAAACCCGACCGAAACTCTGACCCGTCGGGCCGCGCCCACGCGTGCGCATTCTGCCCCAAGCCCCGGACTTGCCCGCGAGACCGGTTTCAATAAACTATACGTCTCGATGAATAGGTCCACCCAACCGAATGTCCGCACCGCGTAACGGTTCCCACCTGCGCCACTGAGGACCCTGACATGGAATCCCAACAAGACTTCCTCTTTGCCGACGGTCCCACCCCCGAGCTCCACCTCCCCGACCCGCGCTCCAATCTCTACGCCGATGTCGCCGCGCTCTGGCAAATCCCCGTCGGCCAACTCATCCGCGTCGACCTGACTGGCCACCACTTCTCCGAACTCCGCGGACGCCTCGAACTCGCCCGCGCCCCCGATCTCCCTCTCGATCGCCGCAAAAGTCTCGCCCTCCGCATCGGCACGATCGAACTCACCAGCCGCCAGATCACCGCTTGGTCCCTCACATAAACGCCGTCCGCACGACGGAATGGACCGACGCCCAGCGTCGCTGTCGCCTCTCCGACGCCGCCCTCGCGATGGCGAAAGAACTCGGCCTCGCGCCGCATTCACTCGTCAAAAACATTCCCAACCGCAGCGAGCCGTGGAAAGCCCCGGTCGAAGAAGGGGTGCGCCGTCTCCACGAAGAAAAATTCCGCCACCGCCGCACCTTCGCCACCGCTCGCGCCTCCCACCCCCGCGCCACATAGGCGCTAACTTAATGATTGCCGTCACAGTCATGAGAGCAGTATCAAGCCGGCATGAAAGCCGTGACGAACTTGCTCGAGGAGGAATGGGAATTTATTACCGACTTGCTGCCGAAAGACTGGCGCGAGCAAGCACGCA
>SXGR01186638.1_pt1 | contig 17426 bp, 14 predicted proteins | sample 3174711 | NCBI WGS metagenome assembly SXGR01 (sample SAMN11356860, study PRJNA531348) | freshwater metagenome | isolation source: freshwater sample F1-60 | place: China: Fuxian Lake, Yuxi | collected 2017-12-25
ATAGCGGATATAATATTGTCGGTAAGTCATCAAATTTTACTGCTACCACTGGAGATTGGATTGACTCTACCGACAGTGGAACATTTACCTTAAATACGGTGGGTACAACAGGTACTCTCAGTCTTGCTTTGGAGGGTGCATTAAACGACACAACAAACGGTACGAAGACTTTATATCTCAGTGATAGTAGCGTGGCGGTAAATAATGCAGAAGATACTACTCATAACGGCATCATCATTCCGACCCTCGACCAACGAGGTGCTACAAGAAATGGTGCCACAGATATTGGGGCATTTGAAGTCAATGGTGGTGGTACTTGGGTAAGTGTGCCGACCACTCAATCTTCCATCATTACGGTTTCTTCAGTTGAATACAATGCGATGAATATATCGTGGACTAATGGTAATGGTTCTCGGCGGGTGGTGTTTATGAAGCAGGGGAGTTCAGGTAATCCGGTCCCAGTAGATGGCACAGCTTACTTAGCAAGTGGTGTATTTGGTTCGGGAGATCAAATCGGCTCTTCGGGGTGGTATGCGGTTTATAATGCAAATTCTACCAGTACCGTAGCGACAACCACTGTTACAGGATTGACTCGTAATACCGATTACATTATTCAGTCGATGGAATATAATGGTGTGGGTGACAGCGATAGTGTTTATTTGACAAGTACTGCGACAGGTAATCCTGCCACTCAAACATCTCATAATCCGACAACTCTATATTCTGATTATACAAATGGGAATGATACCACCGGCGATGGTTCTTCTGGTAGCCCATACAAGACTTTTCATAAGGTATATACAAATGCTAAACATCTAGATACGATTCAGTTGGCAGGTACCTTTAACTGGGCTAATACTGATGAAATCGGTGATGCAACCGGTAGCGGATATACGCTTGCAAAAGAACTCACTATTATTGGACAAAGTGCCACCTCGACGATTATTCAGTCGGCTTCGACCGCGAGCACTACAGCCAAACGAGTTTTTACTATTGCTGCAAACGCATCTACGACGATTAAAAGCGTGATGATTCGACATGGATACGGTAATGATGGTGCGGGTGTATACATCAATGCAAATGCTACTACCACGATTACGAATGTGGACCTAAATAATAACTGGACTTCTACTTCGGGTAATGGTGGGGCGATCAATAATGCTGGTGCGGATTTGTATATCAGTGATTCTTCTATTCATGATAATGCCGGTGGTGTTTATGGAGGAGGATTGTATGTCTCGGCATCAGGTAAAAATACTAGGGTTACCAACTCCACTTTTTATTATAACTTTAATCAATGGCCTTCAAATGCGATAGACGGTGGAGGTATGTATATTGCTCTTGGTACAACTACGGTTACAAACTCAACTATCATTAAAAATGGAAATAATGCCGCCGGTACAGGAAGACAGATGACTAATGGAGGTGGTATCGTTATTGCGAATACGGGAAGTGCACGATTATATCTTAAAAACTCTATTGTTGCTCAAAATACGGCTGGTACAGCCCCGAATGTTTTGAGATATGGTTCGGGTATTCTTACAAACGGTGGGTACAATGTGGTAGGTAAATCATCAAACTATACAGGTACGACAGGAGATTGGATTGACTCTACCGACAGTGGAACATTTACCTTAAATACGGTGGGTACAACAGGTACGTTCAATTTGTCGAGCGCAGCTAGTCTAAATAATAATTCACTGGGCACATACACGTGGGGTGTCACTACTGGGAGTATTATTATTGATAATGCAAACGGCACTACGCATAATGGTATTACTATCCCAACCCTTGATCAACGAGGGGCAACTCGTTCTAGTGGGACAGATATCGGTGCTTTTGAATTTGGTGGCGGAGGGTTGACGGACTTTACTTCACCAACAGCTTCTACTACTGCGCCGGTAATCAGTGCAGTGGTCTCTGGTGCGAGCGTCACTCTTTCAGCCGATGCGTCAGACGAGACGAGCTTGGAAGGGGTAAAATTTTATGTAAATAATGTTTTGATAGGGAGCGAAGACACTAGTTCACCATATGAGGTTGTTTGGGACTCGACCGCCACCTCTTCGGGAGCAAAAACCCTATTTGTTGTTGCTCGAGATAGTTCCAATAATTATGCGACATCAACCGCCACTGCATTTACAGTAGACAATTCTGGTGCGACTGTTTCGGTGACTGCACCGACTGCGAGTGCGAATGTGTCTGGTGCTACAGTCACTTTGTCAGCTGACGCGACTGATGATGTGGGTGTTTCTGGAGTAAAATTTTATATTAACAATGTATTGATTGGAAGCGAGGATACAAGTGCACCCTATGGTTTGGTCTGGGATTCAACTGCCACTTCATCTGGTGCAAAGTCTATTGTGGCAGTCGCTCGCGATAGTTCAAACAACTACGCTACTTCTAGTGCGGTAGCGTTTACGGTAGACAACACTGCTCCAACAATCTCTTCGATCTCATCCGGTACCCCGACCTCAAGCGGGGCGACTATTACATGGACGACAAACGAAAATGCTGATACACAAATTAATTATGGTCCGACCTCTACCTATAATGCAAGCACCACACTGGCATCAAGTTTAGTGACCTCACATTCACAGGCTATTACAGGATTGTCAGCAAGTACACTCTATCATTTTCGTGTACGTTCGACTGATGTTGCTGGTAATCTCACTGTATCCTCTGATCAAATTTTCACCACAGCTTCGAGTGATGGTACGCCACCTTCTGTTGCCCTGACTTTACCTACTGCCGGTGCATCAGTCTCGGGGTCTGTTATCGGTATGGCTGCTACAGCTACAGACGACACGGGAGTGGTGGGGGTAAAGTTTTACGTAAATGGTCATTTGGTAGGTGTTGAGGATACATCATATCCATATACGCAAACTTGGAACAGTATTGCAACTTCGTCTGGTCAAAGAAGCGTGTTTGCTGTTGCTCGTGATGCCTTTGGTAATTATGCAACATCGAGTACGGTGACAGTAACTCTTAATAATTATCCAACCCCCACTTCTTTGTCTGCTACTACCGCCACCACCTCTGCCCGTATTAGTTGGCAAACTCCTCTTTCTGGCTCATCAAAAATGTACTTTGGATTGGTGTCAGCAATAAGTTCGTCGACACCCGAGGCAAATACATCGTTAAAAGTAACCGAGCACGAGCTCGATGTGACTGGCTTACCAGGCTGTACGGTATATAAATATGTCACGGTTAGTAAAAATGAAGCAGACGATACAGCTACTAGCTCCGAGTCCACATTTAATACGTCGGGTTGTAGTGGAGGAGCTTCTATTGTTTCAAACTCCCAAAGCGCTATTACTGCGGCATCTGGCGGGACGCTTACTGAGGGGGTGTTGACTCTTACTATTCCAACATCATTTACATCTACTTCTAGCTCAGTTACTTTTCAGGCGAATAAGCTCGACGGTTCGACCTTCTTTTCTTCTGTCACTCCGCCATCTGGTAAAAATAGGGTAGGGACGACCGTATTTAATTTGAAAGCACTGACTGATGAGAGTACAACACTCACTACTTTCTCCGAGCCTCTTTCGGTAACGCTCTCATATGACGACGCTGATGTATCCGGTCTTGATGAGACGACATTAAAAATACAGCGTTACGATGATTCTGATTGGAATCAGCTTGATAATTGTTCGCTGGATACTTCAGCAAACACGATCACCTGTACAACCACTCATTTTTCTGACTTTGCAATTTTTGGAGACACAAGTACAACACCTGCTTCGAGTAGTTCGGGTGGTGGAAGGCGTCCAATTCTCTCACAAGCGGTAAGCACACCTCTTTTTGTCACTACAACATCTTTTGGTCATCTTCCGGCTTTTGGTACGGCTAATAATTTCGAAAACCGATTTTTTGACAGAAATCTTTTTGGCGGGGTTAGTGGAGATGATGTTCAAGCTCTACAAATATTCTTGAATACACAAGGTTTTTATGTTGCTCTTGTTGGTCCAGGTTCGGTCGGAAAAGAAACCACGACTTTTGGTTTTTTTACACAACGAGCATTACAGAATTTTCAAAATGCATACAATATTACTCCGGCATACGGATATTTTGGTCCGACGACCCGAGAGTTTATAAATAAGTTTACGAATGTCTCATCTGCGATATCAAAAGATTTACAAAAAATAAGTATTGTAAATATATTTACTCGAAATCTTACCGTCGGCGCTTCTGGTGACGATGTACTCGAGCTCCAGGGGTATTTGATAGAACAGGATAGCGGGCCTTTGGCTCGAAAACTTTTGCAGACGTCAGGTTTCGGCTATTTTGGCCCTACTACAAGGGATGCGTTACGAGAATTTCAGATTACTAAAAAGATTTTTCCGGCTGTTGGATACTTTGGTCCAATCACGAGAGCCTATATAGCCCAATAGACTAGAGGGGGAGGGCACTTGACAAAATAACTCAATAGGTATATAATGGGGTTTATAGGTGCCTAGAGGCACAGAAATGCAGTCGAATTTCTTAGTATAACTAATAGAACATTCACATGATGACAGGAACAATCAAGACCCTTACAGATCGAGGATTTGGATTCATTGCTCGCGAAGGCGAAGTAAAGGACCTTTTCTTCCATTCAAAGGATCTCAAAGGTGTTGCTTTCGACGCTCTTAAGGAGGGTATGAAAGTTACCTTTGAAATCGGTGACGGACCAAAAGGCCCTTCAGCGATCAACGTATCAGTAGTTGCGTAAATAGTACGTATTACGAATACAAACAAAAACAGCGCGACTTTTCAGTCGCGCTGTTTTTGTTTGTCATGACGATCTTTCTGTGTACCCGTACTTGTATGATGTCTGAGTACTACTGTCCATTTTGTCTATTTCGTGTTACAGTACTACCTCATGGCAAAAACCGATAGCATCGTTTCATTTGAAAAAGTGTCTTTTGAGTATGGACACAACAAGCCTATTTTAGACGAGGCTGATTTTGTCATTCGTCGTGGGACAAAAATCACCGTGATGGGACAAAATGGCGCCGGCAAAAGTACTATTTTTCAGCTTATTACCAAAGGCCTCGCTTCGACCGGAGGTAAGGTCAATCTCATGAACGGTGTCAGTATCGCACTCTCTCGGCAAGTTATTCCTCGACCCGATCTGGAGCTCACTGTTCGAGACTTTTTCCAAAAATGTTTCAAAGACAAGGTGTATGATATTGATCCACGAATAGACGAGGTACTCGAGGCAGTCAATCTGAGAGGTCATGTCAAAATGCACGAGCGTATCGTAAAGAGTTTCTCCGGTGGTCAGCAAGCGCGACTACTTCTCGCGTCGGCGCTCATCCAGAATCCAGATTTACTCCTGCTCGACGAGCCGACCAACAATCTCGACAAAGCTGGTATCGAACATCTCACACAATTTTTGGTCAATTATCCAAAAACAGTCGTGGTAATCTCCCACGACGCCGACTTTTTGAATGCATTTACTGACGGCGTACTCTATCTCGACATCCATACTCGAAAAGTAGAGCAGTATGCCGGCAACTATTTTGATGTAGTAGAAGAGATTTCCGCTCGTATCGAAAAAGAAAATCGTAAAAACGCTCAGCTTGCAAAAGAAATTCAAGACAACAAAGATAAGGCCAACTTTTTTGCTCAAAAGGGAGGTCAGATGCGTCTCGTGGCAAAAAGAATGCGAGAAAAAGCGGAGGAACTCGAAGAAGAGAAAGTCGATGTACGAAAAGAGGATCGGACTATCAAACCATTTACTATTCCAAATCAGGAAGACCTTGTGGGCGAGTTGGTAAACATTTCTTCCTACACCGTACTTGGCAAAAATCATAAGCCCGTTGCTCGTAAGGCGTCAATTTCTCTGAAAAAGAATTCACATATGCTTTTGCGGGGACCAAACGGCATCGGTAAAAGTACTTTGCTCGAGTCTATTGCTCAAGGTGATGCCAAAGGCATCGCTATTGCCCCGGGTGTAAAAATTGGCTATTATCGACAAGATTTTTCTACACTCAATTTTGATGAGACCGTTCTGAAATCTCTGATGTCTGCGGCTGGAGGTTTTGATCAAGAGCGAGTACGAGCGGTGGCATCTGGTTTTCTTATCACATCAGATGTGATTGATACGAAGATAGGCAGTCTCTCCGAAGGACAAAAAGGCCTCGTCGCCTTTGCTCGACTGGTGCTCGAAAAACCAGGCTTCCTTATTCTTGACGAGCCGACCAACCATATCAACTTCCGTCATCTGCCTTTGATTGCCAAAGCACTTTCTGAATATAAAGGCGCGATGATCCTTGTCTCCCATGTGCCTGAGTTTGTCGAGCAGATACGAATAGATGAGACGCTGGATCTCGAAAAATAAGTTTTTTGTCCGTGCTATACTATCTTCATGACAAATCTCAAAGAAATTTGGAAGATTAACTCTATACCGGTACTGCTCGCGTCTCTTTGTTGTCTATCGCCGGTTATCCTCGTACTTTTCGGTGTCAGTACGGTTACTTTCGCCTCGTCTTTTACGGATGTTTTGTACGGGGAATATAAATGGTATTTCCGACTAGTCGGCTTACTTGCACTCGCTCTCTCCCTCATCTTTTATTTCCGCCGAGTCAAAGGTATTTGTACTGTTGATGAAGCAAAAAAGAGACGAAATGAAATAATTAACACCGTCGCACTTTCAGTGATTGCTGGGGTAGTGGGCTACACCTTTTTTCTGTATGTGGTAGTGCATTATGTCGGGGTGTTTTTGGGGCTCTGGAATTAGAGGAGAGGTAGATTTACGATTCATGATTAATGAATAATAAAAATGCACAAAACATATAAAATAATCGGATTCATAATTCTCGTCATACTCACGGGTTTTTGCACATGGTTTTTTTCTTGGTACCAAAAACCTACATCTCGTCTTGTGCCGCTGGTTATGGTAGATACTTCGGTAGCGACAAGTACTGCAATACTCGCCGGAGGATGTTTCTGGTGTGTGGAATCTGATTTTGAAAAGCTCGATGGCGTGCTTGATGTGGTCTCGGGGTACTCGGGAGGGACTATGGCCAATCCAGATTATAAAAATTATGCGCAAGGTGGACATCGTGAAGTGGTGGAGGTCACGTATGATACAAAGAAGCTTACTTTTGCAAATCTAGTAGAATATCTAAGCAAGCATGCCGATGTGACAGACGGCCAAGGCTCTTTCTACGATCGAGGTGAGCAATATGCACCAGCGGTATACTATGCAAATGAAGTGGAGAAAAAGAGTGCTGAAAAAGTGATTGCGGATATCAATGCGCTCAAGGTTTACAAGAAACCCCTTGCGCTTAAAGTACTTCCTCGTGCGACATTCTATCCTGCCGAAGATTTTCATCAGGATTATTACAAAGAGAATCCTCTGCGTTATCAGTACTATCGCAATGCTTCAGGTCGTGATGCATTTATACAAAAACACTGGGGCGACAAGGCTGGAACCTTTTATGTTTCTTTGACCACTTCATCAAAAAATATGACAAACAAAAATAAATGGGAGACGTTTGTAAAGCCATCTGAGGTACAGTTGCGAACCTTACTTTCACCGCTGCAATACGAGGTGACGCAAGAAGGGGGTACTGAGCGGGCGTTCAGTAACGAGTATGATACAAATAAAGCCGCGGGTATCTATGTCGATGTCGTTTCCGGTGAGCCGTTGTACTCGTCAAAGGATAAATATGATTCTGGTACCGGCTGGCCATCTTTTGTAAAGCCGATCACGGTGGATGTGGTGACCCTCCACGTAGATAAGGGACTTTTCACTACTCGTACCGAGGTTCGTTCGCAGTATGCCGACTCGCATCTCGGCCATGTGTTCGATGATGGTCCGGCCGATCGTGGAGGTAAGAGATATTGTATGAATTCTGCGGCACTCCGATTTGTTCCAAAAGAAAAAATGGTGGAGGAGGGGTATGGAGAGTATATGAAGTTTACTGATTAAATATTTAAATAATAAAACATATGAAAATAAATGAAATCGCATTTGTGTGTTATCCGGTAAATGATATTAAACGAGCGCGAGCTTTTTATGAGGGCGTACTTGAACTCAAGCCGGGTAATGTGTGGGAAGGTGAGAGTATGGCTTTTGTTGAATATGAACTTGGGTCACATACTTTGGCTATAGGATACGGTGCTCCTGAATGGAAGTCTGGTAGAACTGGTGCGACCGCAGCTCTTGAGGTAGAAAATTTTGATGAAGCTGTAAAGAAACTTAAAGACAATAAAGTCCAGTTTATTATGGAGCCTCATGAGACCTCTGTTTGCCACATGGCTCTTTTTGCGGATACAGAGGGCAATCAGATTATGATTCATAAGAGAAAGGCGAAATAATTTCTCAATTTAGTTTCGTGTGCAAAATCTGACAGCTTATCTTCGTGCTACAATGTAACCATGACTCAAAAGGAAGCACTCTCGTTTTTGAAAATTGGAGCAAATGTTTTTTTGACGGGGGAGCCGGGATCGGGAAAAACGCATACCATAAATGAATATGTAAAATATTTGCGCTCACATGGTATCGAGCCGGCTATTACGGCTTCGACCGGTATCGCTTCGACGCATATTGGTGGTATGACGATCCATGCGTGGAGCGGTATCGGTATCAAAAAGTTCTTATCTGAAAATGATCTCGACGAGCTGTGTCAGCGCGAGCGACTGGTCTCGAGGGTGTCAAAAACTAAGGTTCTGATTATTGACGAAATTTCGATGTTAGACGCACAGACGCTTACCGCAGTCGATATGGCATGCAAGGCACTGAGGCGTCGTGATGATCCGTTTGGAGGTATGCAGGTGGTGTTTGTGGGTGATTTTTTCCAACTTCCACCGGTAAATAGGGTCGGTGGAGAAGTCTCTCTTTTTGCCTATCTCGCTCCGGTGTGGCAGGAGGCAGAGCCTATCGTGTGCTATCTTTCTGAGCAACACCGCACAGATGATGTGGGTTTCCTCAAATTCCTTTCAGCTATTCGTAGTGGGGAAATTACCGAAGATATTCATGAGACTCTGCAGGCTCGCATCACAACTAAAACAGAGCATGGCAATGCGACCCGGCTCTACGCACATAATATTAATGTCGATCGAGTGAACACTGAAAAATTGAACGCACTCACGCACACTGGTCGGACTTTTTCGATGTCTGCTCGCGGTGGTGAGTATGCGATTGAATCACTGAAAAAAAGCTGTCTTTCTCCCGAATCACTTTCTCTCAAAATTGGTGCTCAGGTGATGTTTACTAAAAATGTATTTGAATCTGGGTATGTGAACGGCACACTTGGCGAGGTGGAGAGCTTTACTGCCGACGGCGACCCGGTCGTACGGACGAAAAAAGGGAAGAGAATACAAGTGGTGCCACAGGATTGGACGATGTCTGATGGCTCGCGCGTGCTCGCGACCATTTCTCAAGTACCACTTCGTCTCGCGTGGGCTATTACGGTACACAAAAGTCAGGGCATGACACTCGATGAGGCGACGGTAGACCTGCGAGAAGCTTTTGAATATGGTCAGGGATATGTGGCACTTTCTCGGGTGAGGTCTTTTTCTGGATTATCACTTCTGGGCTACAACGCTCGAGCGCTCGAGGTGCATCCCGAAGTCGCGTCTGTCGATAGTCAGTTTAAAGAAGCGTCTCTGAAAGCGGAAAATTCACTGGATAGAATAGACGAAGCAGAACAGACTAAACTCGAGCATAATTTTATTCACGCGTGTGGCGGTAGTGTTGACCCAAGTAAAGTCAAAAAGAAAAAAAGTAAATCTGGCAAAATTGGCGTAGCAAAAGTCAGTACGTATGACCAAACCCTCTCACTCTGCAAGGATGGTAAGAGTGTGGATGAGATTGTAAAACTTCGTGAGGTGACCAAGGGTACGATTATCGGCCATCTCGAAACTCTTTTTATGCGAGGGGATTTGGAGATAGATGTGATTAAGAAAATTATCCCAAAAGAACTTGTGCCTCAGATTCCAAAAATAAGCGAAGCCTTTATTGAATTAAAAACGGATATTTTGACACCAGTCTTTGAAAAACTCGGTAGCAAGGTGCCTTTTGAAGACCTGCGTCTCGTGCGTCTGTATATGATGGCGGAGAGGGCGGTCGTACCTAAAAGAGACCCTAAATAAAGGTTTTTGTGTGCTATTGACAAAATACACTGTCGGGTGTATAATGTGTGTTGGAACAGGAATGAGGGCACTTTGCCACACATTCGACTGTTCTTCACAAAAACAAACAGAAAAAAGAAAGGACTGCTCATGAAAACTGAGACTGCCTCGCAAGTTACTCCGCCCCGTCCGGCAACCCTGGGCCAACTCAAAGACCTTTTCGCTCTTATGGCGCAAGGGGTGCCGGTTGATCAGCTCACCTTTGAGTCGGCAACCTCAATCCTTGGAAACAAGGGGGAGTTCCTGGCTCGTATTGCTAGCCTCTTTCCCGATCCGGCCATCTTGGCTGATCCGGTGAAAGCCTGGGAAAAGTTCTACCTCGATGTCTTCGGCATGGTCGTCGATTTCTCGCAGGTGAAAATCCCGGCGCAGAAGGAAGGCTTCACTCGCCTGATCTTCATTGCGAAAGGGCTGACGCTTAATGGCACCTACGACGCCTGCGAGAAGCGTTTCAAATGTTCGCGCTACAGGAGTGATCTCGACGCGATGGTTACCGAAAATGACCGCAAGCCGACAGAGCACTACGCCATTCGGGTGCGCGAAACAGTCGAGGCAGATGAGGGACTGCAAAACCTCTCCGCTAACGACCTAAAAACGCAGAAGAAAGTCACGATGACCCTTCTCGAGCGCATGCTCTATGAGCTCAAGTATTTCCTGGAAACGGGTAAACACTTGGACGTGAAAAACGTCACACTCTGTGCAGGCTCCCGCAATTCCGATGGCGGTGTGCCGGTCGCGATTTGGAACGACGGCCGGTTCAGCCTCGGTTGGTTCAGGGCTGACCATTGCGATCCGAGCTTGCGGGCTCGTGAGGCAGTTTCCCTCTAACCTTTCTGCCTTGTTCACTTCGCGTCCCTCTCCCCGAGTGTTACTTGGAGAGAGGGATTTTTATTTTGACGAGCGAAAAGTGCGTGGACGAGTATTCTCGTACACAGCGTTTGAGTCGAAGTCAAAACAAAGATTTAGCTTTGTCTTTGCATCAATAAATCTTTATTTATATAATACGGCAGTGACTGTTTAATCGGTCAATTTTGATAACGATTGGTCATGTTTAGAAACTGCTTGCCCACTTTTATACTAAGCCGGAGATACCTCGGGGGTAAATAACTCAGAGTGTTGTGTAAACGATGCTCGGTGAATCGGACGAAGGTGGGCAAAACTAGGCTCCCGCAATTCCGATGGCAATGTGCCGAACGCGAATTGGAACGACGGCAAGTTCAACATCGATTGGAACAGGACTGACCATTGCAATCCGAACTTGCGGGCTCATGAGGAAGTTTCTCCAAAAAGGCTCGTCACGAGCCTTTTTGTGTTTGTGTGGCGTAGAGTAGCCAGCCAGTAGTCATTTTTGAGATTTCTATCAATTGTCCAGCGAGGCGGATATATACTTTTTCGGTGATGATGGAAAGTTCGTGTTCGGTGCGGATGAGATGCTTGAGGATTTCTATCTGTACCCGCAAGTTTTCGAGAGTAGCTTGTTTGAGATGTTTGGGTTTGAAAGCTGACTCTACGGCAAGTGATAGACAAAATATAGACTGTTTTTCTATCTGCGAATGGATACCGAGTTTGTCTCGCTTTGGTAACTTTTCTGATATAGAATAAATATCCTTATGCAACAAACGAAGCTTGTGAATAATTGGGAGGGTGTCGCTGGGGGGGGGGTCATCATAGTATTGATTTTAATGATGTAGTTTCTGTTGAGAATCTTTTTCGCGCCTGGCGGGCTTTTTCTAAAGGCAAGCGGTCAAAGAGGGATGTTACCCTATTTGAGCTCCATTTGGAAGACAATATTTTTGCATTGCATCAACGGCTTGTGTCCGGTGCATGGAAGCCGGAGCCGTACAAAGTCTTTTTTGTACAGGACCCAAAGCTTCGCAAGATACACAAAGCCAGTGTAGCTGACAGGGTTCTTTATCAAGCCGTGTATCAGGCGCTCTACCCGATTTTCGACAGGCATTTTATCTTTGATTCGTATGCTTCGCGTAATTTCAAAGGCACGCATCGGGGCGTGGATCGGTTTGAAGTTTTCGCTAGAAAAGTCACGCGGAATTATCGCAGGCCAGGGTTTGTGTTGAAGTGTGACATCCGAAAGTTTTTTGATTCGATTGATCATACGATATTGCTCCGATTATTGGTGAGGAAAATTACTGACCCAAAGTTGCTGAATTTGCTCGAAAAGATTCTCCGATCGTTTGAAACTGTTGCAGGAAAAGGTTTGCCTCTGGGAAATGTGACGAGTCAGATTTTGGCTAACATTTACCTAAATGAACTTGATCAATTTATAAAACACAAGCTCAAGGCTCACCACTACATACGATACTGTGATGATTTTGTGATTCTTTTCGATGATGAAAAAAGACTGGAGGAACTACTACGATATATCGTAGTAGTTTTGCGTGAACAGTTGTTACTCGAGCTACATCCAAATAAAGTGACTATCCGAAAGATATCCCAAGGTACTGATTTTCTTGGGTATGTGAGCTTGCCGTACTATCGGGTGTTGCGAACGAAGACGAAAAACAGGATGTATACCAAAATCATTGAAAATATCGGTATGGTTAGAAGGGGTCGGGTAACAAAGGAACATTTCTCTAGTGCATTTGCTTCATATAGGGGTGTTTTGAGTCATTGTAAGAACAAGAAGATTCTTGATCAGATACAGAGACTGGTTGGCGAGATTTGCTCAAAATAGCAATGAATGGTTGACAAAATAACTCATAGGGTGTATAATAGAGGATGTAACTGAATCTCATCGTTTTTTGTGTTTGGGGATTACTCTCTAAACCCCTGAAGTCATAAGGCTTTTTAAAAACTTTCGAGACAACCTAGTCACTTCTTTATTATAAAGACTAGAGGGTTATATTGATCTCGAAACAAAAATTCTTACTCGGCATATCTTTTAAAAGGCACGGATAAATTTCTGGTGAAATTTTCCTCAAGTCTCGGCACCAGTCCTGCGCCGTCGACAGGGACACATCATCTAACGATGTGAAAGTCCTTTTAAAAGATACGCCAGCGACGAATTTTTGTTTCTTCGAAAGGGAGAGGGATTTCGGGGAGATTTTTTAGAAAAGATATGTATACAAAAAATGCAAATACAGGAGGGTCTTCACGACCTTTCTCTCACAAGCCATCTTCATCGTCGTTTCGTCCAGGTGGACCGTCGCGATTTTCTCGTGGGGGTGCTAGTGGGGGATACCGTGGAGGAAATGGAGGAGGTTTTCGAGGGCGACCATCTTTTGGTGGTAGTCGAGGGGGTGGTCGTGGCAGAACTGATAACATCAGCCACTCACGATTTATAAACAAAGCAGTGATTACCGAAGAGGTAGTACACTTTGTACCTGAGCACAAGTTTCAAGATTTTGTACTTGAGCCGACTCTCAAGCAGGCAGTTATTACCAAAGGTTATGCACTCCCGACACCGATTCAGGATCGGGCTATTCCGCATGTATTGAAAGGTGTGGATGTGGTAGGTATTGCAAACACTGGTACCGGAAAGACCGCAACCTTCCTCATTCCACTTATCAACAAAGTATTGCTCAATCGAAAACAGCAAGTACTTGTCGTGGTACCGACTCGAGAGCTTGCGATACAGATTGACGCTGAGCTCAAAAGCTTTACCGCTGGTATGCGGATGTACTCGGTGTGTTGCGTCGGGGGAGCGAGCCTCAGTCGACAGATCAATGATCTCCGTTACCAGTACAATTTTATCATCGGTACTCCAGGACGATTAAAAGATTTGATCGATCGAAAAATGATTTTCCTCAAAGAATTTAATACTATCGTACTAGACGAAGCTGATCGTATGCTCGACATGGGATTTGTGAATGACATGCGTGCGGTGATGGCTGGTATGCCAAAGGATCGACAGACACTTTTCTTTTCAGCAACACTTTCGCCAGAAATTGAAAAGCTTATCCATGAATTTTTGAAAGAGCCAGTGCGTATCTCAGTAAAAACACAGGATACATCAAAGAATGTGGATCAGGATATTGTCAAAGTGGCTCGCGGAGCAAATAAAATAGATGTGCTTCATGATCTTCTCAATCAGAAAGAATTTAGCAAGGTACTTATTTTTGGCCGAACAAAACATGGTGTAGAAAAGCTTTCTGGAATTCTCGTGCAGAAAGGTTTCAAAGCCGACTCTATTCACGGAGATAAAAATCATTCTCGACGCCAAAAAGCATTGACTATGTTTAAAAATAATCAAATGCAAGTGCTCGTCGCGACTGACGTGGCTGCTAGAGGGCTCGATATCGCTGATGTGACCCATGTGATCAATTATGACATCCCTGCGACGTATGATGACTATGTGCACCGAATCGGTCGTACTGGTCGTGGTAACAAAAAGGGAAAGGCACTGACATTTGTGGAGTAAGTATGGGGTAGATTTACGATGTACGATTCAAGATTTATGAATGGGTGAAAATAATCAAGAAAAAATCGCCACAGGCGATTTTTTCTTTTATATTCATGAATCGTACATCATAAATCGTGATTCTATCGAAGATTTTGCACTAGCGCTTGCTTGGGTGTATACTAAGTATTATTAATAGCCTTTTTAATACACATATATGTCTTCAAAAACAGTTGCCGTGGTTGTGATCGTAGTACTCGTTTTGCTCGGATTCTATTTCTACTCAGGTGATAGTATGAAATCTGAGTCAGTGACCGCTGTGCCAAATTCGAACACAGTAGCAGGAGCAAGTGATTCTGTGGTCAAAACGCCAGAAAAAAATAGTTCTACTGATGAAATTGTTGATTATCTTGTAGATGGTTTTTCAACAGATGAAAAGGCTACTTCACAAGCAAGCATCGATAGTTCATCTGTGCCATCACAGGCAGAAGCAGGATCTAGTCTTAATACTAATTTCTAACTATCTATGAATACATTACTTTCAACACTTATTATCGCAGGACTTATTGCTCCATCACTTGCATCTGCTGAGGGAGTACGACCAGTAGTGCGACCAATGCAAGTAGAAAAGAGAGCGAAGATGCAGGAAAATAGAGCAGAAAAGCGTATGATGGCATCGAGTACTCGACAAGATATGTTTTGTGCTCAGATAGATAAGGTATTTGGTGGTCTCGATACACGAGGGTTAAAGATGGAAGAGAAGCGTGAAGAAAAAGGAGCAAAACGAGTTGAAAAAAGAGATGAAATGCGAGAGAAAGTAGATATGAAGCGAGATGAAAATGATGCAAAGAAAAAAGCTCAGCTTGCAGAGCTCTCAGCTCGAGCAACCACTGATGCACAGAAGCAGGCTATTGCTACATTTGTTGCAACTATGGATGCGGCAGACGCTACTCGAGACGCGGCTGTCGATGCTATTTTGAAAGCACATCGAGATGCAGTGGATGCGGTAGTAGCTTCTCGAAAAGCTACTGTTGAAACAGCGATGGCAGCTATGCGCACTGCGGTAGAAGCTGCAAAGACCGCTGCGAAAGCTTCTTGTGCTTCTGGAGTAGCTCCTGAAACCATTAAAAACACTCTTCGTACGGCAGTGAAAGCAGCACAAGATGCATTCAAGACGACTGTACAGTCTGTTGAAAAGGTAAAGGATATTTCAAAGACTGAGAAAGAGGCTCGAAAGGTAGAAATCGAAAAAGCACACGAAGCTTTCAAGGCTACTGTCGAACAAGCTCGAAAGGATTTGAAGGTGGCTCTAAAGCCAGTTGCGGTTACCGCTTCGACTACCACAGCGACTCAGTAGTCCTGGATAGTTTGGTGTAAATGATGCAAAAATAAGTCTAAAGGCTCAGCGGCGTGCCGTTGAGCCTTTAGACTATTCTACGGCTCTACTCGAGGTTATTTTAGTATTTTTGGTGTTTTTATCGAAATGGGTTTGGTTGAGCTCTTTTGATTGCCAAAGAGCGAGTAAATTTGCTGATTCTTAGGGTAGCGCAGAAAGGGTTTACGGTCAACGGTTTGGGGAAGAATCACGATTTATGATTTATGATTCACGAATATGGATACGGAATTAATAAAAAACATAAAAACCACTGACCCGTTGATTCTGATTTTTCTGGTGCTATACTGTAGATATTATTAATTAATAGATTTTGTCATGGAATTAGTTATGGTCAATCTCTGGGCGGTGCTCGGGGCAGGAGTAGTCAGTATGGTTGTCGGCTCGTTGTGGTATTCGCCACTTCTTTTTTCAAAGCCGTGGATGAAAACTCTCGGGATTACCCCTGAACAAATAGCAGAGTGTAAAGGGAAAGAGATGCAAATGGTCGCACCACTGATTGTCACTCTCATTACCTCACTTCTCAGTACCTTTTTGGTTGCGATACTTTTTCTCTTTTTAACACCAGCCAATCTGTGTCAGGCACTCACTATCGCTCTCGCACTCTGGCTCGGCTTTGTAGCTGTTGTACATCTAGATACGGTGATTTGGGAAGGTAAGCCATGGCAGTATTTTTTTATTACCACAGGCTGTCGACTACTCAATCTATTACTCATCGCAACGATACTTTACTATTGGAAATAGGTTTTTTTGAAAATTGATAATTTTAAATTAAAAATTACTTACCATGTCCCACTTCATAAAAGTTTGGCTTTCGGCAGTACCGCTTATCGCGCTGGTAGATTTTGTATGGTTTTCTTTGATTGCGGGGAAGTTTTACGACACTTATATGGGTACATTTGTCAGTCGCACAGACGGATCAATAGACATAAAATTTTTTCCGGCGCTACTCGTATATATTGCACTCGCTTTTGGTATTACTTTTTTTGTATTGCCAAAGGTGTCTGGGGTGGAAAGTCTCTGGAGTGTCTTTTTGATCGGAGCAATTTTTGGACTTGTCACATACGCGATTTATGATTTGACCAATTACGCTTTCTTGACCAATTGGAGCCTAACACTCTCTCTCTGGTAGATATGGCGTGGGGTTTTGTGATTGGGGGGATTGCGACGGTTATGGTTAGATCTTTAGACAAATTTTTTTCCTAAAACATCATGCAAAAAATTTCTGAACAATTTAAAAAATATAGTCTCCATATCGCGTTTGTGCAGTCTGTCATTGCGACCGCAGGAAGTCTTTTCTTTAGTGAGATTATGTTACTCACGCCGTGCAAGCTCTGTTGGTACCAGCGTATTTTAATGTATCCACTGATTTGGATTATCGGAGTAGCTATCGTCAAAAAAGACAAACTCGTATCTCTCTATGTCCTTCCGCTTGCGATCTTTGGGTGGGTTATTGCCTTGTATCACAATCTGATTTATTACAAAATTATTCCTGATTTTCTTTCGCCATGTACTCTTGGCGTTTCTTGTACGACAAAGTTTTTTGCGTGG
>SXGR01220627.1_pt1 | contig 17426 bp, 16 predicted proteins | sample 3174711 | NCBI WGS metagenome assembly SXGR01 (sample SAMN11356860, study PRJNA531348) | freshwater metagenome | isolation source: freshwater sample F1-60 | place: China: Fuxian Lake, Yuxi | collected 2017-12-25
AACCCGCTCGGCACGCAGACCGGCGCCCCCGTCATCGGGGACCTGGCCTTCCAGCCACAGGTGATCGTCTACGGCGCCCTGCTGCTCATCGGAGGCGGGATCGCCCGTTCGTTCGCCAAGCGGTTCTGAGCCGACCCGTCAGATCGCGGCGTCAACCGTTCCGTCCTCGGCGGCATACCGGGCCAGGGCAGCCCGCTCCGCCTCTCGGTCGGGAAAGCAGAACCAGACGAGGACGGCCCCGAGCGCCACGGCGATCGCGGCGGCGCCGAAGGCCCACTGCTGGCCGCTCAGGAAGCTCTCCCGGGCCCCCTCGAGGAGCGCGTCGCTGTACTGGGGGTACTGCTCGGCAACGACGACCACGCTCGAGAACGAGTTCTCGAGCGTGGCCACGGCCTGACCACTGAGCTCGGACTGCACGTCCGGAGGTGCGGCGGCGATTTGCGCCGCCACGGCACTCGCGTACCCAGCGGTGAGCAGCGCCCCCATGATCGACTGCATGATCGCCGCGCCCAGGTCACGCTGGAGGTCCGCGGTGCCCGACGCCATGCCGACCCGCTCGACCGGCACCGAGCCGGTGAGCGACCGGGACGCCGGCGTCCCCGCCAGCCCGACACCGGCACCGACCAGGACGAATGGCACGGCGATCCAGGCGTAGCTGGTCCCCTCACCCCAGACGAACAACATGACGAGCAGGCCGGCCAGGCAGCAGACGTAGCCGAGGAGCAGTGTCGCCCGGGAGCCGATCGACTCGATCAGCTTGGCCGAGCGAGGTGCCACCAGCACCATCACGAGCGCTGCGGGCAGCACCGACGCACCTGCGGCGAGGGGGCTGTAGCCCTCGACGTTCTGCAGGTACTGCTGGGCGATGAACACCCCGCCCATGAGGGAGCCGAACACGACGATCCCGGCGATGGCCGCCACCCAGAACGTCGGCCGGGCGGCGTAGTGGAGGTCGTAGAGCGGATTGGGTGCCCGACGCTGCCGCAGTACGAACGCGGCGACGGCCACCAGTGCGACGACACCCAAGATCAGTCCCAGCGTGGCGCTGTCCGGCTCGGCGACGAACGTGATGGCCGCCACCAGCGCCGCAATCCCAACGACCGACAGCACGCCACCCAGGTGGTCGACCGGCTCGGAGCTCTCCCCGACATGGGCGGGCACGAGCCGCAGCGACAGCCCGAGCGCGACCACCGCAAGGGGGACCGTGAACAGGAACGGTGACCCCCACCAGAAGTTCTGCAGGAGCACCCCGGACACGAGCGGACCGAGCGCCGCCATGGCCCCGCCCACCGCCGACCACAGAGCGATCGACCGGGTCCGGCCCGGGCCCGACCACAACGCCGTGATCAGGGCGAGCGTCGTCGGGAACGCCATGCCGGCGGCGAAGCCGCCGATGATGCGGAACACCACGAGCAGTTCGACGGTCGGGGCCCACGCCGCCAGCAGGGACGACGGGATGGCGAGTGCCGTACCCAGAACGAGCAGCAGCTTGCGGCCGTACCGGTCGCCGACGGCCCCCAGGTACAGGACCGATGCCGCCAGGCCGAGCGAATAGCCGATGGCCACCAGGTTGATCTGGAGCTGGCTCGCCTGGAACGCCACGCCGATGTCGGGGAGGGCGACGTTGGCCACCGACAGGTTCAGGTTGGCGACGGTGGCCACCAGGATCAGCGTCACCAGGACGAGCGGGGCCCGGGGAGGAGCACCCTCGCCGGCGGGCCGGTCGGTGGCGATGTCGTGGCTCATCCGCCCATCTTCGTCCACCCCCGTGACGGCGAGCGGCATCCCCGGGGCCGGCAGGATTCCGGCATCGCTCGTCGAAGTGGCAGGCTGCCGACGTGCAGCCCGCCGACGACCCCGACGAACGCAGCGTCTTCGACGACCCCCAGTTCGTGAGCTCCCCCGACGGGACGCCGATCGCCACCTACGACCTGGGCGGGTCCGGCGGCGACCTGCTCCTGGTGCACGCCACCGGCTTCTGCGCCGGCGTGTGGGGTCCCCTCGCCGGCCGGCTCCCCGACCACCGGTTGGCCGCACTCGACGTGCGGGGTCACGGTCGCTCGGGGTCGCCGGCCGCCATGGACTGGGAGGCGACCGGCCAGGACGTGCTCGCCGCAGTCGACGGCCTCGGCCTGCACCACCCGATCGGCGTGGGCCACTCCATGGGCGGCGCGTCGCTCCTCATGGCGGAGATCCAGCGGCCGGGCACCTTCGCCGCCCTGTGGGTGTTCGAGCCGATCGTGTTCCCCCCGGACTTCCCCCGACCGGAACCCGGGACGCCCAACCCCATGGTCGAGGCGGCCCGACGTCGTCGGGACACGTTCCCGTCGGCCGAGGTGGCCCTGACGAACTTCGCCGCGAAACGGCCGCTCGACGAACTGGCGCCCGAGTGCCTGGAGGCCTACGTCCGGTTCGGGTTCGAGCAGCACGACGACGGGTCCATCAGCCTGCGGTGCCGGCCCGACTTCGAGGCGTCGACCTACGCAGCCGGAGCCACCCACCGCACCTGGGAACGCCTCGGCGAGGTGACGTGCCCGGTCAACGTGGTCCGGGGTCGACCCGAACCCGGGCCGGCGCTGCTCGCCCCGGGCATCGCCGGGCGCCTCCCCGCCGGGACGCTCGAGGAGCACCCCGAGGTGGGCCACTTCGCACCGCTCGCGGCGCTCGACGACATGGCGGCCTCGGTGCACCGCGCCACGACTGCGGCGGAGTGAGCTCGCGGCCCTCGCCGCCGCACCCGGGTCCGGCGACCGGTGTCACCGCCTCCCCCTACGATCTGACCCATGCCGCTGCCACTTCCCCGCACGCTCTCGCCGTCCAAGGTGTCCAGCTTCAAGGAGTGCGCCCTCGCCTTCCGGTTCTCGGCCATCGACCGTCTGCCCGAGCCACCGTCCACCCCGGCGGTCAAGGGCACCACCGTGCACCGGGCTCTGGAGCTGCTGTTCGTCGGTGATGTCGCCGATCGGACCCCCGAGCGGGCCCAGGAGTGCCTCACCGAGGCGCTGGCCGAGATGGCCGACGAGCCGGAGTACCGGGGGCTCGAGCTCGATGCCGCCGCTGAACAGGACTTCGCAGCCGATGCGGCGCGCATGGTCGAGCGGTACTTCACGCTCGAGGATCCCACCCGCATCAGGCCGATCGGCCTGGAGCTCATGTTGACCGCCGAGCTCGGCCCGGTCACCGTGCGCGGGATCATCGACCGCCTCGAACTGGACGAGGACGGCGAACTGCTCGTCACCGACTACAAGACCGGCCGGGCCCCGGCCCAGGCGCAGCAGGCGTCACGCCTCGGCGGCGTCCACTTCTACTCCATGCTCTGCGAGCAGGTGCTGGAGAAGCGCCCCCGACGGATCCAGCTCATCTACCTGGGCCGGGACCCGCAGATCATCACCACCGACACCTCCGAGCAGTCCAACCGCGGGGTCGAGCGAAAGGTCCGGGCGGTGTGGGACGCGATCGAGCGGGCCTGCGAGCGGGACGACTTCCGGCCGCGGCCGGGGCCGCTCTGCTCGTGGTGCGCCTTCAAGCAGTACTGCCCCTCCTTCGGGGGCGACCCGGCACTCGCCTCGACGGCCGTGCCGATCCAGGTCGGGGCGGCTCCCGCCGGATGACCCGCACCTTCCACTTCGGCCACCCGGCCGTGCGGGCGGTGGACGCTCTGGGCGAGCGGATCGCCCGATCGTCCCGAGGCATCCCCCGGGTCGACCGCGCGCTCTACGCCCTCTCGGAGGCCGGCAACCACAGCGCGATCTGGCACGGGATCAACCTGGTGGACGCCACCGTGGGGGCGGCCCTCGCGGGTGCCGCCGGCGGTGATGCCGCTCGGCGGCGCCGCAACGCGCTCCGGCGCAGCGCCGTGCTGCTGACGGAGCAGATCGTGGTGAACGGCGTCGTGAAGTCGCAGTTCCGACGCGTGCGCCCCGCCACCGTCGACGACCACCCGCACGATCTCCGCACCCCACGGACGTCCAGCTTCCCGAGCGGCCACGCCTCGGCCGGCGCGTGTTCGGCCACCATGCTGTCGGCCGATCTGGGCGCGGCGCCGGTGTGGTGGGCGCTGGCGGCCGGGGTGGCGTGGAGCCGGGTCCACGTGGGCGCCCACCATGCGAGCGACGTGTTGGGGGGCATCACCGTCGGGCGGGTCGTGGGGCGCGTCGCCCTGGCGGTCTGGCCCGGGCGCCGCTGAGCCGGGCCGTCCGTTCGGACCGTCAGTCGCTCCCGCCGGTAGCGTGTGGTCGTGGATCCGGGCCATCAGATGAGCGCGTTCGAGTCCGTGATGTGGGAGCTCGAGCGTGACCCGCACCTCTCCTCGGCGTTCGCCAACCTGACGACGCTCGACCGATCACCCGACCGGGTCCGACTCCGGGCCCGGATGGAGGCGACGTCACGAGCTGTGCCCCGACTTCGCCAGCGGGTCGCGACCCCCACCGGACGGTTCAACCCGCCCGAGTGGCAGGACGATCCGGACTTCGACCTGGACCGCCACCTCCGGTGGATCGACCTGGGCGGCGACGCCGACGACGCCGAGGTCCGCACGCTGGCCGCCACCCTGTCCCGCCAGCCGTTCGACCGGAGCCGACCGCTGTGGGAGTTCATCGTGGTCGAGGGCCTCCGGGGTGGACGTGCCGCCATGCTGCAGCGACTCCACCACACGATCACCGACGGCAAGGGCGGGATCCGGCTCTCCGTCGAGTTCCTGGACCTGGAGCGTGACCCGGCACCGCCGAGCGAACAGGGGGCGGAGCATCCCGACGACCCGGCCGGGAGCGACGACGTTGCGCCGGAGTCCCCGGCGACAGCGACCCCGCCCCCCTCCTGTGACGAGTCCGGTCCGATCGGACGCTGGACGGCGACCGCGATCGCCGCCGTGCGCCAGCCCGTCGAACTGGTCGGCGGGGCCATCGCCGACGTGGGGGCCGCAGCCGTCCATCCGGCCGAGCTGCCGGGCCGGAGCGCCGAGGTCGCCCGCACCGTGGCCTCGGCCGCCCGACAGGTGGCGGTCGACCCCCGGAGGTCACCGCTGTGGCGCGACCGCTCGCTGGACCGCTGGTTCGGCACCACCGAGATCCCGCTCCCGGAGGTGATCGATGCGGCCCACCGGGTCGGGGCCACGGTCAACGACCTGTTCGTGGCCGGCGCGGCAGCCGCTGCGGGCGCCTACCACCGTCGGGCGGGCGCACCGGTGGAGCACCTCCGGGTCTCCATCCCGATCAGCACCCGGCACGACCGCTCCGTGGGAGGCAATGCCTTCGCTCCGAGCCAGGCGCTGGTGCCGACCGGCGACCTGGACCCCATCGAACGCATCGCCCTGATCCACGCGACGCTGTCGGACGTCAAGGGCGAGCGGGCACTCGGGTCGGTCGAGACGATGGCCTCGTGGCTGGCGCTGCTGCCGTCGCTGGTGGTCGTTCGGGCCGGTCAGCAGATGGCGGGTTCGGTCGACTTCGTGTGCTCGAACGTGAAGGCCGCTCCGTTCGACCTGTTCGTGAGCGGCTCGCTGATCGAGCAGAACTTCCCCCTCGGCCCGCTCGCCGGCACGGCGTTCAACCTGACGACGATGAGCTACCGAGGGTCCATGTGCATGGGCCTGGTCGTGGATCCCGCCGCCGTGGACGACCCGCCGGCCCTCCTCGACGATGTGGAACGCGCCTACTCGGAGATCCTGGAGGCGATCGCCGCTCGATGATCCGGCCGACACCAACCGCCAGGGTCGGTGTCGCTGGGACTCAGTTCGCCGAGACCCGGGCGTCGAGCCGGACGAGCACGGACCGGAGGTCGAGCAGCAGGTCGGCGACCTCGGCGGTGGACACGATCTGACGCTCGGCGATGTCACCGAGGCCCTGATCGATCAGCTGCATGGCCGTCCGGATGGTCTCGTCGGTCGTGATGTCCTGCACGTCCGTCACCTCGGTCACGGCTCCTCCTCGCCCCGCTCAGGGGTTGCATCGTCGGGCTGATCGTGTCTGTCGGATCCGGGCTGGAACCGACCCTCGTAACGTACCGCCCCGGTGGGACACCTCCACGTCGGTTTCTGCGACAGCGGCCCGGCGACGCCTAGGTTGACGTCGTGGAGACCGAGCTGACGACCCACCGGATCCCCGCCGGGGCCACGTTCGCGAGCTTCCAGGCGCTCGGCCTCGGTGCCGCGGTCGAGGTGGCCGGGCAGATGTCCCAGTCGGGCTACGGATCGTTCTGGACCGCCGAGACCACCGGGCAGGAGGCCTTCGCCACCCTGGGGCACGTGGGCGCCCGGGTCGGCGGCCTCGACCTGGGGACCGGCGTGCTCGCCGTCCAACTGCGGACCCCACCGATGGCCGCCATGGGCGCCGCCACCCTCCAGGACGCCCACCCGGAGTCACGGATCCTCCTGGGCGTCGGGATCTCCTCGCCGGTCGTGGTCGGGAGGTGGCACGGGGCCGACTACGGCGACCGACCGGTGGAGCGCATGCGCGAGTACCTGACCCTCACCCGGGCGTGCCTGGACGGCGAGGCGGTCGACCACGACGGGCGGTTCCACCGGGTCGACGGGTTCCGCCTCGGCGTGCGGCTCGGCGACCGCCGCCCCGAACTGGTGCTCGGAGCGCTGAACGAACGGATGCTGCAGCTCGCCGGAGAGCTCGCCGACGGCGTCCTGTTGAACTACCTGCCCGCCACGGCGGTGCCGTGGTGCGTCGAGCAGGTCCGCATCGGCGAGTCCCGGGCGGGCCGACCGGGTGGCGCCTGCACCGTGTTCGCGTACGTGCACGTGGGGGTGTGCGACCCCGAGCAGGCTCGACCGCTCGCCCGACGCGACATCTGGTCCTACGCCGTGGTCCCGGCGTACGCGGCCGCCTTCGAGCGGGCCGGGTTCACCGCCGAGATCGCCGCCCTCCGCGCCGCACGCGAGCGGCGCGACCGGGACGGGGCGATCGCCGCCATCTCGGACCGGATGGTCGACGCCATCGACATCTGCGGCGATGCCGCCCACGTCCGGGCGAGCGTCGCCGCCTACCGGGACGCCGGCGTCGAGGTGCCGGTCCTCATGCCACTCCCCTGGGGCGAGGATCGATTGGGGACCGTCCAGGAGACGATCGACGCAGCCGCTGGGGCCTGACGGGCGGACCGGCGAGCGGAACGGAGCACGGGTGGAACTGCGCGACTCGGTGATCGTCGTGACCGGCGGTGGCAGCGGGATCGGTGCCGCCCTGTGCCACCGGTTCGCGGACGGGTCGCCACGACATGTCCGGGTGGTCGACCGCGACCGGGAGGGGGCGGAGGCCGTGGCCGCATCGCTGCGGGCCGGCGGTGTCGACGCCACCGCCTCGGCCCTCGACGTCACCGACCGCAGCGCCGTCGAGGAGCTGATCGGCGGGATCATCGGGGACCTCGGCGGGATCGATCTGTTCTGTGCCAACGCCGGGATCGGCACGGGCGCCGGAGCGGACGCCGACGACGAGGTCTGGGACCAGGCCTGGCAGGTGAACGTCCACGCCCACGTCCTGGCGGCGAGGGCGCTGCTCCCCCACTGGCTCGATCGGGGCCGCGGGTACCTGCTCACCACCGCCTCGGCGGCCGGTCTGCTGACCAACCTGGGCGACGCGCCGTACTCGGTGACCAAGCACGCCGCCGTCGCCTTCGCCGAGTGGCTGTCCATCACCTACGGCGACCGGGGCGTGAGCGTGTCCTGCCTCTGCCCGCAGGGTGTGCGCACCCCGCTGCTCTTCGGCTCGCTCGGGGACGGGGCGCTCGCCACCGAGGTGGTGAAGGCCCAACGGATCCTGGAACCCGAGGACGTGGCCGAGTCGGTGGTCGAGGCGTTGGGTGCAGGCCGGTTCCTGATCCTGCCGCACGCCGAGGTCGCCGACTACGAGTTGGCCCGGGCCTCGGACCGGGAGCGCTGGCTCCGGGCCATGCGTCGCCTCCAGGCGTCCCTCGGATCACCGTGAGCGGCACCACACCGGGACCCGATCCCCACCGATCGACGATCGGGGTCTACGAGCGTCGGGGCACCGAGTGGGAACGGGTGCGCAGCGCCCGACTCGACGAGGCCGAGGAGTTCACCGATCGACTCCGTCGGGACCGCTCCGCCCCGACGGGAGCGGTCGTGGACCTGGGGTGCGGACCCGGGTGGCACCTCCCGGCGCTCCCCGAGGGGACGATCGCCGTGGATGCCGCCGGCGCCATGCTCGAGCTGGTCCCCGGTCACCGCCCCGACGCACCCCGGGTCGCGGCCGACCTGCGGGCCCTGCCGTTCCGGCGGCACTCGCTGCGGGGCGCCTGGGTCAACAAGAGCTACGTCCACCTGGACCGGCGACTGATGCCGCTGGCGCTCTGGGACCTCCACCGGTCGCTGGCCGTCGGCGGCCTCGCCCACCTCGGACTGTTCTCGGTGGGTCGCCCGTCGGAGCCGGTGACGGGCCCCGCCCCGGGCCGTCCGCCGACCGGCGGTCCGCCCACGGGAGCCGACGGTGGGATCGACCTGGCCGAGTGGGAGGGCGACGACTTCGCCGGCCGCTCGTTCTCGCACTGGACACCCGACCTGCTCGACGCCGTGGTCGAGGGGGCGGGGTTCTCGGTCGTGGACCGGGTGGAACGACCCGAGTCGGACCGGGTGACCTTCGTCGGGGTGACGGTCCGTCGAGAGCGGACCCTGGCCGACACCGTGGGTCCGGGCATGCGGCTCCTGCTGGTCGGACTCAACCCGTCGGAGTACGCAGCAGACGTCGGCGTCGGGTTCGCCCGACCGGGGAACCGGGCCTGGCCGGCGCTGCTGGCGAGCGGCCTGGCCGCCAACGACCGAGACCCCGGGGCGCTGCTGCGTCACGGCCGGATCGGCATGACCGACCTGGTGAAGCGGGCCACCCCGCGCGCCGACCAGCTCCGCCGGGACGAGTTCATCAGCGGGCTCGAGCGCCTGGACCGGCTCTGCGAGTGGCTGCAGCCCGGCGCGGTCTGCGTCCTCGGCGTGACCGGGTGGCGACAGGCGACCGGGGAGCGATCTGCGGGCCTGGGTGCGCAGGACCGGACACTCGGCGGTCGACCCGTGTACGTCGCGCCCAACCCGAGCGGCCTCAACGCCCACACCGACGTCGACGACCTGGTCGGCCACCTCCGGGCCGCCCTCGAGCTGGCGGATCGGACCTAGGCTCCCGGCCGAGGCCGACACAGGGGGACCGACGTGAAGGTACGGCTCGAGCCCGACGACGAGTACATGCACCCGGGCCCGGAGCCCACCTTCAACGAGTCGATGTACTCGAACTTCTGCGATCCGGAGGTGGGACTGGCCGGCTTCGTGCGCATCGGCAACCGGCCCAACGAGGGTCACGCCGAGGTCACCGCGTGCCTGTACCTGCCCGACGGCCGGGTGGGCTTCACGTTCCTGCGGCCCGAGATCGACAGCAACGAGCGATTCGACGCCGGCGGCGCCGGGTTCGAGGTGGTCACCCCGTTCGAGGAGCTCCGGGTACGTCACCGCGGTGACGTCGTCATCCTCGACGACCCGCTCCAGATGGCCGACCCGCGCCGGGCGTTCACCTCCAACCCGTGGGAGCCGGCCGAGGTCGAGCTCACCTTCCGAGGGCATGCGTCTCCGTTCGGGGGCGAGCCCGAGGAACAGCACGAACGTCCCGGCGAGGAGTTCGCCCGGGGCCACTACGAGCAGCTCGGCGACGTCACCGGGACCGTCTCGGTCGGCGGGCAGAGCTGGGTGGTCACCGGCCGCGGCCTGCGGGACCACTCCTGGGGGCCCCGGACCTGGCAGGCGCCGTGGTACTACCGCTGGCTGACGGTGAACATGTCCGACGGCACCGGCATGATGCTCAGCCGGATCGCCCGCCAGGACGGGCCCGGGACCCGCGGGGGGTTCGTCTGGGACGGCAGCGACCTGCGGCCCGTGACCGACGTGCAGATCCGCACCGACTGGGACGGACCGGACCGCTACCACCGGACCGTCCACGCCAGCTTCACCACCGCCGGCGACTCGGGCCCCGAGGGCCGCGAGCTCACCGGCGAGGTCCTGAACCTGATCCCGCTCCGCAACCGCCGTGACGGGCGCGTGACCCGTATCTCCGAGGGTCTCACGCGCTGGACGCTCGACCGGGCGCTCGGCAGCGATCCCGACGCCCGCACCGGTCACGGGCTGTCCGAGTACCTCGACCAGATCATCGACGACGTGCCGGTCGGCGTCGACGAGTGAGACCGAGGTGAACACTGTTCGCCAACGGCCTAGGGTGGGCGGATCGAGTCCGGACCAACCCCGACGGGCGGACCCGGGGAGGAGCAGACGATGAGCACCACGGAGTCCCCCGAGCAGCTCGCCGCGGCGTTCGCCGGCGTCGACCTGCCGTACCTGTCCGGCCAGTACGAGCCGGTGCACGACGAGCGGTTCGAGGTCGACCTCCCGGTCACCGGCGAGCTGCCTCCCGGCCTCCGCGGATCGTTCGTCCGCAACGGACCCAACCCGTACTTCCCGCCCGCCGGCCGCTACCACGTCTTCGACGGCGACGGCATGCTGCACGGCGTCCACCTCGACGGCGAGGGCGGGGTCGCGTACCGCAACCGGTGGATCGACTCCCGGGGGCTGCGCTACGAGCGGATCGTCGGTCACGCCGTGTTCGGCGGTCTGGGCGAGTTCACGATGCCCCCGCCCGAGGCGCTCGAGGCCGCCGGGCTCTACAAGAACACGGCCAACACCAACGTGATCCGCCACGCCGGGCGCATCCTGGCGCTCATGGAGGGTGCACATCCCACCGAGGTCACCGAGGAGCTGGCGACCGTCGGTGAGTACGACTTCGACGGTGCGTTGCACGGTGCCATGACCGCCCACCCCCGGTGGGACGCAGCCACCGGCGAGATGCTGATGTTCGGCTACTCGCCGTTCCCGCCCTACCTCCGCTACCACGTGGTCGATGCGACGGGCTCGCTCGTGCGCAGCACCGAGGTCCCGATCGGCCGGGCCGTGATGATGCACGACTTCGTGACCACCACCGACAACGTCGTGTTCTTCGACCTGCCGGCGCTGTTCGACGCCGAGGCCCTCATGTCCGGCGGCAGCGCCATCCGCTGGCAGCCCGAGGCCGGGGCCCGGATCGGCGTGATGCCCCGCGACGGCGAGGGCGCCGATACGACGTGGTTCGACATCGATCCCTGCTACGTCTTCCACTTCCTGAACGCCCACGACGAGGACGGCCGCATCGTCGTGACCGGCTGCCGCTCCGAGGCGATGCCGACCTCGTTCGGCGACGACCCGCTCCCCGAGGCCCATGTCCGCCCGTACCTGTGGCGGTGGACGATCGACCCGGCCACCGGCACCGTCACCGACGAGCAGCTCGACGATCGCACCGGTGACTTCCCACGGGTCAACGACGCCTACAACGGCCGGCCCCACCGCTTCGGCGGGCACGCCCACACCCGGCGCTGGGGACAGGACGGGGTCGAGTTCGACGGCGTCATCTGGCACGACCTGGAGCAGGGGACGTCGGCGGAGTTCGTCTACGGCCCCACATCGGTCTGCGGCGAGGCGGTCTTCGCCCCCGACCCCGACGGCTCCGCCGAGGACGACGGCTGGCTCGTCAACATCGTCACCGACCTGGCCGAGGGCAGCAGCTCCTTCGTCGTCCTCGACGCCCGGGACGTGACCGCCGGGCCGGTCGCCACCGTGGCGCTGCCCCAGCGGGTGCCGTTCGGGTTCCACGGCAACTGGATGCCGTCGGCCGACTGACCGACCCGCTCCCCGGTGCTGCTCCACGAGGTGCCCCGGGCCGCCGCCGAGGCGACCCCGTCGACCGGGGCGCTCGTCGACGGTGACCGTCGCTGGGACACCACCGAGTTCGCCGACCTGGTCGACGCCCTGGGCAGCGGGCTGGCCCGCCACACGACCCCCGGCGACCGGGTGGCCGTCGTGTCGGACAACCGCGCCGAGTTCGCGGCCCTGCTCTATGCGGTGCCGCGCGCCGGTTGCGTGCTCGCCATGGGCAACACCCGCCACACGACCGCCGAGCTCGTCGACGTGCTCACCGACGCGGCGCCGAGCCTCGTGGTGGGCACCGCCGAGCACCTCGGGCGGCTGTTCGAGCGCGCCGAGGACCTGCCCACCGTCCGGTCCTGGTGGTCGCTCGACGGCCCACTCCCGGCCACCCACCACATCGACGAGCTCCGCGAGGGGCCGGTGCTCGACCCCGTCCCCGGTCGGGAGGAGGACCCGATCTGGTTGATCCACACGTCGGGGACGACGGGTCGCGCCAAGGGTGTGGTCCTCACCCATCGGTCGATCCTCGCCGCCGTCGAGGCGACGACGCCGGCCCGACCCATGGGCCCCGACGACGTGTACCTGGTCCCCTTCCCCCTGTTCCACGTGGCCGCGTACAACGTGGTCCACGCCCACGTCCACCACCGGCCGGTGGTGCTGTGCCCCCGGTTCGACGCGGCCGAGGTGCTGACCGCGATCCAACAGGAGCGGGTCACGCAGCTCTCGCTCGCACCGACCATGCTGACCATGCTCCTGGACCATCCCGGCCGAACGTCCACGGACCTGTCATCGCTGCGCCGCATCTCCTACGGGGCGTCCCCGATGGCACCGGACCTGATCCGCCGGACCCTCCGGGAGCTCCCGCACGTCGGGCTCGCCCAGGGCTACGGCATGACCGAGCTGTCCGGGAACGCCGTGTTCCTGTCACCCGAGGAGCACCGTCGCGGCATCGACGGCGAGCCCCACCTGCTGCGCGCCGCCGGGCGGCCGGGACCGGGCGTCCGGCTGCGCATCGCCGACGACGCCGGGCGGACACTCCCCCACGGCACCGCCGGTGAGGTCCTCGTGGCCGGCGCCCAGGTCTGTGCCGGCTACTGGGAACGCCCCGAGGCCGAGGCCGTCGCCTTCCACCACGACCGGGACGGCACCCGGTGGTTGCGCACCGGGGACCTCGGAACGCTGGCGGCCGACGGCCTCCTGAGCGTCGTGGACCGCGTCACGGACATCGTCATCACCGGCGGCGAGAACGTGTCGTCCCGAGAGGTCGAGGACCTGCTCACCGACCACCCGGCGGTGCGGGCCGTGGCCGTGATCGGCACGCCCGACGAACGCTGGGGCGAAGTGGTGTGCGCCGTCGTGGTCTGGGCCGACGGCACGGACCGGGCCGAGGCCGAGGTCGACCTGCGGTCGTGGAGCGAGGGACGACTCGCCGGATTCAAGCGGCCCCGTCGGGTGGTCTCGGTCGATGCGCTGCCCACCAACGCGTCCGGGAAGGTCGACAAGCGGGCGGTCCGTGCGCTCGTCGCGGCGCTGGACCGTCCGGACGGCCCGACCGTGGCCGCCTGAACGCTCCGGAGCGAGCGAGCCGGAGACCTCAGCGAGGTGCTGTCGGCTCGACCCGGGAGACCGCCCCGGCCTCGGCCGGGTCGACCGGCGTGTCGAGGAACGCCTCGGCGACCTCGAGCGCAACCGTGGGCGTGGTGAGACGAAGGCCCAGAGCGAGGACGTTGGCGTCGTTCCAACGACGAGCACCACGGGCCGTCGTCGCGTCCGTGCACAGCGCGGCTCGCACCCCTGGGACCTTGTTGGCGGCGATGGACACCCCGGTCCCCGTCCAGCAGCAGACGATCCCTCGGTCGGCCCGACCGGAGGCGACCGCCTCGCCGACCGCACGACCGACCTCGGGCCACTCGGGCGTGCCCGACACCACCTGAACCTCGTGGCCGTGCTCCGAGAGCCACGCCACCAGCGTCTCGGTCGTCGGGGTGACCTCATCGGTTCCGAACGCCACGAGCACGGGCGGATCGTACCGTCGGACCACTGCGGTCGTCGCTCCTGCCGCGCCGGTCCCGACTCGGGTACCGTGCCGCCGTGCCGTTCCACACCGCTCTCGACCTGGCCGCTGCGATCCGCCGGAAGGAGGTGTCGCCCGTCGAGGTGCTCGACGAGTACCTCGCCGAGGTCGACCGCCTGAACCCGACCCTGAACGCCGTGGTGTTCCGGGACGACGACCGGGCCCGGGCCGAGGCCCAGGCGGCCGCCGACCTGATCGCCAGCCGCCACGCCGACGACCTGCCCCCGTTCTGCGGCGTGCCCATCCCCATCAAGGACCTCGACGACGTGGAGGGCTGGCCGACCACCTACGGGTCCCGCGGCACCGCCGACGGGCCGGTCGACGAGGACGCCCTGGAGGTCGAGCGCCTCGAGGACGCCGGGTTCGTGCTCATGGGCAAGACCGCGACCCCGGAGTTCGGGGCGATCTCCTGCACCGAGTCGGAGCGATTCGGCGCCACCCGGAACCCGTGGAACACCGACCACACGCCGGGCGGTTCATCGGGCGGTGCCGGGGCCACGGTCGCCGCCGGGATGGCACCCGTCGCTCACGCCAGCGACGGCGGCGGGTCCATCCGGATCCCGGCGTCCTGCAACGGACTCGTCGGCCTGAAGGCGAGCCGCAACCGGATCCCGGGCTGGGTCGAGTCGCTGCACGGTGCGTCCACGAACGGCGTGCTCACCCGGACAGTGGCCGACACCGCCGCGGTGTTGGACGTGCTGGCCGCCCCGGACGCCGGTTCGTGGAACCTCGCGCCGCCGGAGGACGTCCCGTTCCTGGACGCCGTCGGCGAGGACCCGGGCCGACTGCGCATCCGGCTGTGCGCCGAGAACGCTCTCGGGATCGATCCCGACCCGGCGGTCGTCGCTGCGCTCGACGCGACCGGCGAGCTGCTGGAGTCGCTCGGCCACCACGTCGAGCTGGCACCACCGCACTGGCCCGACGCGGCGGCGTTCCTCACGTCGTTCCTGATCGTGTGGTCGACCATTTCCGCCGGCACGCCGATCGTGGACGAGACGCTGCTCGAGCCGCACGTCCGTGCGGACCGGGTCTCGGCTCGGACCTACGACGCCATCACCTACGTGGAGTCGCTCCAGCAGCTGCAGCGGGCATCCCGGCTGTTCACCGAACAGTTCGGCACGGACTTCGACGTGCTGGTCTCGCCGACCATGGCGGTCCTGCCGCCCGAGGTCGGATCCATCTGGCTCGGCGCCGACGAGGAGCCGAGCGCTCCGATCGCCAACGCGACGCCCATGGCCTGCTACACGGCGGTGTTCAACGTCACCGGCCAGCCAGCCATCTCGCTGCCGCTGCACGTGGACCCCTCGGGTCTGCCGGTCGGCGTCCAGTTCGCCGCCGGGCCGTGGCAGGACCGCCTGCTCCTCCAGCTCGGCGCACAGCTCGAGGCCGCCTCGCCGTGGGCGGACCGGCGGCCGGCCCTCTGAGCCGGGCTCGCCCCGGGCCTCAGCGCGGCGCCAGGTCCCGGACGGCCTGACGCACGTCGTAGCCGAAGGGCAACAGCGCGATCGCCGGCGTCGTGACGCCGTTCGCGACGTACCGGTCGATGTGCTCCCGGCAGGCCTCCGGCGGACCCGAGATGATGAGTTCGTCCACGAGCGAGTCGGGGATCGCCTCCAGTGCCGCCTTGCGGTCGCCGTCCTTCCAGAGGCGCCACATGTCGGCGAGCTGCTCGCCCCGGCCCAGCCACTCGTGGAACGCCGCGTACACCGGGACGTTCAGGTAGGCGGCGATCGCGACCTTGCCGAAGTTCAGCACCGTCTCCCGGTCGGTCGTCGGGGCCACGAAGATGCGGGCCACGACCTCCTTGGGCACGCCACCGCCGGCCTCCTGGACGATCGGCGCCACCGTGCGGACGTCCTCGGCCGACAGCCAGTTGATGATCGCCCCGTCACCGGCGCGACCCGCCAGCCGGAGCATCCCGGACCGCAGCGCCCCGACCAGGATCGGCGGCGCCTGTTCGGGCCGGATGCCGAGCCGGAACCCGCGCACCTCCCAGCAGCCGAACGTTCCCGACACCTTCTCCCCGGTGAGCGCCTGGCGCAGGAACGAGATGGCGTCGGCCACCTGCCGGTACGGCTCGTCGAAGGCCAGGCCGTTCCATTGCTCGACGATCACGTTCGACGACGTCCCGATGCCGAACGCGAACCGACCCGGTGCCGCGTCGGCCAGCGTCGCCACGCTCTGGGCGAGCAGTGCCGGACCGCGCGTGTAGGCCGGGACGATCGCCGTGCCGAGGCGGAGCGTCGGCGCCCACGCCGAGGCGAGCGCGAGGGGCGTGAAGGCATCCGCGCCGTTGGCCTCGGACGACCAGACGTCGGTGTAGCCCAGTTCGGCCAACTCGACGATCCAGTCGCGCTGTTCGTGCAGTGGGACCCGCTCGAACGGGATGGTCATGCCGAAGCGGCGTCCGGGCGGGGGCACGTGGTCCGTCATGAGGTCGCAGCCTAGGGGTGGGACCCGCCCGCGTCGCCCGTCAGTCGCGCTGGCGGTTGCGGACGAGCGCCGACTGGCTGGCCGCGGCCAGCAGCACCCCGTCGGGGGTCCAGAGGTACACCGAGCCGTGGCCGAACCCGTCCCAGAGACCGTCCACCCGGACGTCCAGCAGCACCCAGTCGGCCGGCTCCAGACGGACGACGCGCAATGTGTTGTCCAGGCTGTTCGACGGCCACCAGCCGCCGAGCGACTGCGAGATGCCGAACGGCACGTAGTCGCCGAGCACCGCCAGCGCGCCGGCCGACATGTCGACATCCGGCATGCGGACCCACAGGGCACTGCGGCCGTCCGGGCGCGGGTGCCCCTCCAGGTCGTCCCAGCCCAGACCCACGGCGATGCGGACGTCCAGGCGGGTCATGATCGACCGCTCGGCCGAGAAGCGCGGCGCCCGGTTCGGGCAGTCCTCGGGGCCGGGCACCTGCGGCATCTCCTGCCACTGCCCGTCGACCGGCAGCGACCGCGACCCGAGCGCGGCGTTGACGGTCAGCACCTCCCGGTCCCCCACGCGGGCGACGGCGCGGGCCTGGGTGGTCTGGCGACCCTCGACCACGACGGTGACGTCCAGGTCGAGCCGGTCCCCCAGCATGGCGAAGCTCAGGTACTGCGCCGTGGCCCACACCACCGGACGGCCGCAGACCGCCTCCATGGCTGCGACACCCGCCGCCAGTCCGCAGCCCCCGAACAGGAAGTTGCCGCCCGTCATGATGTCCTCGGTCACGACCATGGAGAACCGGTTCGGTTCGTCGGTGGGCTCCAGGCCCAGGAACTCGGTGACATCCACGGCCGGTGAGGCTACCGGCGACGGCCATACTGGTCGTCATGCCCCTGCACCGACGCTCCGCCATCGACGACCTGAACGCCCCGATCTTCAGCCTGTTGTCCGACGGCGTCCCCAAGTACCACTTCCCCGAGCACACGTTCTCGGCCGATGCGGCCTTCGAGCTCGTCGAGTCCTCGCTCGAGCTCGACGGGGTCGCCAGCCAGAACCTGGCCACGTTCTGCCAGACCCGGGAGTCCGACCAGGTGCGACGGCTCATGGACCTGTCGATCTCGAAGAACCTGATCGACAAGGACGAGTACCCGCAGTCCGCCGAGCTGGAGCGCCGTTGCGTGGCGATGCTCGCCGACCTGTGG
>SXGR01312294.1_pt1 | contig 17421 bp, 25 predicted proteins | sample 3174711 | NCBI WGS metagenome assembly SXGR01 (sample SAMN11356860, study PRJNA531348) | freshwater metagenome | isolation source: freshwater sample F1-60 | place: China: Fuxian Lake, Yuxi | collected 2017-12-25
CGCACCCGCGCGCTCACCACCGGTGGAGGCAAATGCACAGCAGCTGATTGCTCCAGAAGCAGTAGAGGCAATCCCCAAGTTTGAGTTTGACCAGACGGCAAACCTAACAGCAGAAGCCGGGGATAATCAGTGGACGTCCCCTGTGGATGTGGATGCGGAGCCGGTCCCGGAATTGGGGTTTGATCAGACGTTGGGATGGTAATCCTGCGCTGCAGGAATGGCACACGCGGCGCAGCGTGGGTAGGCGTGGTGTGGCTGCTGGCAGACAGCACTGAATGTTTGGTTACGCCGCTCAAACTTTGGGGCTATCGAAATAAAAGTGACGAAGTTGGTCTCTGGCTATGTTATGATTGGCAGGGGGCATAATCCGCAATGTCATTTTTTACTTCGCCAGCGTTTAGTTGAATTGTACCGATGAGAATGTTGGGTTTGATTTCTTATGCGTTGCAATCAAGCTTTGATTTACTTTTCGTCTCGCTGATAACTTCGTCGAGATCGGCGATGCTACTGCGGCGCATGTTCCACTTGCCGGCATCCGCATAGGTCTCGAGCACTTGAAGAATGGCGAGAATATCAAACACATTCTGAACGGTGATGGTGTTCACCAAGAGCACGTGCGGTGAGGTTCGTGCGCGTGCGAGAGGCTAAGCTGTTTGGCGAGCGCACTCTCGTGCACCAAGGTACCACCGCGGAGCCGCTCGGAGAAGATGAGAATGTGCACGTAAACTATGCTGGACATACTTTCATACGCTGAGCTGCTGTCCTTCAGCAGCGGGTCATTTGTGACGGCTTATTGTTGTTATTTGAGTGGTATACTATTGTCATGCTAGCGGCAAGTGCTGTTGGGCGAGTATCCCATCCACGGTCATGCTCCAAACAAACTGGAAAGCGTGCGTGAGAGCAAGTGACTTTGTCCAAGCATCAAGGGCTTGTACGTAGCCGTGGCGTTGCTTTTCACGCACGACGGCGTGCTCTATATCGACATCACCGATCGTTTGGTCGACTTCTATCTGTCCTGCAGCATCCACTACTTGACCATACTCGGCGTCATGGGTAAAACCCGTAATTTAGCGCGCGACAAGATGCTTGGTTTCGCCAAGCGCGTTCTCAACCGGATCGATGGCCGTATTTCGGTCATTGCCAGCTCCCCCTACCCTGGCCTCAAGGCTCTCAGGAAGCTTGTGAATTGCGTGACCGGCGAGGGCGTGGCTGTTGTCATGGCGGCACCTGAGCCGAACCTGAAGGGTGATAATTCCACCCCACCTCGCGCTGTCATCGACAACAATCGGACCTAACATTTCTGCCTGCACCCAAGGCTTCCCTCCGGCGAACACTGTTCGCCTCCCGGTGAATGTTGTCGACCGGTTGATTGTTGAATTTGCCAAAATGGTAATCTTCAAGCACGAGGACAACACCGACCGCGCCAACCTCACGCGCCTTCGCGAGACCGAGAAGTCCAACGGCCGTTGTAGGCTCAGCACCATAACCGATAACGGCGGCTTTCACTATCCGCAAAACTGCGGCGCAATGCCGATGGGGTTATGGCCGGCTTCGAATACCCGGATAATCCAATCGAGGTTACGATCACCTTGTGGCTGGCCGTGAAGCGGGGGCTTTCGACTTATCCCACCGGCACCTTCCCCTCGTCCGCTACGAGCACCAGACGGTGGTCGGCATGGCGATTCGCACGGAAATCTTGCACCAGCGCGGTGCTAACTCTAGCGCCAATGTCCGCAAGCTCGGACCTTAATTCTTTGCGATCGACCAGCAGGAGCATGACTTAATGCTAGCGCGCCTGCCAAGACACTGCTTTGCTGCGCGTTGACAGCGGCCGCGATGCGAAGGTGCAGGCGCACCCGTCCAATGCGATCGTTTTTGGAGACGTTCGCATCATCGACCTCGACGCTCGTACCTATCGTGACGGTATCGACGTCGTTGTCGAAAGTGGGCAGATCCGCGAGGTCGCCGATCACCCGGTCAGCCTCGGGTCTGCGCGCCGGATCGATTGTGCGGGCAGAGTGATGCTGCCTGGGCTGATCGACGCCCATGTGCATGTGATCACAGTGGGATCGGACCTTGTTGGCCTCTCGACGAGATCGCCCTACTTGGTTGCCGCGCATGCTGCCCGCACCTTGGCCGACATGTTGCATCGCGGCTTCACGAGTGTGCGCGATGCCGGCGGTGCTGACGGCGGCTTGCGCGTCGCGCTGGTCGAGGGCCTTATCGAAGGGCCGCGACTGTTCCCGTCAGGGCTGGCGCTTGCGCAGCCGGGCGGCCAGGGGGATTTTCGCCGGCCCGGCGAGGCTGCCATCGGCTGTCCAGTTTGCCGCGGGCGACGAAGTCTCACGCGGGTTGTCGAGGGCCCCGACGCCTGCCGTCATGCCGTGACGGAGGAGATTAGAGAGGGTGCAACGCAGATCAAGATTATGGCATCCGGCGGCATCGCCTCCGGCATCCCGATCGACCGGGTGCACTTCTCCAACGACGAGCTTGCGGCGATTGTCGAGGAGACGCGCCGCGCCGGTACCTACGTGCTCGCCCACGCCTATGAAAATATCGCGATCCGGCGATGTCTGGCGGTCGGTGTTCGCTCGATTGAGCACGCTAGCTTTGTTGACAGCGCTACGGCAACGGCAATCGCCACTGTCGGCGCATTTGTCGTACCGACCCTAGTTGTCTTCGATCACCTCTCCCGGACCGGCAAAGCCAAGGGGCGGACGGCGCAGCAGATAGCCTACTTCGAAGAGCTCAAACGCGAGAGCCTTGCCAGCCTCGAGCGTTTGGTGCATGCTGGTGTTGATATCGGCCACGGCAGCGACCTTGATGGCGATAGCCAGCACGAGCAGGGACGAGAGTTCGGACTCAAGTCTGGGGTGATGCCGGCCGCCGAGGTCATTCGATGCGCGACCGAAACCAACGCTCGCCTCATCGGCCGATCGGCTGATCTCGGCCGGATCGCCGAGGGCTACCGGTCCGACCTCATTGTGGTCGACGGCGACCCGCTTTCGGATGTGTCCATGCTCGGTGACCATGCTAAGGTGCGTCTCGTCATGGTTGGGGACAGGATTTTCAGGAACGAACTCTGATAAGGATGATACTATGGATTTGAAAGACCAACACATTCTGTTGACTGGAGCTGACGGAACGATCGGATCTGCGGCGCTTAACGAGCTGCGTCACTCCGGCGCCAGTGTGACAACCCTCGGACACCTCGAGAAACCTGAGATCGACCTCGTCGCTGACTTTGCTAATGACGATCAGCTGTCAGAGTGTGTTCGCTCGATCACTAGTGGTCTCGATGGGCTCGTCTTTGCCCATGGCATTTACGAGCCCGGCCCCGTCGACCGGGTGCCGCCGCCCATCTGGCGCCGCATGCTCGATGTCAATCTGAATAGTGTCTACGCAATCATTCATGCGGCGCTGCCGATGCTCAGACCGCAGGCCAGCATCGTCATCGTTTCCTCGACCGCAGGGTTCGACCACAGCCCTAACGGCGGCCCGCACTACACTGCGGGCAAATGGGCCCTCAATGGTCTCGTCCGGCATCTCGCCGATGACCTGGGTGGGCGCGGTATCCGTATCAACTCTGTCTGCCCCGGTACGGTTGAAGGACCGATGGCGCGGGCATTGCTGAGCGAAAAAGATTACCTCGATTCGGTGAAGGGCATTCCGCTGCGTCGCGCTGCCCACCCTTCGGAAATCGCCGATGTCATTGCTTTTCTGCTGAGCGGTAAGTCCGGCTATGTCACAGGCGTCAACATGCCAGTTTCCGGCGGCTATCGGTGAGAAGGCTCGAGCATCGCTATCTCACACAGCAGCGCAGACGAGGTGGACAGTTCAAGAATTGGTTCGAAAACGCCCAGTATGATCGCTTCCATAACCGACAAGAGATCCCTCTCAAGGTGCTAGAAACGTAGTTTGGATGGGTCTGTACTCGCCGGCAACACAGCCGCAAGTTTCCGGCAAATCGGGCGCGGGTGCGGTTTATGAAGATCGCGCTCGGCTGCTGGAATTTCAGATTGCGCCTCGATTCTGCGCAGCGCTGTTGGTGTTCCGGGGATACGCGCAGCCAGTGATTGCAGATTAAGGATGTTTGCGGGGCATCAACGCTGGCGGCCGGAACGGAGTAGGGGGTAGTAATCCTGCGCTGTGAAGTGGCACGTGGTGCGAAGCGTGAGAAGGCGTGTTCCAGCTGCTGGCGGAGTGCACAGAATGCTTGGGGCTAGCAAAAGCGTATTCCAGAATCTGTGTTTTGGTTACGCCGCTCAAACTTTTGGGATATCGAAATAAAAGTGACGAAATTGGTGTCTGTTTATGAGATGATCGGGAGCGAGATTATGCGCAAAGTCGCACTTGACTCTTAAAGTATTTAGCGTTACTATTGTCGAAGTTTAAGTGAGTGCAAGCTATCTAGTCAATCTACAAGGAGTAAAAAATGAAAGCCGCTAGAATTGTTACCGAGAAAATTTTCAAATTGCTTGAAGCTGGAGTGGGTCCGTGGGCGCGTCCGTGGAGCGTCAGCACCGTGCAAATGCGCTCTCTATTGAGGCGTAGCGCTGCGTTAGGGGTTAGTCCCCGAACGTGGAGGAGGCTGTTGACCATGGGCAACGCGTGGTCAGGAACGACTAAGATACGGGAAGGAGTTCGGGCGTTCGCCGCCATGACTTTGACAGCCTCTTTTCTCGCCGCCTGTTCCGGGCCTGCTGCGATGAACGCGCCGGACTCGTCGCCTGCAGCGGGGAGTGCCGCCACCACGGGGAAGTTCACCTACCTTTGTGCAACGGGCACGTTCGCTGAAGCCATCAAGAAGGCCTACATCGAGCCTTTCCAGCAAAAGACCGGAATCCGGGTCACATGCGACGAGCGCGATCCCAGCACGGAGATGATCAAGGGCGCGGTTGACACTCAGAATTATGCGTTTGACGCGACCCTTGCGTTTTCCGGGATCCCGAAGGAGGATTGGCCGAAGTACTTCGAGAAGCTCGACTTCTCAGTCATCAAGAAGGATGAGATGGATCCGCAGTGGGTGACGGACTACTGGGTGGTGACCGACATCGCGGCGCAGATCTTGACCTACAACCTCGATGCCACAAACGGCGTGAAGCCGACCAGTCTTGCGGACCTCTTTGATCTGAACAAGATCCCCGGGAAGCGATGCTTCGAGGATAACTACGCCACTGCCTACGCGTGGGCGTTGATGGCCGACGGAGTTGCTCCGGATAAGCTCGAGCCGTACGACGTCGCTCGAGCGCAGAAGAAGCTCGCAACAATCAAGGCCCAGATCATCTGGTTCACGACTGGGACCCAGATCCAGGAGCTGATCGCAAGCGGGGAATGCCCAATTGGGATTGCATGGAACGGCCGCGCTCGCGCCGCGGCGGAGCAGGGCCATAAGGTTGAAGTCCTCTGGAACCCGCAGATCCTCACCTACGATCGGACGGCGATCCTGAAAGGTAGCCCCAACAAGGACGCGGCCATGCAGTTCCTGGGGTTCATGACCGGCAAGGACGTCGCGGGTGATCTGACCAAGTACGTTCCGTACGTGCCGGCAAACAGATACGCGGTCATTGATCCGGCCACGAAGGACTGGGCTCCGCATCTAGATCAGCCCGCCTTCATCCCGGACTACGACTATTGGGACGCATCGTTCAAAGAGTTGGACGCCGGCTTTCAGGCGTTTAAGACCCAGTAGCAACACCAACAGGGTGACGAAATTTCTCAAGAGCTCTCGCCGTCCAGGGTGGGGGCTCTTGGCAATTCCCGGGGTGACCTTCCTCGTTGTCTTTTTCGCTTGGCCCGTCTTTTCAATGGCCAGCCGGGCGTTCACCGAGCCTACGGTCGGGCTCCAGAACTTCCATGACTTTATCATGAGCCCGATCGGTCCGAGGTCCCTCAGGCTCACCCTACAGACGGCGCTTATCGTGACCGTGGCGACACTTCTCGTCGGATACCCCTACGCCTACGGACTCGTCGTCGTACCGAGGAAGGTCGCGGCGATCCTGCTAACACTGATGCTCGCATCGCTCTGGCTAAATATCGTCGCTAGGACCTTCGCCTGGCAGGTGATCCTTCGGGATACCGGAGTGATCAACAAGTTCCTGCTGGGTATCGGGTGGATCAAAAACCCCATACCTCTGATGTACACCCAGACCGCCGTGACGATCGGTATGACTCACATCCTGCTACCCTCGATGGTCCTCCCGCTCTACGTGGTCATGGCGCGGATTGACAAGGAGCTTCCTCGGGCTGCCGCGAGCCTCGGCGCCGGGCCCATTCGAAGTTTCTTTACGGTGTTCCTCCCGCTGAGCCTTCCGGGCGTCTTCGCCGGCGCTTTGCTCGTCTTCGTGCAAGGAATCGGGTTCTACATCACCCCGTACCTCCTCGGCGGGGGGAGCTACCTGATGATGAGCCAGCTCATCGTGAAACAGACCGAGCGCCTTCAGTGGGGCGCCGCGAGCGCGATGGCCCTCTTGTTGGTCATTGCCGTCCTCGTTTGCCTCGCGTTGGCCGCGCGCGTCGTCCGCTTGCGCGACGTCTTTGGCGCGGGCGGGGAGGTGTAGATGGATCACTGGCTTCAGCCTCGCCGGCTCCTCCTAGCTCTGCTCATCACGTTGATCGTGCTCTTTCTTGTATTTCCGATCCTCGTCGTCATCCCGATGGGGTTCACGTCGTCAGAGTCGCTCTCGTTCCCTCCACGGGGTTTCTCGACTCGTTGGTACGAGCGTCTCATCTTCGAGCCTAATTGGCGAAACTCCCTGTTCAACAGCCTGCAGGTCGCGTTTGGGACGGTGGCGACCTCACTGGCAGTCGGGGTGCCGCTCGCGCTTAGTCTGATGAGAGGCCGCTTTCCTGGACAGCAACTGCTCTCCGCGTTCGTAATCACGCCCCTCGTTATGCCGACCCTCATCGTCGCCATCGGCGTGTTCTATACGTGGAGCATTGGCTGGGCGATTGGACCCTTTCGCTTTGGGTCACGACTGACCGGAAGTGCGCTCGGTCTGATCCTCGCCCATACCGCGCTTGCAATCCCAATGGTTGTGGTCTTGAGCACCGCGGGCTTGCGGACGGTGGACAGGACCTTCGAGCTCGCGGCGGCCGGCCTCGGCGCGAACCCGTGGAACTGCTTCTGGACGATCACGTTCCCGCTGATGCTGCCCGGTATCGCTGGTGCTGCCGTCTTTGCCTTCCTGACGTCATGGGACGAGGCGATCGTGTCGCTCTTCCTGACGAATGCAAACTTCCAGACCTTTCCCGTCCGAATGTTCCTTCAGGTCCGAGAGGCGGTGGATCCGTCCGTGGCCGCTGCCGCGACAATCCTCATCGCGCTCACCACCGCACTCTTCACCGTCTCACTTCTGTCCCGTGCCCGGGGGACGGCACAATGACTCATCAAGGCGCAATCGAGGATGCCCACATCTGCATGGCAGACCAGCGAACGGGCACAGCGGGCGAGTCACTTGGGCTGGAGATGGTGGCGGTCCGGAAGCTGTACGGGGATGTCGCCGCGGTCGAGCACGTTGATCTCGAAGTCATGACGGGTGAGTTTCTGACCCTGCTTGGACCGTCAGGGTCGGGGAAAACGACGAGCCTCCGGCTGGTTGCGGGGTTCACTCACCCTACCACCGGAAAAATCCGCATTGCCGGCGAGGACATGACCCTCACTCCGCCACACAAGCGCGACGTCGGGATGGTGGTCCAAAACTACGCCCTCTTCCCGCACATGACGATTCGCGAGAATATCGCCTACCCGCTTCGAATGCGGAAGGTTCCCCGCGCCGAGCAGAAAAAGCTTGTTGATGAGGCGCTGGCTCTCGTCCAGATGGATGCTCTTGGCGATCGCACGCCTCGCCAGCTATCAGGAGGTCAGCAGCAGCGGGCTGCTCTCGCGAGGGCCATCGTCTATCGACCGCGGATCCTGCTGATGGACGAGCCTCTTGGCGCGCTCGACAAAAAGCTTCGCGAAGCCCTTCAGCTCGAGATTCGACGCCTGCATCAGACGTTACGGATGACTGTCCTCTACGTCACCCATGATCAGGAAGAGGCCCTCGTACTCTCTGACCGGATCGCACTCTTCAATGGGGGTCGAATCGTCCAGCTGGGTGCGCCGACCGAGCTCTACCAGCGTCCAGCATCCATCTTCGTTGCAGACTTTATCGGCGACTCCAACGTGTTCCGTGGACGCTTGACCATCTCCGACAGTAGATGGTGGTTGACCAGCGACAAGATTCGCCTTCCCGCTCCCGTGCCACCGGACGACACCCTCAGAGAGGGAAGCAGCGCCGCGATCGTGGTCAGGCTGGAACACGTCGACTTTGAGATCCAGAGCGAAGCTCGCGCTGAAGATGGTCTTTCTGGGCGCATCCGAGAGGTCATTTATCTGGGCCCCCACGTGAAGTACGAGCTCGAGACGGCAGCCGGTCCCGTGTTCGCGCGTCGCGATTTGGCGCATAGCGCCCGCCTTTTCGCGACTGGGGAGGCCGTTACGATTCGATGGCGCAGTGAACGCGCACTGTTGGTGCCCAACTGAGCGCTGGGCGTCGCCCAAGCGCAGTACGACCAGCAAGCGAGGCATCTTAGGCAAGCAGGAGGTTGCACGATGAACCAGAAACGAAACTCAGACGATCCGTACCTGTGGTTCAAGATCGCCGAGTACCGCGCTCGGATCGCGCGCGTACAGGGCGAGCTACAACGGCGTGGCCTTGACGCCCTCCTTGCCTTCGAGCCCGAATCCGTCACGTACCTGACGGGCTTCCACTCGATGCAATACGCGATGTTCCAATTTCTAATCGTCCCTGCTCATGGTGAGCCGACCTTCATTGTGCGAAATGTCCTGCGGTACCGAGTCAGCCATATGTGCGTGGTCGAGCGCCGCCACTGGTGGACGGACGGCGAGCGCCCGGCGGACATTGCCGTGCGAGCGATCCGCGAGGCACTCACACCCGGCCGTCGGATTGGCGTGGAGCTCAGCGCCTGGACATTGAATGCTCGGCTGTTCCAAGAGATTGAGCAGGCCCTTTGCGATTTCGGGCTGACCGACGCGAGCGGGCTCGTTGAGGCATTCCGACTAATTAAGTCGCCCGCTGAGCTCGACTTCATTCGTGGCGCGTGCAAGGCCGCCGAGGGCGCCATGGCGACAGCAATCGAAGTAATTGGCGACGGCCGGAGCGAGCGTGAGCTAGCGGCGGAGGTCGCTCGGTCCGTCGTACTGAACGGTGGAGACTCGTCGCGGATAGACACGATCGCGAGCGGACCGTCAGCCTTTCATCTCGGTGGTAGCTGGGGCGATCGAGTAATGCTTACCGGCGACCTCGTCTTCGTCGAGGTTGACGCGGATGTGCACCGATATCACGGCCGATTTATTCGGCCCGTCCGTATCGGCTCAGCCCCTGACGAGGAGCTTGACTTGGCGAAGGCTCTTGTCGAGGTCCAAGACCGCACGATCGCGGCAGTCGCTCCTGGAGTCTCCTGCTCGGTTCCGGACACGATCTATCGATCGGGGGTTCTCGAAACGGGTGCTGTCGACACCTACCCGAACAAGACCTTCTACTCAGTCGGCTTCATGATCGGGCCGACGAGCTTCGAGCATCTCGAGGCGACGCCGGGGGCAGATTGGAGGTTCGAGCCTGGGATGATCTTCCATACCTACTTGACAGTCCGAGGATTGTCGTTCAGCGAGATGGTCGCCGTTACAGACACCGGCGTCGAGGTGCTCACTAACTTTCCGCGTCGCCTCTTGGTGTCGCCGAGAAGCGTCAGCGTGTAGTTGTGACCGGACGGCTCCGCCCAGCGAAGGAACCAGAGATGGGAGACCAAGCAACAACGGAGCGGGCCACGGTCGTGACGGAGCCGGCGGGGCGATCGCTGGAGTGGTTTCGGCAAGACTTCGCCGTGACGGACACCGCGTTGGGACGCTGGGTCACTCAAGACGTGGGGCCACGTGATGGTGGATTTCACTGACGACGCTGCTCTGGAGGACGCAGTTGCCGGCTTGGGTCCCCTTCGGGCGCTCGCTCTCTGCCATGTGTATCTCGAGACTACGCCGACGCCTGACCTCACCGTCGATGAGTTCCGCTCCATAATCGAGATCAATGTCGTCAGTGTCTACGCGATCATCCGGATGGTGCGAAGGAGACTTGACGACGGCGCTAACATCGTAGTCTTCCCCTCCATCGCCGGCTTCGATCACAGCCCGGTTGGAGGGCTGCACTACACGGTGAGCAAGTGGTGCCTTAACGGCCTCGTCTGGCACCTCGCTAAAAAACTCGCGGACCGCCTGATCTGGACCAAGGCTGTCACCCCCAAACTCATTGCGAACACGATGGGACACATGTTCCTGACGCAGGAGCAGTATGACGCGGATGCCCAAGCCTCCACCCCGTTGGGCTGGACGGTACGACGTGGTCGCGAGTGTCATTTTCTTTCTGGTCTTCGAGAAGGCGTCGTACGGGACTCGCGCCCACATCCCTGTTTCGGGCGGCCTCCAGTGTCACCGTGGAGCAAGGCACGGTCATCCCGCACCATGTCGAGGCGGCCTAGACACGGTAGAGTTTCTTCCGAAGCTTGAGATGGAGCCTATCTCCGTGAGGTGCTGGGCGACAGAGTTACCCCGCCGATTGTGGACTATACCTTTTCTCGTCGACCAGCACTGTCACATTCCCGCCTCCGGCATCCCGTTCGGTGCGACGCCGATGAGCGCGGAACGCACGTGCCGTGCGCTCGCCATTCGCCGTCCCACCTTCGTCCGTGGAGACATCGACATGGGCGTCGCCGAACTCGAAGTGTGGGACGAAAAGCCCGTATTGGTCGCCTCGGCGTTCCGCGGCCTGACCGGACGGGTAGCGTCGGAAAGTGCCCGGCTTTTGCTGACTCCCGTTCGAGTGGGCAGCGAGGCCGGGGCGGCGCTCGAACAGAATGTGTCCGCGGGTGCAGCGCTAGCTAAGATCATCGCGACTGGGTCTGGGCTTGCCCCGAAGTCAGATGGGGTGAGGCCGGTGATTTGTCGGCTGGCGTTAGATGACATCGCGGCAACCGCGCGCCGACTCGCCCTGAAGTTCGCGGTTCACTGCCACGGTATAGTCGAGCGGGCAGCCGAAGCTGGCGTCGACAGCAGCAAGCACGGGTTGTCCCTGATTCGAGCACAGACTGAAATCTTGCGCGAGCGGGGTAATCGTCTCACGGTCATGTCAAGTGCTTACCTATCTGCCAAGCCCGGTGTCATCGGCACCGCTTCTGACGGAGCCCCTTCCGGACGCGCTATCGATGGGCATCGAGCTCGGCATGGGGATTGACGGCGCGAACGAAACGCCGATCGGTCAGTCTAGAATCCTCGTCGGGCTCGGGGTTCCGTTCCCGTTGGCCATTGCGATTTACGCGAATACCTTGCTAGTCGACGACGGACCTGATGGCTCGAGACCTATGGTCCTGCTCGCTGGCGACGCTGCGCAAGACGTACCAATTGTTGCTGAACCCATTGCTGTGTTTGATCCGTCTGGCGGCCTGGCGACCGCATCCGAGCAACAGGCCGCGGTATCTGCGTGACTCAGGCGATCGGGATCCACCGAGTCCTGATTGCCCAGCCAATCGACCCCTTAGCCACGGGGGTCCTTGAGGAGCTCGGCTTTGTCGTCCGCAGCGCGTCCTCAACCGACTTGAAGGTGCTGACTGCGAAGCTTCATTGGGCCGATGCGCTCGTCGTCCGCAACCTACGAGTCGATCAGCGGATGCTTCAGGGGGCGTCCGATCTGAAGGTCGTCGGAGTCCACGGAGTTGGCACTGATGCGATCGACCTCCCGGCAGCAACCGGCGCCGGAGTGATTGTATTTAACACACCAGACTCGAACTATCAATCCGTTGCGGAGCACACGATCGCGCTGTTGCTTGCGCTTGCGAAGCAGCTCCTACCGGCGTGCGATGCGCTTCGCTCTGGTCACTACGCCTTCCGCTATGTCGCCAAACCCATCGAGCTCGACGGCAAAACATTTGGCGTGGTGGGGTTTGGGCGCGTGGGCCGCGCGGTCGCACGGCTTGCGTCTGGCATCGGCATGCGGATTGTCGTGTTCCCCTCCGCACGGGCCGACCTGTCCAGCGTGCCCGAGGACTATCGCATCGTGTCAGAACTCGACATGCTTCTCGCCGTCGCTGACGTCGTGTCGCTCCACGTCCCACTCACGGTTGAAACGAGGGGCATAATCGACGCGAGAAGGTTATCGCTCATGAAAAATTCGGCACTGCTGCTCAATACTGCTCGGGGCGCACTTGTTGACGCTGATGCTCTCGTTATGGCGCTTCGCAATGGGGAGATCGCAGGCGCAGGAATCGATGTCTTCACAGAAGAGCCCGTTCCTGCCGACCACCCGCTCCTCCGACTCGAGCGAGTCATCGTCACTCCGCATCTCGGGGGCTCGACGGACGGCGCGCTCCGTCGGGCAGCGATCTCAATCGTCGAGGGGATCGCATGCGCTGCTCGCGGTGAAATCCCCGTAGCCACGATCAATGTGTCCGCGTGGGAAAATGCACGTAGGCGGATTCTCGGCTGAGGCTGAACGAAGGCCTCAGGCAGCGACAACCTTTGATCGCGAGGACTCCTCTGCCTCAACCAGCGAGAGCTCGTGTAATACGAGCTGCGACAGCCCTCCGTTGGCCTCGTTCGTGGGCACGCGCAATGCGGTACTTGACGACGCGCCACGCACCACTTAAAGCCTCTTCCTGATCGAGATCGATACCCCGCGGAGCGCATTGGGCTCCGCGCGACATCGCCGACGATGCAAAACGCTCGACGCGTTTCTTCGCGATTGCCAGGCTGCTAAGCGGCGTACGCCGCGACAAGTGCTTCTGGGAACGCGAACCCCTTATGATCTCCGTCGTGCCCGCGGCGAGCTCCTCGAGTATGTAGACGCTGCCTGACCCGCCAAGGCATTAGCCTCTTTTCCTCGTCGCCTAGATCACCGAGCGAACCTTCGCCATCGATGTGAGTTCCTTGAGCTTCGCGTAGCGACAATTGGGATAGTCTTGACTGAGGCGGACAATCTTCTGATCGGAGAGACCTACCCTGAGATGAACAGGATCGGCCTAAAGACCGCGGGGAATGTCGTCTAAGTTCGCAGTCGCTGCGAAGTACGCACAACCGACACCTCGGAAGCCTTCCGCACGGGAGGCGGAGGGACAAGCTGGGCGGAAGCGCCGGCGTCGACGGATGAGCGCGTGATCGCAACAGCTCGGGGGCGTAGAGAGATGACCCGCTCTTACGGTCGTCTCGACGACCAAGAATCGTGCGTCATCTCTGAGCCAAAACACTTCGCTCAAGCGCCCACGCCAACTCAGGGCTAATATCGTCAAATAGGATGTCACTGCGGGCGCCAAATGGGGTCGGTATGACGGGAAGTAATCCATCGAGTTGGACTTGGGTTGTCACGCGAATCCTCCGGTGTGTCAGCGCTGGGTGGTGAGCGTCGGCGCTGTGGCTAAGACTTGATCGTGTCCTCCCCTGACCTGCATGCCGCGCATGAGCTGTCTGAACACGCACTCTGCGGTGCTGAACGCCTCGATGTTGCAGATGAGGACCGCCGTCTCCAGATTTTCGCGTTTGAGCGTGTCGACTAGCTTGTGATGCGTTTCGACCATCTCGTCTACTGGGAGGGCCGTGATCCCGAGGTGAGAGATCCGCTTCTAGTTCTCGAGGGCGTGGCGGAGCCCGTCCACGAGTCGGTGGTTATCAGAAAGCTGAGCAGCGGCGAGACGGCATTTTTGGTTGCGGTCGATCGGTTTCGTAAAGCCGAGGGCGAGCGCCTCCAGCTTCCTCGTGACGGCGCCGACGAGATCGAGTCGTTTGGGGTCAGATGGCGAATTGAAATATTCGCGCGGCTCGACTGGAGGACGGAGAGGAGCGCCGAAAGATCAGATGTTTAATTGGTCGAAAGGTCCGCGACCGAGTACCGGAGCCCGCGTACTAGGACAACTAGACCCCCTGTCGCAACCGGCCGAGGGCATCACGAGCCGAAGTGTGACTCGTTCCGAACTCCTAGGCAACGGTGATCTCCAAAAGCGGCGTTCGCAGGGAGCGCTCGAGCATTAGGATCCGGCGCCGTGCCTCGCGGTAGACGGACTTCCACTGGCGCTCCGGCCGCGGGACAAAATTGCGAAGTCTGCTGAGCCCTGCTCCTTAGTTGACAATCAAATCTAGACATGGTAACGTCTACTCTAGTTCGGGTAGAATTGTAGATGCTATGGCTAGGTTCTGAGATGGTTTTGCAGCTGGGTAAAGCTCGTGCTCTCGTCGTCGGCGTCAGTCCCAGCTTGGGTGCCGTCATTACCGGAGGCTTTGTGAACGAGGGCGCCCGCTTTGCGATTGGTAGCCAAACGGGTGAAACGCTCGGGGGACGCGCGAGGTCCAAAAACGGAGAACCTGTCATCGCTGATCTTTCCTTGGCCGACGGGATTGCGCAGGCAGCCCGCGAAGCAAAGCAACTGCTCGGGGGTCTCGACCTTCTCATTGTAGATTTTGGGGGCCCTACTAAGGGCACCTTCGCCGCAGTACCGAAGAAGCAGTGGTCGGTCGCAGTCGATGAAACCCTAAGTTCCGCGATGCGCCTCATGCGAGCGTCGGTTCCGGTGCCAGACCAAGATGCTATCGCCCCAGTCCTAGTCGTGCTTACAAGCTCCGCGCGTGAGCCGATCCCGGGCCTCGTAACGTCGGATGTGTTGAGACCAGCGCTCAACGGGTTGATCACGACGCTAGTGCCTGAGAGCCCCAATCCGGATCAACGCGTTGGTGTCAGCGAGGACCGCGACTGAATGCGTCGCTCAACTGGACGCAGGTCGAGTGTTGGCAGCGGGTGTCACTGCGGAAGAGATCCAGCGCCGCACGAACGAACGAATACCCCTCAGCCGTTACACTGGACTCGAGGAAGTGGGGCCCGCAAACCATTTCTTTCTCCAGCGGACCAGTGTATGAAAGGCGCGCTCGTACCCGTGGACGGCGGCATGATCCGATTCCTCCCTTAACAACCTATGGCAAAGCCCTCGGCTACCGTCGCTGCTCTTGGTTTCCCCGCCACCGTTGCCCTGACGGAAGCTGCGGCTCGCCTCGCGGCTTCGGGCAGGCGCGTCATTCCGCTTGCGTCCGGCGACCCCGATCTGCCCACGCCGCCGCATATCGTTGAGGCCGCAGTGCGGGCGATACGCAGCGGCGCGACGCATTACCCACCCGTCCGAGGGACGGGTGCCCTTCGTGAGGCCATCGCCGACAAACTGGCCCGAGAGAACGGTATCCGCGTCAGCGTCGATCAGATCATGGTCGCCCCCGGCGCAAAGTCCGCCCTGTTTTCGGCCGTCCGTGCTCTCGTCGACCCGGGAGACGACGTCCTCATCCTCGACCCGTCCTGGGTCACATACGCGCCGCTCGTTGAGCTTGCAGGAGCTCGCGCCGTGCGCGTCCAGCTAGACGCCAACCGCAATTACCTGATTGAGCGTGGGGCTCTTGAACGCCACATCGGAAACCGCACGAAAGCGATTCTCCTCAATTCTCCATGTAACCCGACGGGACGGATCGCAACTCGAGACGAACTCGAGACAGTGGGGTCGGTGGCAAACGACCACGACCTCTGCGTGGTGAGCGACGAGATTTATGAGCACTTTGTGTTCAATGGGGCGACACATTGCTCCCTCGCGGCAGATGACCGGTACGCTTCACGTGTCATGGTAGTCAACGGGTTCAGCAAGTCATATTCGATGACGGGTTGGAGACTCGGTTGGCTAGCAGGGCCACAGGCGCTCGTCGACCTCGCGTCTCGAGTCCAAGCCCAAACTGTGACCTCCGCTGCAACATTCACAATGGCTGCTGGGGTCGCCGCGCTTACTGGACCGCAGGATGTAGTAGCTGAGGCGAGGGTGCTTTACAGTAGCCGCCGCAAGCTGATGCTTGACATCTGGGCGTCGACCGGTTCGGTCCGATGCCCTGCGAGTGAGGGAACGTTCTACCTGTTCCCGCACACCCCCACTGGCATCCCAGACGTCGAGGTTACTGGCACGCTCCTTGGTGAACACGGGGTCGCGTGCGTGCCTGGATCTGTCTTTGGGGACTGCGGCTCGGGCCGGTTGCGGATCGCGCTCACTGCGCCAACAGATCAAATCGAAACTGCCGCGAATTCGATTGCCGCGACATTCGCGACGATGGAGGGCTCGAGAAATACGCTTTCTCGTCCAGCCTGAAGTGTTGAAGGAGAGGACATTGGAGAAGAATCTCTGGTTCGCGATGACAGAATTCGAGGACCGCTTAGCGCGCGTGCAACGCGAGCTCGGCCGCCGCGGTCTTAATGGAGCCATTGTCTTCCAGCCGGAAACGATCACGTGGCTTACGGGTTTCTTTACCGCTGGCCATGGTTACTTCGAGCTCGCAATCGTGCCGCCGGTCGGCCCCCCTGTGCTTGTCTGCCGTGACGTCTCGCGCTACTACGCTGACCGGACCTGTGCATGGGATGAGAAGGCGTACTGGTCGGACGGAGACGACATCCTCGCCGTCGCGGTCGGCGCGATTCGGGCGACTCTCCAAGAGCCGCACGAGGTCGGGATCGACCTCGATGCATGGCCGCTGAGTGCGCGCATCTTCGGCGATCTTCGAAGCAAGCTTCCACGGGCTCAATTCATAGACGTCGGCCTCCCCCTTGCCGAGCTTCGACTCGTCAAGTCTCCAGCTGAGATCGAATACCAGCGCCGGGCGGCCCGAGCCGCCGAGGCTGGAATGGCTGCAGGACTCGATGCGGCACGACCGGGCGAAAGTGAGCGCGACGTCGCCGCAGCCGTATGCTCGGCGATGATTCGTGCTGGGAGTGACACGCCTGGACCGGGCGTCTTGTCGTCTGGCGAGCGTGCACGTCATTTGCATGGACGCGCTACGGATCGAGTCCTGGAGGTCGGTGACACGCTCCAACTCGAGCCGTGTCCGCACGTGCGTCAGTACCACGCCAGGTTCATGCGAACGATCAAAGTCGGCCGCGCGTCGCCGGATGATCAGGCACTGATGACGACCCTCATTGCGATACAGGACCGCGCGCTCGCGACCGTAGGTCCCGGCATTATGGCTAGCGTTCCCGACCGAATCTACCGCGATGGGATTATTAGTACAGGAATCGTCTCCCTATACACCAACAAAACGTTTTATTCAATCGGGCTCCTGATCGATCCGCACGGAGCCGAGCCTCTCGAGGCTACGCCGGCTGCGACTTGGACCTTTCAGCCGGGCCAGGTATTTCACTCCTACCTTCTCGTTGGAGGGTTCGGCTGTTCCGAAACGATCTGTGTGACCGACTCTTCATATGAGCGGCTGACCACCTTCCCCCGTCGCCTTCTCGTTTCTGCAGCGCGCGACTGATGGCGTGCCCTCCTCACTTCCAAAGGGTTCGGCCTGTTGCCTCTGCTGACGCGGTA
>SXGR01660521.1_pt1 | contig 17421 bp, 11 predicted proteins | sample 3174711 | NCBI WGS metagenome assembly SXGR01 (sample SAMN11356860, study PRJNA531348) | freshwater metagenome | isolation source: freshwater sample F1-60 | place: China: Fuxian Lake, Yuxi | collected 2017-12-25
GGGCATTCTATCCGCACACCAACGACGACCTGTTGGCGGTCGGCGTGGCCATGGATGATTCCACGGTCGAGAACGGCTGCCTGCTTGTGATGCCAGGCACCCACCAGGGCCGGATCCTCGATCACAATCAGGAAGACGGCTTCGTGGGCGCGGTGACCGAAGAGAACTTTCGGCCGGAGGGTGCGGTGCCAATCGAACTGAAGGCGGGTGGCATATCCATCCACCATGTGCGGGTCCTGCACGGTTCGGCGCCCAACCGCAGCCCGAACCCGCGCCGGTTGTTGTTGTTCCAGCTTTGCGCCGGCGATGCGTGGCCGTTGATCGCCGGAGACGGCTATTGGGAAAACTACGTGAAGAGTTTCGTCCGGGGTCGGCCGACGAACCAGCCACGTCTGACCAATGCGCCGGTGCGGTTGCCGCGGCCACGGCCGGCCTCGCTGCCGTCAGGTTCCATTTACGAGACCCAGAAAATCCTCAAGAACAAGATCTATGGGACCAGCCCTGCGGAACCGGCGCCTGCGTCCTGAGGTCCCGCACGATCCAGCGCCAGGTCAATGGTTGGCCTCACGTCATACCTGCATGCGGGCGCTGGCCGCACAGCGAAACGGCGATCCGGGTCCGATGGCGGCTTGGCTGCCTGGCCACATCCTGCAAATCGAGCTGTAAACGCCGTCCAGCCGAGAACATGCTGCTTCAGTTGCGCGGTACCCCATGTCTATGAATGCCTCGAAGACCCATTCCCTCCCTCTGGATTCCGCGCCGCCGGGCAAATGCCTGGTGCTCGATGCTATCGTCCGGCAGGGCTTCGTTCCCATTTTCGTGAACGATACGCTCGATTCCCGCCGCTTGGTGGAAGCGGCCGCGAAAGCGGGTTGCGGAGCGATTGAATATACCTGCCGGCGGCCCGACGCGCGTGAGATGATCCCTTGGATCAAGCGTGAATATCCGCAAATGGCGGTAATGGTCGCCACTTTGATGGATGGACCAATGGTTGAAGGGTATTTGAAGCGTCGACGGGATGGTTTCTTGACGGTCGCCGAGGCGGTTGATCTGGGCGCGGATGCATTGGTTTCGTTCATGCGATTCAGGCCCGAAACCTACGAAAAATATGGCACCCGGTGTGTGATGATCAGCGGAGTCGCCACACCGAATGAGGCGTTGGAGCAGATCGAGCTGGGAGCGGATTTGATCAAGGTGACGGTGCACACGACCTCGGGAAGCGAATTTGTGACCAAGACTTCCGTTCCGACCCATGGTTGCATTCCATTCTTCGTCTCGGGCGGCCTGAATTTGAACAATCTGGAAAGCTATATTCAGGCGGGAGTGGTGGTGACCGCGGCTGGGTTCGACATGCTAGTGGGCAGGGACAATTTAGCGGAGAACGAACTTGTGGCCGGCGCCGAAAAAGCGATCGGCCGAATGCTGGATGCCGTCCGGACGGCGCGAGAGCGGCATCAGCCCAAGCTGGCCGATGCGATCCGGCACGGGGCCTCTTCGCTCCTGGCCAGTGGTCAGTGGTATCATTCGGGATTGGGTTGACCTTTGATGCCCTCAGGATTCAGGCGTCTCTTGATTTTCAATGACGGATGGCTGCCTGCCATGGTGGAGGACCTTCCGCATGCTGAGATTGAGCTCGAGTTTGTACAAGAGAGGAACCGGGATCAGCTGTTGCGACACATCGCGAACGCGGACACCGGGCGGATCGCCGCCGCCGGGCTTGATTCTTCCGCTGATCGCTTACAGCTGCCGGAACCAGCGCTGGTACATTACGCCGCATGTGGGTGGAACCAGCCGCGAGGCAGTGCGGCAAACGGTGCGGCATATATTTTAAAAAACGGTCTGGTGCCTGCAAACCTCAGATTGACGGTGGAATGCCGGAGGGTGGGCGGAAAGCCGACTACGCCGGTTGTACATCTTCGTCCATGAGTATCAACATGAAATTTTTTGCCGGCCTGTGGACATTGCGCGGGTATCCCTCGGTGAAGGAGGAGTGGACGCTTGAGCAGAAATTCGCCGAGGTGAAGCGGCAGGGATTCGAGGGGATCGGAGGGCGTTTCGTCCCGGAAGCGCCCGCGCTTTGCCGCAAGTACGATTTGGAATACTTGCTCACGATTGATGCCGACGCGCGGGACTACCCCGAGCGGTTGCGGCAGGCGACGGCGTGGAATGCCCGGCGCATCAACGTCCAGCTATGTGACCATGACACCCCCCCGCAAGAGGCGGCCCGAACATGGATCGACATGGTGGCATTGGCCGAGGAACTCGGCTTGGAGATCGATCTGGAACTGCACCGTAACACGGCGACGGAGACACCAGAAAAGGCCTATGAGATTGCGGACATATTCACGCAGGCGGTGGGCCGCACAATCCGCTTCTGTCTAGACTACTCACATTTTGCGGTCACCAAGCACCTGACAGCACCTTTTGCGCCCCGATTGCTGGACCGGCCCGAGTTGCTGGGTCCGGTTCGCATGTTGCATGCGCGACCTTTTAACGGCCATCATGCCCAGATCCCAGCGACCGACGGGCGGGGTGGACCGAGCCGGGAGTTGGGGGCTTGGTTGGAGTTCGTCGGTGTCCTATGGGCCGAGCTTGGTCGGGCGGTTCCTGCCGGCAGCACCTTGTATGTCTGCCCGGAAAATGGACCCCGGTTGGAGGGGTTATATGGTTTGGAATGTTTTCCGGACGTGTGGTGCGATGCGATCTACACGCGTGATCGGATCAGAGAATTGTGGAGCCGACGGTCCCTTGCGGGCTGAGGTCACCGATCATCGACCACCAAACCGCCCCATCGCCCGCAGGCGCGACCACAGCGACGCCGGCATCGCTTGGTCCGAGATGCCGAGGATAAACCCGCCCGCGTCTGCCGCCTGGGCCAGCCGGGAAAGGTGGGCGTCAAACTCCGCGTCCGACACGCGCGCCTCGAGCAATGGGCTGGGCATTCCGCCCCAGACGGTAATCCGGCCTCGCCAGACTGCCATCGCCCGATCGAGCGTCAGCTTTCCCAGCGGGGACACCGCCAGGCAATCCGCCACATCGTCCTCCGCCTCCACCAGCAAATCGAGCAGATGCGACTGGTCGCCGTCGCCGTGAAAGACCGTTTTTTTCCCCGCCGCGTGCATCATCCGGTTGAACCGCCGCAGATACGGCAGGAAGTGTTCGCGGAACAGGCCCGGCGGCGTCGTGGCGCTGTCAAAGTTCACGCCGTGCATCACCATCTCAAACGGCGATTCCGCGACGATCGGCCACATCCGCTCGTACGCCCGGTTGCCCGCCTCCGCCGCCGACGACACCACGTCCGGCATGTCCGCCAGGTCCAGGTACAACTGCTCGTAGCCCACCCATGAAAGCATCAGGTCGTGCATCGGGTTGGCGCCGATCATGCCGAGCGGCAGGCCGTGCGATCCGATTCTCGCGTCATGGGCCCGCGACTCTTCGAGCGTCGGCTCGAACTCCAGGTGACGCACGATCTCTTCATAACGGAAATAGTCCTCGCGGCTGGTGATCGGCCATCGGTCAATGCGCGGAACCATCTCCAACTCCGCCTCGTCCGCCGTCCAGACGCTGCGGCGGTGCAGCGTGCCCCGGGGAGTGTCCCACCATTCGAGCAGCGACAGGCCCTCGCGCTGACGCCGGTACTCTACCGGCGAGCGGAACCGCATGCGGAACGGCCGTCCCTGCCTCGCCGACAAGCCCATGCCCAGATCAATTTGGATCTGCTCCAGCGACCGGTCCCGGCACTCCGCGGGCAGGTCGCCAAGGCGAACCCGCGCCCGGTGCCATAGGTCCAGCCGGCATACCAACCGGCACGCGGTCCACCGACTGGCCGTGCAAAACCGCCCGAAATCGCTCGCGTGGCGTCATGGCATATCATCCCCTGGGTCGGGAAAACCGAAGGGTTGGTTCGGCGCCTGGCTCGATTCGGGCATGTTCGCAGAGTAGCACAACGACCGCTGTCCAGTCCTCCGTAGTTCTGGCGGCTTTCTCCCAAAAACAGAGGCGCCGGGCCGGGCGCGCGCCCGTTGACAGCGAGCCGGCCGGAGGGTTGGCTCCTCGTACCGTGATTGCTGTGGCCGATATCCGCCTACCCACCCGTGCTCCGGCCAGACCAGACGACTTGCCAGATTTCCGCCAACTCTCCTTGGTGAACCTGAAAATGAAATCACGAGTTCTAGCTGCCATGATCATCGCGACGACAATTTGCAGTAAAGTGGTTGTGGGCAAGCCGACCGAGGCGGAGATGAAACCAAATCAGCAATTCTCTGGGCTTGAATTGTTCCTGGATGACGAAATGATCTGCTGGTCCCGCAACGTCCGCCGTGAACTCCAGCTGGCGCAGATGCACGAGGGCAACCCAATTCTCAAGCGGGAGTATCCCTGGGAGTCCCGGCACGTGTGCCTCTACGGCAGTGTATTGTACGACGCGGAGCATCAGCACTTCCGGATGTGGTACAACGCCTACGGCGAAGACTATCAGAACCAGCAGGTGCTCGCCTACGCCGAGAGCAAGGACGGCATCCACTGGACCAAGCCGATGCTCGATCTGCGCCCGTGGCCTGGATATAAGAAGACGAACATCTTGATGGGCGCAGACGTCAACCTGCATGGTCCGTGTGTGATCCGCAACCCCGAACCGAGGGACGCCAATCGGCGGTATCTATTGCTCTTTGATTCCTACCCAAAGTGGCACGAAGAGGCGAAGCCCATGGGGATCGACGGCCGATGGTGTTATGCAGCCGAGTCGCCTGACGGCCTGCACTGGACACCGCGAACGGGTCGGCCGGCGTTTGCGGGCAAAGCCGACAGCGGCCAGAGCGTGGTCTGGGAGCCGAGCGCCCGCCTGTTTCGCGCTTACACCCGGTTAACCAGCACCGACGCTTTCGGCCAGCGGATCCGCATTTGGAAGCTCAACGAATCCCCCGACTTCGTCCACTGGAGCGAGCCGATGGAGCTGTTCCGGGCCGACGAGCGCGACGGTTATCCGGACGTGCAGGTCCAGCAGCTCACGATCACCCGTTACGACGGAATCTATATCGGGCTGCTCTCGATGTTTCGCATCGCCCAATACGTGACCTCGCCGACCGGAGCGATCGACGAGGGCCCGCAGATCAATGACATTCAGCTTGTCACCAGTCGCGACGGCATCCATTTCACCCGCGTGGCGGACCGCGCGTTGTTCATGCGCCACCGCGGTCTGCGGGAATTCGGGACCCTCGGTTACCGCACGGCGCAACTGGTTCAACACCGCGACAAGGTATTTATCTACTGCGATGGTCGCACGGATACCGCGGTCCGAGGCGGCGAGAGCTCAGGCATGGAAATCGGGGTGGCGACGATTCCGAAGGATCGCTTCGTGGCCATGACGCCGAAACGGCTTACGGAAGAGGCGATCCTTGAACTGGCCCCAATGCGCTATCCGGATGGCAACCTGCGATTGAACGCGCGCGTTGGCAAAGTCGGCTCGATCCAGGTCGAGGTGGCCGACTTTGGCGGCGTGGTAATCAAGGGTTTCACCCGCGCTGACGCCACGGCGATTACCGGGGATTCCTTCGATCATGAGATTCGCTGGCAGAAGGACGGCAGAACCTACTCGCTCAGCGACTTGCCCGGGGCATACCGGAACAAACCCATACGGCTCCGTCTTTGGCTGCGCCAGGCGGCGATCTTCGCCCTGCGGAGCTCCGACGGACCGGTCCCCGTCGCGAGTGTCCCTGCTTCGGACCGTCAGATACAGAAGTGATCCCGTGGAGACACCGTCGCATCTTCACTCGATCCAAAATGAGTAGAGTTTGGCTTTTCTAAGCCTGAATGAGAGCCGCAAGCTCTCACTCGAATCGCGCTCGATGTTTTCGCCACCGACCCAGCGCACGGGCGTCTTGGTCCGGTCGCCGGTCACCGGAATGCTGCGATCGAACGCATAGGCGGTCAGTGGCTTGCCGGTCTGGTCCTGGACCTCGGCGGTCAGCGAACCGCTCTCGGCGACGTCGGCATTTACGAACAGGGTTCGGCCGGCAAAAGTCAGTGGTCGCGTCACCACGAATCCGTCCTGGTCCTGCGCCTCGAGTGAGACAAAGCCGTCGCGCCGCAGAATCGCCAGGCCGATGCGGCTGATCTTGTCGTGCATGTCCTTCCAAAGCGGTTGGCTGCGGTAATAGATCCACAACTCGTCTCCGACGGTAATCGGGGAGGTGAAGGCATCGTGATAGTGGGGATCCCATTCGTCCGGACGACCAAGCGGAATGAACTGGGCGCGATCCGCGACGCGGGACCAGTTCCGCCCGTCTCGACTGGCTGTCAGCTCGATTGTAGTCTGTTTGTAGCTATCAGCGATCAGGTCGTCATGCATCACGCGCAGCATCCCAATCCACATGCTTTCATAGATGAACCCATGGTGCCCGTAAATCTGCGCTTTGGGTTCATCGAGGGCATCCGGGTATATTGTCATCCTTGGACGAGTCCAGTGGATGAGGTCATCGCTCTCCATGATCGCACGCACCCGCATCTTCGGGGGCAACACAAACTTGACGTCGCCGATGTACTTCTTCAGACGGGGATCCCAGCGGAAAGAGGACGTGTCACCGATTCCGTTCGCCGGGAGCCGGTATCCATGCAAGCTGGGAATCACCGCCCTCTCCCGCTCCATGGTCCAGTGAATTCCGTCCTCGGAGGCATAAAGAAAGTACCCTTCTCCGGGTTCGTTCTGAAATCGTAGCGCCAGCGCCCGGAACCGGAGGCGTGGGTCTGGCTCGTCCGGCCGATGCATCAAGCCAAAGACGCTGCCGTCCGGGATCACGACGTTGTTCTCGCGGGAACCGCCAATCGCGTGCAGCCTCAGCACCGGCTTGTCCCAATGGATTCCGTCCGCAGATTCCGCATAGCAGGTTGGCCAGTCCGCTCTTTTTCCGCTCTCCAGCAGATGCTTTGGCCTGCCACTGTACCACATGCGGAATCGCCCCGAGCGCTCGTCGCGCAGAACCGTTTGGAAAAAGCAGTCGTCGCCCTCCCAGGGCCGGTCGGGGACCACGAGGGGATTGCGGGGATGCTTGCGCGGCGAATTGATCCTTCGCGTTACTCCTGCCAGCGAAGCGACCAGTTCATCGTCTACAAACAGCTGACGACTGGAGTCGATTTGCAGCGGCCAGTTGCTCACGTCGACCGGGTGCATCAGGCGATCATCGGCGATCACGCCATAGGCTTTCGGATACAAGCTCGCATCCACCCGCCAGGTTGGGGGCACCGGCGCTTGTGCGCTCACTCTGGTGATGCCCGCAACCACCAGCCCCACCGCCAGGCAGAACCAGACGGCTGCGCCTGGCGGAAAAGCCCGGCGGATGCAAACGGGATGGATCATCGGGTCAATGCCAGCGTTGGAGTTCGATGATGTTGCCTTCCGGATCGGTCATGTAAATCAGGGTGAGTCTCCCCGCGCCCGGTATATCGATCGTGACCAACTGTCCAACGTCACGTCCTCCCCACTGCTGAATCTCCTGGCGCTTGCTTTCCACGTCCGGCACCTCGAAAGCCAGGTGCGCAAACCCCGGACGGCTCAACGAGGTCGGGAGGCTGGGGTCGTTCCGGTGGTACTGGAAAATCTCGAGCGTGGGACCACGTTCGCCATGGCCGGGCAGTCGCAAATGGCGGCCCCGGATGGAACCGCCGATAATCCCGGTCAGTGCCTCAAAAGCCGGGCCTTTGTTGTCCCTCTCGGTGCTGACCGGTTCGCACGCGAACACCTGGACGTAGAACTCCTGCAGCCGCTTCCAGTCGTTGGCGACCAGGTTCGTATGCGCATATCGGATTCGACCGGCGGCAGTCATGAGAGTGTCCATCCCTTCCGATATTCCCGCCGGAGGAAGCGTTCGGCCTCGGGCGCGTTCGGGATGCGCAGATTCTTTGGGTCCCACTCGATCATCCGGCCGGAACGATAGGCCACGTTGCCGAGGTGAGTCACCTCCGTGAGCCGGCCGCTATAGCCGAAATGACAGGTTGTGGGTGCGCCGGTCTTGCAGGCATGAATCCACTCCTGATGGTGGCCGATGGAATCGGGAATGGTCTTGGGTGGCGGGGTAAACCCCGCGAAGTCCTTCTCGGGGAGAAGCACGTGCTTCCCATAGTCCGAAAGCAGCAGGCCCTTGGACCCGATGAACAAATGGCCATTCTGCCACTGCGGGATCTGCTTGGCCTGCCAGGGGTCCGGTTTGTTTGCGCCCTGGTGCCACAAGAGCTTGACCGGTGGCAGGGAGCCACGCGCGCCAAACTGATACGTAACGGACATCGAAGCCGGGGCGATTTCGGGATGAGGCGGCGGGCCACTCGCCTTGACCGTGAGCGGGGAATCGAGATTGAGCGCCCAATACGGCAGGTCGATGTAGTGCGTGCCATGATCGCTCATCGTGCCGTTGCCAAAATCCCACCAGCGGTACCATTTGTTTCCCGGCAGATAGATGTTGTTGAAGGGCCGCCAGGGCGCCGGCCCGAGCCAGAGTTCCCAATCGATTTCCGGTGGCACCGGCTCCACTTCCTTCGGCCGATCCTGGGTGCTCAGGCGATCGTTGAAGGTTTTGGCCTCTGCGGGCGACTGCCAGCCGTACGCGCGATTGGACCAGGCATGGACTTCACGAATCGGCCCGATGGCGCCGCTTTGGACGAGTTCCACCACGCGGCGGTAGTTGGAGCCGGCATGGATCTGCGTCCCCATCTGCGTGGCCACGCCCATCCGCCTGGCGATCTCGGTGACCAGGCGATCTTCCGCGACATTGTGAGTCAGCGGTTTTTCACTGTAGACGTGCTTCTTTCGTTTTAACGCCGGGAGCGTCGCAAACGCATGCGTGTGCTCGGTGGTCGAGACCACCACCGCGTCAAATTCAGAATCCTTCAGGCTGTCATACATTTTTCTGAAGTCGCGAAATTGCTTCGCCTTGGGGCTGAGCGCGGCGGCCTCGCGCAGGCTGCTCTGGCTCACGTCGCAAAGCGCGACAATGTTCTCAGCCAGCATCTCCTTCATGTTCGCCAGGCCACGGCCGCCGCAGCCGATGATGGCGAGGTTCAACCGGCTGCCGGGCGACTGACCACGAAGGATGGCGGGAAAGCCGAGCACACCGGCGCCGGCAACACCGGCCATTTCCAGGAGATGGCGGCGGGTAATTCGGGGAGTCTGGGTGGAATCCATGGGAAGAGTAAGGTTGCCAGACGCCTCAGAGGCGGCCGGCAATACCAGATTTGATCGTCGCGTCGGTGTGCGCCCTGTTTTGCGTGGTACCTCGGGGGCTATTTATCCGGCAAGACGATGCCGTCGTATAGCGTCTGACCCGCCCAAGCTGCTGCCGTCAAAATTCCAGCCATGAGAACAGAGGATTTCCACCTCACCAACGGATTTGAATAACGAGTTTGAATCACGACTACCTTCATAAAAAAACAGCCTATTCGATCCAGAACGCATACAGCTTGGCGTTCTTCAATTCAAAGACCAGCCGCAGGCTCTGAGACGAGTCGTGCTCAATGCCCCTCTGCTCACCCCAGAGAACCTGGCTCCGGAGGACATCTCCGATCACGGGAGTGCATCGATCGAGGGTATACTTGCCGACGGCTTTGCCGACACAGTCCCTGAGTTCAGCCTTGAGATAACCCCCCTTGCTTATCTGGGCATTAACATAGAGAGCTTTACCGTTAAACGTGAGGGGGCGGGTGAATACGGTACCCTGCTGGTCGGTGGCATCTAGGGAGGCAAAGCCGTCCCGGCGGAGAGTGGCCAGGCCCAGGCAGTGGCGCTGCCCTGTCTTATTCTCGCGTATGGGCGTGCTCGTATAGTAGATCCAGATCTGGTCGCCAACCAGCAGCGGCGGTGTACCCGGATTATGGTAGTGGGCGTCCCAATCATCGGACCTGCCCAGGGGAAGGACCTCCTCACGATGGCCCGCTCGTGTCCAGTGCCGACCGTCCCGGCTGGTGGTCAGTTCCACCGTGGTCTGCTTAGCGCTGGCGGGGGCCTTGATTTCATGGTAAACCCGCAAAAACCCCAGCCACATGCTCTCATAGGCAAAGCCTATGTGGCCGTAGATCTGGCTGTCCGGATCGTCCAGACCGTCGGGGTAGAACATCATCCTCGGCCTTGTCCAGTGAATCAAATCCTCGCTTTCCATGATCCCCCGGCTGCGCATGATGGGGGGCAGGACGAACTTGACGTCCCCGATGTACTTATTGAGCCGTTCGTCCCAGCGGAAGGTGCTCGAATCGCCGATGCCGGACTGTGGGAGCTTATAGCCACCACCAGCCAAAACACTCTTAAGACTCCAAGCCACCGGTTCCTGGCGGGCTTGGGTCCAATGAATCCCGTCGGGAGAGGTATGCAGGTAGTAGCCCTCGGCGGCTTGATTGGGGTACCGAAGGACCAGGGCTTTGTATCGTCGCAGAGGATCCGGGTCCCGAGGCTCATAGAACAGGGCGCGGATTCGACCGTCGGGAACGACAATGTTGTTGGCCGTTGTGTTCGGGTATTTGAACAGGTTGACGTCGGGCTTGGTCCAATGGATCCCGTCTTCGGACTCGGCGTAGCAGGTGACATAGTTGGGCTTTTCGTTCGCGGCCAAGGTATGGTACGCGGAGTACCAGTGCTGGAATCGGCCGGTGGCTTCGTCCCGCAGGATCAGGGGATTCATGCCACCCTGCCCTTCGCAGGGGTTATCAGGAACGATCAATGGGTTCCGGCGGTGTTTTCGGGCCGGGTGGACCTGGCGGTGAACGTTGTTCATCGAGGCGATCAGGTAGTCGTCGACGAAGAGCTGATGGGACGAGTCGATCTTCACCGGCCAGTCGCTCATGTCCACCGGATGCATCAGGTGCTCGTCGGCTATGATCCCGTAGGCCTTAGGAAACAAGCTCGGGTCCGCGTACCAGGAGCCCGGCAGGGGGCCGGCGTGAACCGGCTGGCTCCAGCCCATAAAAATCCAAATTGCCCCAAAGACAAACTTCATGGTACTTCCGGCCCCTGCTGGAGGCATAGTTTGTCCTTTCTTGTCTAACTCAGGGGGTTGGGGCTGAGAGGGGGTTTCCAGACCGTTTGATCACCAATTCCCCTTGATTCCAAACGTCCACAATGCCCCAAATTGAGCCCGTGTTCCGAACCGCGCGTGCTCTGGTGTGCTGGGCCCGGACCGTTCAGCATCCTGCGGCTCGTCTGTCACATTGCGGAGATTTGCAAAAACCACGTATGTCTTATAAAACAAGTACTCGCCCAGAATGTCAAGTTGAAGCTGCTTGGCTCCCCAGTTGTACGTGCCATCCCCGATGCTCGCCCCCGTTATGATCCCTCGGCGACTGCGACTTTGGTAGTTCCAGTTCATCCGTACATTATATTTCGGGCGAGTGAGGCTGATGCCGCAGCTGCCGGTTCGCGGAATGAACCCGGTGAAGTTCGCGGTCTCCGGCCCGGTGGTTCGCTGGTGGGCTGTATTCGCAAAGACCTGCACACCGCGAGCCCAATGGGGAAGAAAGGTGAGCGCCTGCTTGTAGTTGACATCGAAGCCCGTCATCCGGACCGTCCCAGAAACATTATATTGGGTGCGAATGGGAAACTCCTTGTAAAGCTCCGGATCCAGCCCGTAGAAACCAAGAAACTCTGGTGTTGAAGGAAGGTCCGTGGTTCCGAAAAAATTCTTGAAGTCGCGTCGAAAACCGCCGATCGAGACTAGGCCGATGCCTTCAAAATAGTACTCCAACCGCGCGCTTAAGGTCCGCGCACTCCACGCCTTGATATCCGCGTTATTTACCCCAATGACCTTGGTCGGGCTCGGCGGCGATGTGAGGTCCGGAAGCGTTATCCCGCCGGAATATTGATTGAAGTCCGGCCGCCCGACCGAGTTGTAGAACGCCGCGCGGGCGATGAGATTTTCCCGGACATTAAAGCTCGCATTCAGCGAAGGAAACAGGCGGAGATATTCGTTTTCGACCCGCATTCCGCGGCGGATGTGGATGAGCTTCGCCACTTCCAAGGCGTTGGTGGTGATGGGAAGCGGCCGGCCATCGGCTCCAAGGAGCGGCTTCCCATCGGCAGCCCTGCGCACGTTCCTCGTCGGATCCATGAGCGGCCCCTCCGCCTTGATGTTTGTTTGCTCGGCGCGGAGTCCACCGACGACTCTCAGTCGGCGCTCGAAAAACGCCAGATCGCCACGAATATAGCCAGCGGAGATAATCTCCTCCGCCCGTTTGGAGGTACTCGTAAAGGTATTCCACTGTCCCAATTCGTCCAGGACAAAATGGGAAGGAAAGGCATTGTAATACTCCCAAAGTTTTACATTGTGAACCGCCTGAAGGGCTGGGAAGCCAAAGGGTTGAATTCTTTGAGAGTAACTTGGGTCCAGGAACGGGGCGGCACTATCATCGCTTTCCGCGAAGCTGGTCAGACTGGGAGTCCCGCTCGCGGGTATTGCCAGTCGTCCGTCCGCTCCGACAAAGGTGCCCCTGGAGTTTCCGCTTCCCGGATTGTCGCGCAATTCACGACTGACCTTGAGGCCGGCTTTCAGCGTTAAAGGCACCCGCCAGATGAAGTCCCGGCCCACGTTTGCCTGGGCGCTACTCCGGATGTTAGTGGCCAGTCGCGGATCATTGCTGAAAGTCCGCAATTGGTAGTTATTGATGCTGTAGGGATCCACCACCGCGCCGGTGGCACCGTCCTTGACCGTGACGAGATTAGGGCGCAGATAGGTTATGTCGTCAAACGAGATGGTCAGACTGGACCGTCCACTCCCTACGCCTTCGAAACCGTCCCATTTGTCTTCCGTGTTTCCAAGAGAATAACCAATGCCAGCATCGACTTTCCAGACCGGACCATTATGTCGATATACGACCGTGGGCATGAACGTCCAGTTAACCCGGGTTTCCCCGCCATTGTTTTGGACAATGGAGCCCGCCCCAACATTTCCATGGGTCGAGGTCGTGGTGAAATTCCCAGGCGCAACGGCCCCGATATTGAACGTCAAATTGCGGGCTATGTTCTTAAACATATTATAGGCGTACTGAACGGACAGGGAAATCGAGCCGTAGCTCGCGAGTTTGAAATCAAAGCTCGTGCCCAACGACTTTCGGTCGTTGGTGGAGTCGCGGGTTACTATGTTATACGCCGACAGGTAGGGTTTGTCGGGCGTAGTGTGCGGAAACTGGGTGAGCGCATTGGCACCTCCATTGGTCGCGGCGCTGGCGCCGCGCCAGGTATTACCCATTGAGTACCCTGGAGTAAACTGCGTCGATATGCCACCCGACAGCGTGAACCCGAATTTCTTGTTAACGGGCACGATGGCGGAATAATTAAAGCCGGGAAATACCTTTCTGGTTGGCCCAAGCGGGCCGGGAGTTTTACCCCAACTCATGAAGTTGTCATAACTTGCGTCACGCATCATGACAAAGGCGCTGCCGCTGAAGGCGGACTGTGAACGTTCAAAGGCGCTGCGCGGCACCATGTTGACGCTGCCAGCGAGCGCGGAAGCTGACGTCTCCGGCGTGGGTGAGAACACAACCTCGATGCGTGAGATGTTGTGCATGGGAACCATGTCGATCTCGACGTCCCGATTCGTTCGGTTGGGAGCACCGGCGCTGGCGAGGGCGAACCCGCCAATCGTGACTGGCACGTAGTTGGACGGCACGCCGTTAATCGAAATAAAACGGGCGTTGCCTCCTTGCGAGTTGGAATCCACGGAAATTCCGGGCACAAACTTAAGGAACTCTCCCGCGTTCCCTTCGGCCACCATTCCAAATTCGTCAGTTGATGTCACAGATTTGATGCTTGGGGCGTGGCGTTGCTCGTTGATGGCAATAGCCGCGCCAGTCATTTCCCGCGATGCCTCGACAACGAACGTGGAGAGGCGAACCACTTCGCCCGTAAAGCTGATGTCGTGTTGCACGGTTTGCCCTGCCCTGACGACGACAACTTCGGTTTGAGTTGGGAGGCCGGTGAAAAACACCTTGACGTTCGCCGTCCCCGCCGGGACGTCGACAAATCGGTAGTTGCCTTCCGAGTCTGAGAACGTCTCCAGGCGTGTACCCGTAATGGTGAGTCGAGCTTTTTCCAGATATTGTCCGCTGGCTGCATTGAGGACCCGTCCTTCGACGGTACCCGTGACCGCTTGATCCGCGGCGCTCATAGTGGAAGTGGGCGCAGAGAACAAGGCGATCCATCCACAGAACAGGGCTAACAGTGTCGCAGGGTTCTTGTTCTTCATTGGGTTCATTGTACGAAGCACGGCGGACGGCTTCATGAAATCGGGCCCGATGAAATGCAGGTAACCACGGGGGCAGGGCTCATGGCGGGATGTGAAATGGTGGCGGCATCGCTTCCATGCACGCAAGACAAAATTAGATCCGGCGGCCAATAGCCTAAGAGATGGGTGAGTTGGTAATTGCGACGGACCTCGAGTGGGCTCTTGTTTCCCACCGACAATTAGACCTCGCTGGCGGGAAATAATTGTCGTTGCGTACTCTACCGTGATTCCTAGACCCGGACCATGAATCACCGCCTGCTGTCTTCGCGCTGGGCGGATCCGTACTGGCCCTCTGCGCCTGCATGCTTCAACAGCGAACTGCGGAGCGGCACGCGGGTCGTGCAGACGGCTGAAGGTACTTTCGATCCCATGAGCGTCTGCCGGCGAGATGGGAACGGGCCGATTGTCGGCAAATACCCGCGGCAGTTCGTCGAATGCTCGCCGGATCGTCCAGCCTACATCGATAGCGATCGTATGAGTTTTACGATCCGCCGACGGCGGGCATTGGGAGCGCAGGTTGATCGCCGTGCCGGACGAGCAGGATCCGCCGGGTGCCCTTCGATCGCGAATGCAGCAAACTGCGAAGTCACGGATAAACCCCTCCCGCCGAAAATCCACTCTCCCATCCGGTCAATGAAATCTTGGTCGTCAATCTTGTTCTGTGTTTTGATCTTTCCGGTATTTGCCCAGGCTGCGGGGGAACCCTCGCCGATCGGCAAATCTGTTCCGCCCCGGTCCGACGGCGCCGTCCTGCATGTGGACTTTGAAAACTACCAGGACAACTACATCGGGCTGCTCAACGGCGGCGTGCGCAATCTGGGGTATCCATTTACCGAGACCAAGATCAAAGAAGTGGCGGTGATCAACGACCCCAAGGTTGCCTTTGCCGGCAAACGGTGCGGGTACATTCTGACGGATGAAGCCGACCAACGTGGACGGATCGTCTTCCAGCGCCGCTACGATGCGCCGAATCTTAATAATGATGTTGTGGCGGAACTAGTCTATCGGCCGGTGAGGGAGATACCGGTGGTGCTGGAGGATTTCTGGCTCTGGGAAAGCCCATGCATCGGTCTTTACGCCAACGGCACTGCCGAAAGCGGAACATGGAGCCTGGATGTCCAGGACAAAACCGGCCGGGTCAAGGATGTGGTCAGAAATCTCAGGCAAACCGAATGGGTTCGGATTATAATGCACAAGAAAAACCGGGTGATTGATCTGTGGGTCGGGCTGCCGGAAGAAGAGCAGTTCATCGGCTCCTACCAGGATATGAATCCCGGCGCCGAATTGGGCAGGTTCAAGGTTGGCGAAGACTCTGAGAGCGCCGTCCGCGGCTCGGGTTACTGGGATGATATCCGGGTCGGCAAGGCCCTGGCCCCGAACGGCAAAGTAGCCCCCGGCGAAGTCTGGCGGGACGTCAGTAAGGAAAAACCCAAAATCCAGTTCCCGATCAAGGTGGGCAATGAAAAGCAGCTCTTCGTGGATGATGTGCTGATCCAGTCCCAAAGCGGCTTGAAACGCGTGCTCCATCCGGTGAGAAAGCACCCGAACAGTCCGCTCATTCAGTGGGATAAACCCTGGGAGCAAAATGCACTTTATGTTCTGCCCTTCACTGTTTTGCGCGATCCGGAAACCAAGAAACTGAGGCTCTGGTATGCCGTCTACGATCGGGTGGCCGGAAAACGGACCTACGAATGCGTGGCGGAGTCCGGGAATGGAATTGAATGGGGCAAGCCGAATCTGGGTTTGTTTGATTTCAAAGGTTCCAGGGACAATAACATCATCCGCGAAGGACGGTCTTTCCGCGTTCTCTATGACTTGGAGACCAAGGACGCCGCGCAGCGGTATAAGGCGATTATCCGGGACGCCGGGTTTATCGCCGGGTTTTCGCCCGACGGACTGCGCTGGCAGACCACGACGCCGGTGCTTGATCAGGCTTACGATGCCACCAGCGCTCATTGGGACCCGATCGACAGTAAGTGGATCGCCTCATGCAAGGTGTGGTATAAAGGGCGACGCGTGCGCGGGTACGCTGAGAGCAAGAACTTTACGGATTGGACCGACACTTATTTCATGCTCGACATTGACGACCGCGATCCGCCCCAAGATCAAATTTACAGCATGTCAATCAACCGGTATGAAAGCGTCTATATCGGCATGCCCAAGATCTACCATCTTGACACCGACCGTTGCGACACCCAGTTGGCCTTCAGCCGAAATGCCAAGCACTGGGAGCGGCCCGACCGCACGCCGTTTATCCCCAACGCTTCCCAAAAGGGCGATCATGACTACGGCAACATTGACAATCCTGGAAACTGGATCCGCGTGGGCGACGAGCTCTGGTTCTACTACGCTGGCCGGGCCGCTCTGCACAACGAAAAATCCGATAAATCCGACGGTTCGGTCTGCCTTGCGACTCTGCGCCTGGACGGGTTCATGTCCATGGACGCCGCCGGAGACGACGATGGAATTCTGGTCACCCAACCGGTGGTCCTGAAGGGCGAGGCGCTTTATGTCAACGCCGACGCCAAGGGCGGCTCAATCAAGGTTGAGATTCTGGACGACAAACAGCAGGACCCGACCACGGACGAGGTGGATGTGCCGTTGTTCCCGTACCTGAAAAACAAGACCGAGGCAATCAGCGCCGACAATGTCCGGCAGGTGGTCAAATGGAACGGCTCAGAAAATCTGGCGAGCCTTAACCAGCGGACCGTGCGGTTGCGGTTCCACATCCGCAAGGCCAAGCTTTATTCCATCTGGACGGAATAACGACTATCGATGGCCGCGAAGTAGGTTGGGAAGGAGTTCAGATTTTCACGGTAGACGTGCTTCTTCCGTTTTAACGCCGGGAGCATCGCAAACGCATGCGTGTGCTCTGTGGTCGAGACCACCACCGCGTCAAAGTCAGAATCCTTCAGGCTGTCATACATTTTTCTGGAGTCGCGAAATTGCTTCGCCCTCGGGCTGAGCGCTGCGGCCTCGCGCAGGCTGCTCTGGCTCACGTCGCAGAGCGCGACAATGTTCTCGGCCAGCCCTAGCCCTACTTTCGCATTTTTTGACCATTTGCAGGTGCGGTTTCCCTCTGAGAGGACGCGGGTTTGTTCATAGTTGAAGAAAGTGATGGCATCCAGCGATCCAACTTGAAGATTCGCACGGCTTTCTGCTGTGCCGACGA
>SXGR01562165.1_pt1 | contig 17419 bp, 12 predicted proteins | sample 3174711 | NCBI WGS metagenome assembly SXGR01 (sample SAMN11356860, study PRJNA531348) | freshwater metagenome | isolation source: freshwater sample F1-60 | place: China: Fuxian Lake, Yuxi | collected 2017-12-25
CATTCCGACCGTTGAACAGACTCAAGACCTAGTAGAGAAAATTTTGATCGAGGGAGGACACGCAAAAACTGCAAAAGCCTATATTCTTTATAGAGCAGAACATAAAACAATCCGCTCTACTCAAGAGGACATTTTAAATGGAAAAACCACAAAACTTCCTTTTACCGTTAACGCTCTTCGCGTTCTCGCAGGAAGATACCTCCAAAGAGATGAAAAAGGCGAAGTTTGCGAATCACCTGAAGATATGTACGACCGCGTAGCAAAAGCCTTGGCTCAAGTTGAAAAAGATTATGGAAAAAGCGAAGCCCAGATCCAGGAAATCGCCGACGACTTCCGTGATGTTCTCTATAATTTCGAATTCATTCCTGCAGGCCGAACTTTGGCTAATGCTGGCGGAAAAACCCGCTTAGTTGCCAACTGTATCGTACTGCATTTCCCGGATAGCATGGATGGAATCTTCTCTACTTTAAGAGACGCCGCACTTCTTCAGCAAGCCGGATCAGGACTTGGTTTCGCTTGGCATTTACTACGACCAGCAGGAACCCGCGCCGCAATCACTCAAGGAGTTGCTTCAGGACCAATATCATTTCTAAAAGCCTACAATGAAGCCTTTGGCGTAATCAAGCAACAAGGCCGCCACGGCGCCAACATGGGCGTAATGCGCGTAGATCATCCGGATATTTTGGAATTCATCGATTCAAAATGGGAAGAAGGTTCACTCGTAAACTTCAACATCTCCGTAGGAATGACTGACGAATTCATGGAAGCTGTTCGTTCAAACTCCAAAGAACCTTGGCTTTGTGAATGGAAAGGCGAAAAAATGAAACCACGTCGCATCGTCCGCAATAAAAGAGGCGCATTCGTAAGCGCAATTGAAGAAAACATCACCGCTTCAGAATTGATGGACAAAATCATCAATGCCGCCTGGAGAAACGGAGAACCAGGAGTTCTCTTCCCGGATGCCGCAAACAGAACAAACCCGGTACCGGAGCTAGGTCGTCTGGAAGCGACAAATCCATGTGGTGAACAATGGCTTCACGATGGCGACGTATGTAATCTCGGCTCAATCAACTTCGCAAAATTTGTTAAAGATGGAAAAATCGATGAAGTCCGCCTTCGAAGAGTTACTGAAATTTCAGTTAGAATGCTCGACAACGTAATCGATCTCTCTGACTTCCCTGTGGAAAAAGTAAATAAAACTTTCCGCAACAACCGCCGCATCGGCCTCGGTATCATGGGCTTTGCCGACATGCTTTATCAACTACGCGTTCCTTACAATTCTAAAGAAGGTTTCGAAACTGCCCGCAAAGTAATGAAAATCGTCAACGATGCCGCTCACGATTATTCCGAGCAGTTAGCAGAAGAAAAAGGCTGCTTCCCAAACTGGGAAATCTCCATTTACGGACCAAAAGGCCAAAATCGCAAACAACGAAATTCCGCACTGACAACTGTTGCCCCAACTGGCTCAATCTCTATGCTACTCGACTGTAGCTCCGGTGTTGAACCATTCTTCGCTCTTGCCTACTACAAAGAAGTAATGGGCGGACAAAGACTGATGTATCTAAATCCATTCCTCGAACAGGAACTAAAATCTCTAAATCTCTACCGCGACGATATTATCCAGCAGATCGAAACTTCAGGATCACTTCAACACATCGATGAAATCCCTGAAGCTACAAAAGCCGTTTATGTTACTTCAATGGACATTGGCGCTGACGACCACATTCAGATGCAGGCCGCTTTCCAGGAACATGTTGATAACAGTATCTCTAAGACCATTAACTTCCCAAACAGCGCCACTCGTGAAGACGTTCGCCAAGGCTACATTAAAGCCTGGGAACTTGGCCTCAAAGGTTGTACCGTCTATCGCGATGGCAGCCGCCAGGAACAAGTTCTAAATCTCCACAAAGAAGAAAAGAAAGGTGAAGGCGCAGAAATAAAGGCAAAACCTGTAGCAAAAGCAAACTTTGAAGAGGTACTTCCGCCGCCGGTTGCCCAGATTGAAATAAGCGAAGCCGACCGCGAACATGTCTCTCTCAGCAAGAAAGAAATCATCGCCTCAAAAAAATGCCCAGAATGCTCAGGGAGTATTCAGGTGGCCGAAGGATGCATGCTTTGTCTAAGCTGTGGATTCTCTGTTTGCTCAGTTTAGAAAATTGTGTTGATATATACGAGAAAATACTATACACTCAAGGCCTCCTTATTTTTAAGGAGGCTTTTATTCTCTAGCTAAGCCTCATGAACAAAAACTTAGCCAGAAATTTAGAAGACCAGGATCACAATGACCATCAGGACGAACAGGAAAAAGATCCCACGGAAAAAAAGAAGCAACAATATACTGCTAATTTCAACCAAGGCAAATTAAGCGTGCAGGAACTTCAGGATCTTAAAGATAAGAAGACTACTATTGATGATATCGTCGCTGAACGTATGGAAGTAGAGAGAGTTGCCGAAGCCGAATTAAAAAATCTTCTTGCCCGCAATAAAAAAGGAGAAGAAATTTTGACTGTAAAAGAATATCAGGATTACCAAAATCGCATTCACGAAACTGAAAGCCCGGACAAGCTTGAAGACATTGTTAAAGAGCTCAAAAAATTGCCGGAAGAAAAGGCCAAAGAGAAAAAAGATGCCGCTTACGAAGCGAAAGAAAGAGATCCAGAAGATCCCGAACTTTTGAAAATTGAAGATAAATTCATTAAAACCTGCAAACTCAATCGCGCGCTCATTGGTGAAAATCAGATGAAAGGTTTTGAAAGCTGGATTAAAGGAGAGCGCAAAGAAAAACCTTCAATTAAACATCTAAAAGATTGTCTTCGTCGTCTTGAAGGAACCGAAGTTTTTGACAAAGATGGTCTTGCTCCTCGCCGGGCAGAATACGGAAAAATCCAGGAACTTTTCGAAAAATATGGATTAAATAGCCCGCTCGAATCAAGCTTTATTCGTGCCGAAGGGCTAAAAGAACGCACCCATTTTCGCAAAAATGCAGAATCGCTGGAAAACCATCTGCGTGTTCGTAAAGACACTGGCCTTTATAGTCCAAAAGTAATGAAAGATATGATGCAGGACATACTTCTTGCGAACCACCCAGGCGACCAGGAAAAAATGCTTGTAGAAGCCGACAACATTGCCCGCAAAGAATCCGAAGGGCTTACTCATCTCGATGCAACAATGACTGTGAAGGGGATGACAATTCGTTGTATGAGCGATAAATCTCAGGATGAACTGAAAGCATTTTACAAAGACCTACCACTTGGAAAACGCATGGAAAATGTCAGCCAATGGAAAAAATTTGTCAAAGCCGAAGGCGATCTCGTTTTTAAACTAGAAGAAATTTACGGAGACGATACAAAAGGATTCAAATTGGCATTAGCAGGATTTGAAGACAAAAACTGGCCGGAAAAAGAAAAAGAAATTGATAAACATGAAAAACTGGTTGATGCCGCAGAAAGCAAAGAAGAGATGCATAAAACCCTAATAATCAAAGCTGCACACGGAAAAATCGACGAAGCCGCGCGCAAAAAAATCCTTGCACCCGGCAATGACAACACTCAGGGCAAATACAAAGAATTCTTCGAAAATGAAGATAATTTTAAAAATGCGGACACAAAAAAAACCGGTGACATCGGAGAACTGGAAAAAGCCTTCAAACTTTTAATCAGCACCACTCCAAATGACAAATATAAAAATCTTGCTTCTTACGAAAACCGCCGTAACAAATTTGGCAAAGATCTAAAAGAACTGGGAGACATCAGCGGTTTAACCAAAGAAGAAATTGCCGAATGGGAAGAAGAATATGATGAAGAAGGCTGGACTCAAAGAGAAAAATTACATAACGAGTTAAAAGCAGAAATTGCCAAAGAAAAAGAAGAAAGAAAAGCCCAAAAAGCTTTAGAAGAAGAGGTAGATTTAACAAACGAGGATAAAGAGGAAGCAGAATTAAACAAACCAAAATTAGACGAAACAATTACCCGTGTCACCGAACTTTTGGCAGAAGAAAAAGGAGCAGAAGCGATGAAAGCCCTTCTTCTCTACAACGAAACCGATCCAGACAATGCAAAAGTTCTTTTCTGGATCAAGGTTGTTGGTGAATTCATGAAAGAATTTGGCAGCGGCAAAAAAATGGAAGCCACAGTCGAAAAAGAAATCGAAAAAGAGATCGAAGAACTCGCTCACGATGAGTTCAAAGATCAGTTAAAAGAAGAACAAGGTATTCGTTTAAGCATTGAAGGCGCAGATTTAAGCGAAAAACGCCATCAATACAAAAAATCCGCAAAAGACCGCGCCCTCCAGGACTCCCTGGATCAGACCGATGAAGGATCGCTTGAAGAAGAATTGGTTGAAGACTTTTACAAAAATACTGACGGATTTATTCTCGATGAAGAAGGGACAGGCGATGAGCTTATGGAACACAAAATGGATGACATCAGCTTAAACAGAGAAGAACAAAATACAATGAGAAAAGATGTTTACGAAAATCAAAGCGATTTAACCACAAAAGAAGGTTTCGCCTATATGAATTTTGTCGACGCCAGCAATCATGCAATCTCTGCAGAACAAGCGGCAAATGTTCAAAAAGAAGATCTCGCTGAAATCGAAGACGAAATGGTTGATAGAGCAGAAGAGAAAGTTCATGCTAAAATGGGTCTAGGCGCTTCAAAAAATAATGTCGTTGATCTTCAAAGCCGAGTTGCGGCCCGCCGCAAAGCTAAGTCCGAAATCGAAGAACACACAACAGAAAGATTGAGGTCCGCCGCCTAAGTTCTCTTTATACTCCTCATGATCCTCGGCCTCATCACAATAATCATTGTCATTGGTGTAATCATCTTTTTGATCACCTCATTTTGTGTCGCCATTTTCGGCGGCGGCCCCTTCGTACCCACCCCAATGAAAGCTGTCCATCATGTTCTTAAACACGCCAAAATCCGCAAAGGCCAGCGCGTTTACGACATCGGCGCCGGCGATGGCCGCTTCGTTCATTTTGCCGCAAAAGACTACGGCGCAAAAGCCACAGGCTTCGAAATCGACCCATTCGTCTACTTCCTCGCCAAATTCCGCCAGAAATTTTTCGGCTGGAAAGGCACCATGATTCGCTCCAGTTTCCTCAAGCACAATTTCAAAGACGCCGACGTGATTGTTTGCTACATGTTGCCAAATACTCTCGCAAAGTATCAGAAAAAATTTCAAAAAGAACTGAAAAAAGGCGCAAAAATTGTTTCTTACGCCTTCCACGTCGGCACTTTAAAGCCGAAAAAAATTATTCCAAAACAGGGCAAAATCAGCCGCACTTTTATCTACGAGATCTAACAAGACTATCCACAAACTGAACTTCTTTCAGAGCATTTCCGGTTTTATCAGAATCTTTTGGCAAAACCCGCACCTCCAGGCCGCTTAAACCTGCGGAAATTGTTGGATCCATCAATAAATTATTTGCACTTAGCCGCAATAAACCTTCACCTTTTATTACCGCCAAAGTTTCTGTTCGAGCAATTTCTCTCGTCAATAAAGCCGAATCCACACCCTGAGCACCTAGTCCCCTCTTTATCTCTTCCACATCACGATTTTCCGCCCACGGAACAACTAGATTAAAATTTTTCCTGCTATCTTCACCATTTAAATAAATACAAATCCGCCCTGGCGCCGCATCTGCCAATCGGCTCACTTTCACCACCTCCAGAGATTTTCCATTAACAATCAAACGGACAGTTTCACCATCAGCAACCGCATCTACGGTTTCCGCCACACGATTTTCATCAAACCTCTCCTGACCAATCACATTACCAAAACCATCGCTGTAAGCAATCCAGCTCCTGCGTGCGACAAGCCGTAAAACTGAATCCGCCAAAATTTTGAACTCCGAATCTTCACAATATCTCTGAACAAAATCCGGCACCGCCCAAACAATCGAATTCAGCAATTTATCATACAAAATCTCTTCCGCCGCCTTCGGCGCAAATCTCGAAGAAAACTGAATCCTCTTCGCCTCATCGAACAAAATCCTGTGCACCTCAGTTGCAGTTCCAATAACCCCATAAACCTGCAAATAATCACCATTTACATCCGCAAGCGGAGTATAATTCCCCCATCCCTGCATTACATTTAAAGAATGTGGCGTATTACCATGGCCGCTCGCCGCAAAAACCCAGGGCAATCCATTTGGATTCTCTTCATAAACCCCACCGATAGCTTTCTTAATCGCGCCATAAATCTTTGCCGCCTCGCGCGCCTCAACTTCCACACGCGGATTTGAATTCAAGAGTAAAACCAACCTTGTCTGCAAAATCTCCAGAACCTGCAAACGATCAATGTCCTTAAGGCGCGCCTCCCGGCTTTCAAATGCCCGAATTAAGGCATCATTGGATAAACTACTGAATTTTTGATTTAAAGCCGCTAAAATACTTCCTCTCAAATTCAATCGCGCCTCAATCGCCGCTCCCATGCCAAAAACCGTCTGTAAATCAGCTACTTCTCCATCCTTATAACCCCTCGTTGTCTCAAGTTTACCATCCTCATCTCCCGCCACATCCGTCCAGGCCGAGAAAACCGGATCAAGCCGTCTCACACCTTCAGACACAGAATTAATTACCTCATCATCAATATTCGCCCTGCTAACAGCTGCGATCCTTCTCTGATCTGCCAAAAACCCTTCGGCAATCTGAACTCTTTCGAAAACAGATGCCTCCGCATAATCCGCACTCTCTTTAAATATTAACCTTCTTTCCTTCATATTTATAAATTTAGATAATAAAAAACCTCCGCTTTCTAGGGCGGAGGTTTGAGTGGTTAAGTTTGAAGTCCTTTAGCTCAAATCACTATCGCCCATAAAGCGCATCATCATACCCATCATCATTGATGAAGTTATTGCGGCAGGCGAAAATGTTTGAGATATAGTGTTCATGTACCGCCAATTTTAGCGGCAATAAGTCATATGTCAAGAAATTTCGATATAGGCAAAATCCAGACCGCCGAAAAAACTAACCACAAAAGTGACAAATTCCAAAATCAGATAACCAAAAAATCCGACAGCCAACGCCAGGTCAAAGCTAATAAAACTAAGGATAAAAGCCAAAAATCCAAACATCATTGCAAAGGGAATAAAAGGCAAAACAAGTAAATTTGCAAATATCGAAACCAGACTTATCTGGCCAAAATTCATTAAGATAATTGGCAAAGTCAGGATCTGCGCGCACAAAGTCATCTTCAGATTTTCCCTGATCATAAAGAATTCCGGCACTTTTTGAAGAAATTTTTCGATTCTCTCAGCAAACAAAATAATTCCCAAAGTCGCAAGGAAAGATAACTGAAATGAAACGTCAAAAAGCAAAGTTTGTGGATTCCACAAAACCATCAAAAATCCGGAAAAGAACAAAGCCCTCAAAACAAAATACTTCCTGCCAAACCACAAAGAAATCACCGAAATAATTCCCATCAAAGCCGCCCGCACCACCGAAGCACTCGCTCCAACCAGAATTACAAACAAAATTATAAAAACAATCGACCAGAAAATTCGTTTACCTCTGGCCAAAAATCCCAGCATTTTCCCGACGATCAAAATGATTAAAGTAATGTTATTACCGGAAATCGCCATAATATGCGTCAAACCCGCCGCATTAAAATTCTGCATCAAATTAGCGGAAATCCCCTTTCGACTACCCACAATAAGCCCCGCCATAAAACTACTCGCCGGTTCCGGAAAAATTCTGTTCAATCTATCCAAAACCTCCTTTCTCACAACATAAACAATCTCAAAAAACCAATTTTTCTGCACACCAACAAACCGCACACTCTTTGGAAAAGAAACAATTCCATAAATATCTCTCACCGAAAGGTAAGCCCCATAATCAAAATCCAAAAACTCCCCCGGTGCTTCGATGGAAGCCCAAATTTCCAGACAATCACCATATTCATAAAGTGGATATTTTTCAGCGGTAAATAAAACCCGTGCATCAAAATCCTCAATTCCTAAAGTATATTTCACATTCTGATCGCGAATATCAACTTCCTGAATACAGCCGACAAACTTTTGTTCACCAAAAACCAGATCATTATCATTCAAAGAAAAAATCCATCTTCCAAAAATCAACAAAACTCCTCCAAAAATAAGATACTTGCTCTTCATAGCTAAAACCTAGCAAACAAATTTAAAATTTTTCTAAATTCTTTCGTTGCTAAAAGCCAAAAAAAAACGTACTATATCGAGGCTAAAATTTGCCCACAAGAATGAAGAAAACCCTTACAAAAGGACTTACACTAATCACCCTTCTGCTTTTAAATTTCCAGACCGTGCTGGCCGCTTTTAGTGATCTTTCCGAAAACTACAAAAATTACACTGCAATTACCTATCTCCAAAAAGAAGGTATTTTAAATGGTTATCCCGATGGTACTTTCCGCCCCGACAACAGCGTAAATCGTGCAGAATTCTTAAAAATCATCCTTGCCGGATCAAAAATACCTTTAGACGTAAGCAAAAACACCCCCTTTCAAGACATCAACCATTCTGCCTGGTATGCCCCATATGTCAAAAAAGCCTACAGCGAAGGATGGATCGTGGGATATACCGATGGGAACTTCAAACCTGAACAAACAATAAACAAAGTTGAAGCATTAAAGATTCTCGGTGAAGTCCAGGATTGGAATCTACCGCAAAAAATCAGCGAAAAACCCTACTCCGACACACCAATTCTCGAGTGGTATACAAAATACGTCAGCTACGCTAAAGAGCAAAATTACCTTGAAGAAACTGGCAAATTTTTTTCTCCAGGAGCCCTGATGACTCGCGCAAAAATAAGCGAAATCATTTATCGCACCTTAGCAAAGGAAGATAATCCAGTCGAAAATAATCCTGATGAAGAAACACCTAAAGAAGAGCCTGTCACAGAAAACTTCACCCCTGTTGCCAGTCAGACCATATCCGCGACATACTTCAACAATATAACCCTAGATCAGACTCTTCCGACAAATTTTTACAAAAATGAAGTATTCACAATCAGCGGCCAAATTACAACTTCAGGCTACAATCATGCAACCGTCATATTAGATTCCACTACTGACAATACAAACGATTACCTCACTTTTACGGTTGAGACAAAAAATAATCGTTTTGAAATTCCTGTCCATTTTCGACAATCCGGGAATTTCAACATAGGTATTCTTCCAGGAGAAAGCGGCCAGACAAAAGTTACAAAAATTTCTGTTCTTACCTCTATTCCAAATTCTACAAACACAGAAACATTTGCAGAAAAAGTTTCCTCTCAAAATATAAAATTTCAGGACAATAAAACATCGGTAACCTTTTCCGCTCCTGAAAAAACTTTCAAAAAATTAACCTTCAGCCAAAACAGCAAAGAGGTAACCTATTATTCCCGCCAAAACACTAACAATATTACAATCAATTACAGTGATTTCGAAAATTTTGGCACCAGCAATGTCAGCTACAAATTTGAATTGGCAAAAATAAAAACAGAAACACCACTAGCTATCTCATCTGCTTTTGTAAGCGGAGAAAACAAAGTTTTTACGCCCACAAAACACTTATTTTCCACAATAGAAAAATCCCAAATTACTGCGGAGCCACCTGAAACTTCAAGTTCAGTGCAGGCAATTTCTTTTTCTGGCACTGCAAAAACCGACCTTCAAAAAACAGCCTATGTCATTAAACCAAACGGCTTTGTTGAAGAACTGGATCTTAATTCTTCCGGTTCCACTTACAATTATATCGGTCAAACCATCCTCAAATCCGGAAGCAGCTTCAGCTACACCTATTCACCTTCTGAAAGCGGAACATATATAGTTGAAATCAGCAACAAAGAAGGCATCCCTGTAATTAATCATCCTGTATACATCGGTTCAAAAATCCCTCTCCTACCAGATTTTTTCGATTCAAACACCAGAACACTTTTCAGCGGGACTCTAAATCTTACAAATGCAAGAACTGAACTTTTAAATTACATCAATAAAGAACGCGAAGCTCACGGTTTAAACAAAATCACAACAACAACTGAATTAAATACACTGGCCCAAAACCATTCCGACGACATGGCCCAAAACAATTTTTTTGGCCACGTAAATCTCCAGAATGAAACTCCGGAAGATCGGCGCAAAAAGCTCGGCATCAAAACTCCCGTCTCTGAAAATATTGCAAAAGATGTCGCAGTCGATTTTGGTCACGAAGGTTTAATGCGTTCGGCATCACATCGTCAAAATATTCTTAAAGCGGATTGGACAAAAGTCGGCCTCGGTCTAACAGTAAAAAACGGCTACATCTATATCACAGAAGAATTCACCACCGACGAAATCAGCACAGGTGATCTCACAGAAATGAAAACTGAACTTTTCAGCGAAATAAACAAAAAACGTGAAACAAACAGTCTCACTACTTTAATCGTTAACAGCTCACTTGAATCCGTCAGCGATTTTCTCAACGACAAAGTAATTCAGGAAAACAAAGAACTAACTCAGGAAGTTTTTGAAGAAGCGCTCGCCACTTTTGATATTACAGGAAATTCTCAGACCGTCGGCCGCACTTACAACGTCTGGTCAACAATTTTAAATTCTCTTCTCGAGGAAGAATCCTCAACTTTGCTGACCAGCGCCTGGAAATCCATCGGCATCGATATCCAGCTCGACAATGCCGGCTCAATCAATACAATCGTAACTTTAAACGACAAATAGTATGACTTTTAAAATCAAAAAAATTCGAAAACGAGATGATTCTCCTAAGAGACCAAAATTATTCCGTCATTCCGACCGAAGATTAACAATCAGCATTCCTCTAATTGGCTTTCTCGCTTTAATTATTTTTCTTTCGATCGGAATTGTAAAAGCATTCAAAAGCATTGACCTTAGCGTGTTTCTAAAAGTCGCAGGCGAAGAATTGAAGCAAGACGGCTATGGCCATACAAACTTCCTTCTTCTTGGGAATGGCGGTGCAAATCACGACGGCGGAGACCTAACCGATACTATCATCGTTGCAAGCTTGGACAGCGAAAACAAATTAATCACACTCCTTTCTGTCCCCCGCGACCTTTATGTCAAAGATCCTACAGTTGGAAATTCCCGCATCAACGAAGTTTTTTATAATGCCAACAACCATTTCGGTAGTTCTGCCCAAGGTCTCGATTATATGAAATCGAAAGTGGAAGAAATCGTAGGAATTCCCATTCACTACTGGGTAAAAATTGACTTCAAAGGCTTCAAGGAATTGATTGATGCTCTCGGCGGCATTGACGTAGAAGTAGCCAATGCCATTTACGATCCTTATTATCCAAAAGACGGAACCTACTTATATGAGACATTCAGTTTATCCGCAGGCCAACATCATTTTGACGGTGAAACTGCCTTAAAATATGCCCGCAGCCGTAAAACCACCTCGGATTTCGACCGCGCAGACCGCCAGCAACACATTATCTATGCAATCAAGGAAAAAGCCCTTCAAACTGAAGTTCTATTAAGTACTGAAAAAATCACCAACATTCTCAATACTTTAAAATCAAATATTGAAACGAATATTAAGGTAAAAGAAATCCTTACGCTCGGTTCACTTGCAAAAGATTTTTCTCCAGAACAAATCAGCAATCGCCTAGTCCACGACGATCCGACTCAGTGCGGAGGGTTTCTCTATACACCGAGCAAAGATGCTTATGGCGGTATGTATGTTCTGATCCCTGCCGGCGGTTTTGAAATGCTTCATCTCTACAGTGACAACACTTTCAACAACCCGCAAATCGCCAAAGAAAATATCAAAATCCATATTCTAAATGGCACAAAAAAAGGCGGTGTTGCCGGCGAAACCAAACAGGTTTTAAAACGTTTCTGTTTTGACATCACCCGCTTTGGCAATGCCCCAAAACAGGATATCCAGACTACGACTTATTATTACCGCCAAAAAACTGATGCCGAAGGAAACCCTATAGAAAGCCGGCCTCAGTCTCTAGATTTCCTTCAAAAACTAATTCCAGGCAAAGAATCCACCGAGATTCCTCAGGAATATATTGAAAATGGCTACATCGGCAGCACAGACGTAATCCTAGAACTAGGCGCAGATTACGTAAATTCACCAGACTACATGGAAGACCCGTTCTACTCTCTGCCGATTTACGCCCCCACACCATCCGCACCTACTACTCCCGTAACTACCCCTACCACAAATGCGAATTAATAAATTCATTGCCGAAAACTCCGGACACTCCCGCCGCAAAGCCGACGAACTGATCACTGCCGGCAAAGTTTTCGCGAACGGCGAACTGGTAAAAGAACTCGGTCTAAATGTCGATCCCGAGACTACAGAAGTTAAAATTGGCAAAGAAGTAATCCGCAAAAAAAACGACAAAGTTTATATTGCTCTCTACAAACCTGCCGGCTACGTTACAACCAGAAAAGACGAGCTGAAGCGAAAAACAGTAATGACTCTAGTACCAAGAATTGAAAACCTCAAACCCGTCGGCCGTCTCGATATCGACACCGAAGGCCTTCTTCTGCTGACAAATGATGGCGAATTTATCAATCTCCACACCCATCCCCGCTTCCAATGTAAAAAAGAATATATTGTAAAAATTCTCGGCGAACTAAAACCGGAAGAAAAACAGCGTTTAGAACGTGGTATTGCCGTAAATGGCAAACGCACCGCCCCCGCAAAAATTGAAATTCTCAGTATCAATCCCAAAGAAACGTTTCTTAAAATAACAATTCATGAGGGACGCAACCGACAAATCCGAAAAATGTTTGCCTACGTCAAACATGATGTGAAATACTTGAAAAGAATCTCGATCGGCAAAATAAGGCTAGGAGAGATGCAAAAAGGTAAATACCGCATACTTACTAAAAGCGAAATCGATGCTCAGTAGCCTTCTCAATTTTTATATTCTTTCAACTTTAAGCGCTAAAGACCTCGGAGCCGTCTCCGAGATTTCCGCCATCGGTTATGAACAGAAAACTATGCTAAAAACGGCAAGTGCAAGCCTTGCTACCTTCCTCGACTTATCAAACGCACCGATCAAAAAAGCCACCTACATATCTCCAATCATCAATGCAAAATCCAGTATTTCCATTGATATGAAGACCGGAACTGTTTTATATGAAAAAAATGCCAACACCCGTCTTTCAGTTGCCAGTATCACAAAATTAATGACCATTCTGCTGATTCTAGAAGAAAATAAATTAAATGATGTCACAAAAATAAGTTCAAATGCCGCAAGCACTGAAGGCTCAACAATGTTTCTTCAGGAAGGCGAAGAAATTGCTGTAGAAAATCTAATCTATGGCGCACTAATCCACTCGGCAAACGACGCCGCCGTAGCACTCGCAGAATACAATGCGGGCTCGGTAATGAACTTTGTTGATAAAATGAACAAAAAAGCAAAAGAACTTGGCCTCACTAATACTCATTTTTCAAATCCTGTAGGCCTCGACGACTCACAAAACTATTCCTCAGCAAGCGACATCGCTAAACTTGCCCAGCTAGTTTATGCAAATGATTTTATCAAACACGCCGCCAACCTTCGTGAAATGGATGTCCGTTCAATTTCAGGTGATTTAACCCACAAACTCGAAACCACAAATGATCTTCTCGATAACACCTATTTAAAAATCAAAGGACTAAAAACAGGTAGTACTGATTCCGCAGGCTTATGCCTGGTGTCAGTTGCTGAAGACGACAATGATAATGAAATTGTAACTGTAGTATTAAACAGTCCAGCCCGTTTCACTGAAACAAAAATTCTTACTGACTGGACCTTTAGAGCTTATAACTGGTAAACATGGAAGCAATAATTTCAAATCTCATCTTAATTTTTGGATCCGGAATTTTGGCATTCCTGATCGCTTTTGTTTTAAGCCCCTGGTTCACGCGCAAATTGATCCAGTTCAAAATGGGCAAACAGATCCGCGAAAACGCCATGACCGGTGAAGCTTCTCCTCTATTTAGCGCGCTCCATGCAAAAAAAAGCGGCACGCCAACAATGGGTGGCCTTCTGATTTGGGGAACCGTTCTGGTAGTCATCCTGCTCTCTCGTGTTTTCTCAGCAACCGGCCTTTTCGACCGCTCACTTTTAAATAGAAAAGAAACCTGGATTCCCATTTTCACCCTCGTCACCTGCGGCCTTCTCGGCCTTGTCGACGATTATCTTAACATCAAAGGAATCGGAAAAACCAAAGGCTTAAGCGCAAAAATCAAATTCCTGTGGCTCACTATCTTCTCGGCCGTCGGTGCCTGGTGGTTCTACGCCAAACTCGGCTTCGACTCTGTCATGATCCCCATTCCCGGCATGGAAGCCCTCCATCTAGGAATATGGTATATTCCACTCTTCATTTTCATCATCATTGCCACCGCCAACGCCGTAAACTTTACCGACGGCCTCGACGGCCTAGCATCAGGTCTTTTAATCATGTCTTTCGGCGCATTCGGCATCATCGCCTACGTCAAAGGCCTTCTTATCCTCGCCGCCTTCTGCGGCGTAATTTGTGGCGCCCTCCTCGCCTTCCTCTGGTTCAATGTTCCACCCGCCCGCTTCTACATGGGCGACACTGGCTCCCTCTCCCTGGGCGCCACCCTCGGAGTCATCGCCATGCTTACAGACCAAACTCTCGTACTGCCTTTAATTGGCTTTATCTTTGTAATTGAAGCCCTTTCCGTAATCATCCAGATCACCTCCAAAAAATTCTTCAAACGCAAAGTATTCAAAATCGCCCCTATCCATCATCACTTCGAACAATGCGGCTGGGCCGAATTCACGGTCGTCATGCGCTTCTGGATCATCGGCGGCATCGTCACAGCCTTCGGGCTGGTCCTTGGCCTCATAATGACCCTATAGAAAGAGGACAGGCAAAAACAAATTGAATGAATTCGAAGCTGAACGAAATTTTTTTTGTCTATCCTCTTTACTGTAGCTGTGGTGGGAGCACCTTGTCATCCTCAACCTTTGGTGGCTCAACTGGAGGCAAAGGATCAACAGTCTCTGTTGGTACTGGATCAACAACTGTAGGAGTTGGCGTAACAATTGGATCCGGAGTGACCACCGGCTGAGGTGTCACCTGTCGGTCAACAGTCTGAACAAGGGAAAGATCCTCTTCAACGCGAACTTTCAATTCTTCGCGAACAGGAACGGAACCTTTATTATCTTCGATGATCTGGGCAACCTCGGCAAAATCACTTTTCGATTCTTCTAAAACATCAGCCGCAACCTCCTTATCTCCCTTAAGACTAGCATCCTGAGCCTGGGATAATTTTTCCAGCGCCTGATCTCTCTTCACCTCGGCAACTTCCACCACATTCTCCGCTCCCAAAATCTCTAAATCCTCAACAATTTTTTTTGCATCATACAAAGCCGAATTTGGAAGTGCCAAACTCAAATTCTTCTTCTGCAACAAAACCTTATCTTGAACATAAGTTTTAAGTTCTTTTGAATATTCGGCATCTGTATGACCAACTTCATCAACTAAATTATAAAACCCTTTAACATTGCGAGAAAACTCGTTAATAACCACTAGAGTTTTTTCCTTTTCTTCCAAGGACAAATTTGGATCTTCAAGCTTAACCTGTGCAGCAATAAAATTCTTTTCCGCCAAATCCAATTCAATTTTTTTCTTTTTCACATCATCAAAAGTCAAAAACACCAAAGTCTTTTCAATCAAAGATGAGTCAAAAGAAATTTCCTCACCATCCTGAATTCCCACACTTTCCATTTTTGCCACCAACAAACGTTTTTCCACTTCTGCAAGATATTCCTGATCATTATCAAGATTATCTTTCACCCATCCAGCCAAACGTTTCTGCTCATCAATCGGCTGAATATAAACCAAATTATCGACATCCTTCACTAACTCCTGACCTGTCATAATACGCTCATTTTTACCCGCAGTCTGAACATCAACAGCATTATTAAAAACTCCGACTTTCACAGATTCAGAATTCACATCGACATTAAAAGCCCCTTTTGTTGCCAACGTGGTAACATCTCCAGCCGTCACGACAAAAGAAGAGCCGCGTTCCACCAAATTAACCACTCTCGACCAGACAATACCCTGATCAACTGCAAGCTCTACATAAGTTTTAAGTGAATCTTCCTCCGGCCTAAACATTTTTGTCACCACAACCTGGGTATCATCAGCCAAACGCGCAACACTGTCATCAAAGAAACGAATTGTCGCTGTCGCTTCATGACCTGTAATAACCTTATCATTCTCAAAAATCTTCATCTTAGCGAAAACTTCCAACTTCGTCCCCTCTCTCACTACCTCAACTTCTCCGGAAAAAGAATCCAAAACCGTAAATGTCTCAGCATTAACAACTCTCGTCTCCACGCCTTTGACGCCAAAAACGCCAAAAAATAGGGCCATCAAAACAAAAGCACTTACAAACTTCTTATCAAAAAGATACAACCAAAAAAATCTCTTCTGGGATCTATCCTCAATTAAAGCAAAAATTCGCTCTTTTAGCTTCGCTTTCAAGGAAGAATCCATGGAAAATCTCGCCTCCCTAAGATATTCAGCCACTGGCAAATCAATTTTCTGCATCAAATTCTTCTTCAATTTTTCGCTTCTCTCTAAGGAAATTTGCGGTTTCGCCAAAGACCGAAGATCATTCTCTAGCTTTTCAAATCCTGGTTTTATGTCTTTATTCAATATCATACACTCTACTAAACGTGAGTTTTTGTTATTTGTTACATTAAAAGTCATATTTTATCCCCATCTCCTCAAGCACCCCTTTTAAAGCTTTCAAAGCCCTAAACTGCAAAATCCTTACGCTCCCCTCGCTTCGCTTCAAAATATCCGCAATCTCTTTATTGGAAAAATCATTGATAAACTTATAAATAAGTATATCCCGATACACTTTTCTGATCTTAGCAATAGCTGTCTTTAAAATTTTCTGATCAATCTTATTTTCAATCTGATCAGTAGGGTTATGCTCACGCTTATGGTCACGAATATCAATCGTCAACTCCGCAATATCACGATCCTTTGCAGAACGGTAATAATCAATCACAAGATTATGTGCAATCCGAAAAACCCAGGCTGAAAAAGCACTTTTACCAGCAGTATACTTATTAATATTTTCCCAAACCTTTAAAAAAACTGTCTCCAGCAAGTCCTCCGCATCCTCACTTTTCACCCGATAATAAATGTACTGATAAAGCGGATTAGACAAAATATCATAAAGCACTCCAAAGGCATCATGGTCACCTTCCTTCACCTTTTCAACCAGAGCTTCAATCTCCTCCTTGCGACTATTTAAATTATTTTCAGCCATTTTATTAAAACAAAAATTCCTGACAACGATCTACTTCTTCATTACTTCCAGCGAAAATCGGCGTCCTCTGGTGCAAATCCCCAACCGGTTTATCCAAAATACGCATCATTCCGTCCGTACTGGCTCCACCCGCCTGTTCAATCAACAAACTGATTGGACTACACTCAAATAATAAACGTA
>SXGR01521733.1_pt1 | contig 17408 bp, 11 predicted proteins | sample 3174711 | NCBI WGS metagenome assembly SXGR01 (sample SAMN11356860, study PRJNA531348) | freshwater metagenome | isolation source: freshwater sample F1-60 | place: China: Fuxian Lake, Yuxi | collected 2017-12-25
GTTGGTGTCCGGAAACTCGTCGACCAGCACGTGCCGAAAGCGGCGGCGATAGTGGCCGAGCAGCTCGGCGTTATCGCGCCAAAGTTCGAAGGCGCACAGCAGCAGTTCGGCGAAATCGACCACGCCGGCGCGCTGACAGGCCTCTTCGTAGTCCTGGTAGAGCTTGATGAATTGCCGACGCGTGGGATCGTTACCGTCCTTGAGCGACTTCGGCCGCAGTCCCTCGTCTTTGTTGTTGTTGATGAAGTACTGGATGTCGCGCGGTATCCAGCGCGTGTCATCGAGTGCCTGCGCCTTGAGTATTTTTTTGATCACTCGCAGCTGATCGTCGCCGTCGAGAATCTGGAAGGTTTGCGGCAGGCCCGCTTCGCGCCAGTGCAGACGCAGCAGACGGTGGGCAATGCCGTGGAAGGTGCCGATCCAGAGGGCAGCGCCCGGCATGCCGAGCAGCGACTCGATGCGAGCACGCATCTCGCCAGCTGCCTTGTTGGTGAAGGTGACCGCCATGATGCTGTGTGCCGAGGCGCCCTCGGTCTCGATCAACCAGGCGACGCGATGCGTGAGCACGCGAGTCTTGCCGCTGCCTGCACCGGCGAGCACGAGCGCGGGACCCACGGGCGCGGTCACGGCTGCGCGTTGCGCGTCGTTGAGGGGATTGAGGATGGGCGAGAGATCCATGGTCGGGGCGAAATCGGCGCAGTCGGCGCGGCGCGCGATTCTACCGGCTTTCAGCGCAGGTCGCGGAGTTGGCTTTCTTCGAGGAAGCGCAGCAACGCCGAGACTAGCGTCAGCAACACGGGGCCGATGATGAGGCCGATACCACCGAAAGCCGTTGTGCCGCCGATCACACCCATGAAGACGGCCAGCGTCGAGACGTGGGCGTGCGTTGACACCAGTAGCGGTCGCAGAAAGTTATCGGCGACCGAAATGAATGCACCCCAACCGAGCATGAAGAGCGCTGCACTCGAGCGGTCCATGACGGCAAGCGCGAGTGCCGCCGGCAGCCAGACGAATGCCGTACCGCCGGCAGGCAGTAAAGAGAACAGCGCGGCGAGTACGCCGAACACGACCGGCGAGGGCAAGCCCGTGAGTGCGAAACCGATACTAGTCAGTGCGCCCTGAATGAGCGCGGTGAGTCCCGAACCGTAGACGACTGCACGAGTCGTGTTGGCCAACAAGGTGAACAATTGCTCGCGTCGGGCGCTTTCGATCGGCAGCAAGTTAGCGAAACGCTGCTGCATCGCACGTCCATCGCGCAACATGAAGAACAACAGAAACAGCATCAGCAAGAAGGCGAGCGTGGTGTTCAGAGCGCCGAGCATCAGTTGGCTACCGAGGTTGGCCGCATGGCGCAGCAGTGTCTGCCCGATGGTGATGAGAAAGCCGTTGATCTCGGTGGTATCGACGTCCAGCGTTGCGGTGAGATAGGCGATGAACGGACCCACGAGCGGATAATCTTCGATGCGATCGAGCGGCGTGCCGTTGATGCGCCACGGGCTGTGCTGCAACCCCTGCACCAGCGAGCGCCCCTGCTCGATGAAGCTGGCGCCGAGCAGCAGCAAGGGCAGAAACACCACGAGGGGCGTGAGCAAGGTCAGGATGGTTGCGGCAAGTGTCGGACGATTGCCGAACGTCACTATCAGTCGATCTTGCAGCGGTGCCAGCAGTACGGCGAGCACGATGGCCCAGGCGAGTGCCGACCGGAACGGTGCAAGCACGAGCCACACCGCAATTCCCAAGATGCCCACGCTCAGGACGAGCACGCTGCGTCGATAAAACTCGCTCATGGCTGTCACTATACTGTCGTCGTGGGCAAGCTCGCAGTAATCGCCGTCACCGTGGTCCGTGCGCTGTTGCTCGCTGGCTGCCTCGTGCTCGTCGGTTGTATCGATCCTGCTGCGCGCGGTCTTGCCCTTCCATCAAAACAGGAGGTTCCGGTCGTGCCACCCGTCAATTACACCGCCAAGGCGTTTGCCTACGCCGTCATCAGCGTCGCCGACATGGATCAGGCGCTCGGGCTTTGGGTGTCACGCTTCGGCATGCAGATCATCGTTCGGCGTCAGGGCTCGGACCCCGGACTCGCCAAACTTTGGGGCTTGGGTGAAGGCGACATCATCGACCAAGCCTTGCTGGTCACTCCGGGTCGCGAGCAGGGCGGCGTACATCTGGTGCGATTTCGCTTGCCGGGTGCTCCGGTGCGCGAAGGCGCGGCGCCCACCGATCTCGTTCCGAAGAGTGTCGACGTCGCCGTACACGACATTCGCACACGTTACGCTGAACTCGAAGCGGCCGGTTACCAGTTCCGCTCGAAGATCGGACGCTTCGAAACCGACGGCATCGTGGTGCACGAGGTGCACATGAACGGGCCGGAGTCGGTGAATCTCGTGTTTCTCGAACAAGAGGGCAAGCCCGAGCATGTCAGCAGTTTGGGTTACGGCGTTGCGCCGCAAGTCATCGCCACGACGCCCGACAATCTCGGCGAAAAGACTTTCTTCGAAAAAGTTCTGGGGCTCGACGAGACCTCGTACCACCGTTTCTCGGGTCCGGAGGTCGAACGTACGATCGGACTGCCGCCCGGCGGTGGTCTCGACGTCCGCATTTTTGGCGATGCTGCCTACGACTACGGACGACTCGAGATCGTGCAGTACGAGGGTGTACAGAGCAAAGATTTGTACCCGCGGGCGGTACCGCCGGCGCGCGGCTTGTTGTCGGTGACGTTCTTCGTGCCGAGCATCGATACCGCACTCGCACGGGCGGCAGCTTTGCGGCAGGAGCGCGGAGCCGCGGCGATGCGCAGCGCGCCACGCGATCACGGCATCACCGACACTTTGTTCGGGCGTGCGCGGATGGCAACCCTGACCTCACCCGCTGGTTTGGTGGTTCAGCTCGTCGAGCGTCCCTGAGCGGGAGCGACGAATCACCAGCGATTGCGCAACTCGCGCAGCTTCAAAAAAATCGTCTCTGCATCGGGTCGCTCGGCAAGATCCGCAAAACTGTTGCGCAGTCCGGCGATGATCGCCGGATTTTGCAATCTGAAAAACGTGTTGATGCGGCGCTCTTCGCCGAGCGTGGTGGTCGGTGCGTGCGCGCCGTCGCGACTCTGAACGGCGGCGAGCAGGGAGGCCGCATCGCCGTTGCCGGGCTCGCGGTCGAGCGTGAAGGCGAGATTGCGGGCGAGATAATCGTGTCCGGGGTGGATCCGCGTGGCGTCGGGCAAGCGGGCGAGGCAGTCGACGAAGCTGTGGTATAGCAAACGGGGGTCGCCGCCGTTGTGACAGTTGCCAGCCCCGGCGTTGAACAAGGTGTCCCCGCATAGGAGCTCGGGCGCCGCAGTCGCCGACCGACCGCGAGCGAGTAGGCACAGATGTGACCGGGTATGCCCGGGCGTATCGAGGCACTCGAGCTCGACCGTCTTGCCGACTCGCACGGTCTCGCCGTGGGCGAGCCCACGATCCAGACCCGGGATGCGCCCGCCCGCGCCTGCATGGGCGAGCACCCTTGCCCCGGTCGCGGACCGCAGCGGTTCGTTGCCGCCGATGTGGTCACCATGTTCGTGGGTGTTGAGGATCTGGGTGATGCTCCAACCACGTTCGCGGGCCGTAGCGGCGCAGAGTTCCCAGTCGAGCGGGTCGACCGCTAATGCCTCACCCGACTCGCTGCAGGCGATCAGATAGTGGTAATTGCGCCACGCGTTCGCGGGCCAAAGTCGCTCGATGATCATGGGCTGCCTCGTGTTCAATGTTGTGCTGCTGCGCGCCGGGCGGCAAGGAAGTGAAGTTTCACAAGCGTCTTTTTACACACTGCCGTGTAAAGTTAATCCGATGGGGGTGGAGTACGGCATCGATGTCGAGTGTTAACGGATCCATGGATACGGCCCCGGCGCCCGTGGCGATTTCGCCACCGTCGGCCCTCATCAATCGCATTACCAGCCGCGTAGCCTGGCAGGCCGCGCGTGAGGCCTGTCGCGCCGATCCCGGTCGCTACCACGGCGAAATCGCCAGCCGTGAAATTCATTGGTTCGAGCCCAAGGCCGGAAGCCACGGCGCTTGGATCCGGCGCGACGAGGACGGCAAGTGGCGTGGCTATGATGCCGCGACCGGGGCTGTCATCGAGCCCGCGCTGACTGCCGACTATCTGCCGTGGCGCAAGGCCCTCGACGAGAGCGATGCGCCATTCTACCGCTGGTTCAGCGAAGCCCTGACCAACGCCTGTTTCAATGAAATCGATCGCCACGTGCTTGCCGGTCATGGTGACGAGGCGGCGCTCTGGTTTGAGGGCGATCGGTGGGACCAGTCGCAGGACGGCGGGCGCGGGGCGCCGGTAGTTTCGTACAGCGTCAGCCGCAAAAAGTTGCTGCTCGAAGTTGCGCGCTGCGCGCTTGCACTGCGCGACGTCGGGCTCAAGGCGGGCGATCGTATCGCCATCAACATGCCGAACATCCCCGAGCAGGTTTTCTGGACCGAAGCCTGCAAGCGCCTTGGCATCGTCTACACGCCGGTGTTCGGCGGGTTCAGCGACAAGACGCTCTCCGACCGTATCCACAACGCCAGCGCGAGAATCGTGATCACCGCTGACGGTGGCTATCGCAATGCGCAGATCGTGGCCTTCAAGGAGGCCTATACTGATCCGGCGCTCGATGGCTACGTACCCGCTGAAACAGCAGTAGCTGCCGTGGCTGCAGCTTTGGCGTCGCTGCGACTCGATGCCGTGCAGAGCGAGGCGATTCTCGCCGGCGCCCGCAAGGTCGTGGCCAATGAAATCACCCTCGAGCGTTCCGATATCATGCGTGGCGTGGGGTGCGCTCTCGAGGAGCTGGCAGATATCTCGCCCGTCGAGGCAAGCCGTATTCGCACGGCGATCGCCAGCGCACTCGTGACGACGCCCGCGCGTGTCGATACCGTGATCGTGGTGCGGCACGCCGCGCAGGCCGATTTACTTTGGCGACCTGAGCGCGATCGCTGGGCGCACGAACTGACGGGCGCGGCGATGCAGACGCTGCTCGCGGCAGCACGCGCTGCGGGTCATACCGTCGCCAACGAGGCGCAATTGCTCGCACTCGATGACCGCGCATTCGTCGCTGCGATCTGGGCTTCCGTGCCGCCCGAGCCGCTAGATGCGGAATTCCCAATGTTTTTCATCTACACCTCGGGCTCGACCGGCAAGCCCAAGGGCGTCGTGCACGTCCACGGCGGCTACGTGAGTGGTGTCGCGCACACCTTGCGCGTGGCCTTCGATGCGCGACCTGGCGATGTCATGTACGTGGTTGCCGATCCGGGCTGGATCACCGGCCAGAGCTACATGATATCGGGTGCCTTGACGACGCGCGTGACCACCGTGATCGCCGAGGGTGCGCCGATTTTCCCCAGTGCCGGACGTTTCGCAAGCATCATCGAGCGTCTCAAGGTCAACATATTCAAGGCGGGGGTCACTTTCCTGAAAACGGTGATGACCGATCCGCAGAACGTCGAGGACATTCGCACCTACTCGTGCGCGAGTCTTCGCGTTGCCACCTTCTGCGCTGAGCCGACCTCACCGGCGGTGCAGCAGTTCGGCATGGAGCTCGTTACGTCCTGGTACACGAATTCCTATTGGGCGACCGAGCACGGCGGCATCGTTTGGACGCACATGTACGGCAACGGTGATTTTCCGTTGCGCGCCGATGCGCATACCTATCCTCTCCCGTGGGTGATGGGCGACGTCTGGTTGGCCGACAGCGAGCCCGATGCCAACGGCGCCGTGCTGGTGCGCGAAGCCGAGCCCGGCGAGAAGGGCGAGATCGTGATCGCCGCACCGTTTCCTTATCTTTGTCGCACGATCTGGGGCGGCGACAGCGAGTTCAAAGTCGAAGGTCGACGCATCGCCCGCAGTTGGCGCGGCGACTTCGACCGCTATCGCAAGACCTATTGGGTACGCTGGCGCGATCGACTCGCCTACACGCAGGGCGATTTTGCGGTCAAATATGCAGATGGCGGTTTTTCTTTGCATGGTCGTTCCGACGACGTCATAAACGTCTCGGGCCACCGTCTCGGCACCGAGGAAATCGAGGGAGCGATCCTGCGCGATAAGCAGGTGAATCCCGACTCGCCAGTCGGCAACGTGATCGTGGTCGGTGCGCCGCACGCGCAGAAGGGTCTGACACCTCTCGCGTTCGTCAAACCGGTACCAGGACGTAAAATCACCGCCGAGGATCGCCGCCGTCTCATCGAGACCGTGCGCCAGGAAAAAGGCCAGGTCGCGGTTCCGGAGGACTTCGTCGAAGTTACGCAGTTTCCGGAGACGCGCAGCGGCAAGTACATGCGACGTATGGTGCGTGCGCTGGTCGAGGGGCAGGACGTCGGCGACACCTCGACGCTGCGTAATCCGGAATCCATCGACGAGCTGCGCTGTGCAATTCGCGAGTGGCAAGAGCGTCAGCGAGTAGCCGACGAACAGCAGCTATTCGAAGATTTTCGCTACTTCCGCATCCATTACCACGCGTTGGGCGCCGTACTCGGTGCGAAGCGCCGTGCGCGCAAGCCCGTCCTGCGGATCGCCGTCGTCACCATCAATAACCCGCCGGTCAACGCCCTCAACGAACGCGCGCTAGACGAGCTCAACATCGTCATCGATCACGTGGCGCGACGTGACGACGTCAAGGCGGTGGTGTTCACGGGTCAAGGCACGTCGGCGTTTGTCGCCGGTGCCGACATTCGTCAGTTGTACGAAGACGTTCATAGCCTCGAAGAGGCGCTGCCACTGCCGAACAACGCACATCTGGCATTTCGCAAGATCGAAGCCATGGGCAAACCTGCCATTGCCGCCATCAACGGTGTAGCCCTGGGGGGTGGCATGGAGTTCGCGATGGCCTGCCACGTGCGCGTGGCCGAGCCGCTCGCTACGTTCGGTCAGCCGGAAGTTCGTCTCAATCTTTTGCCGGGCTACGGCGGCACGCAGCGTCTACCACGTCTGCTCGAACAGGCCGAACATCCTGCGCCGCTCGTGCGCACGCTCGAAATCGTCTTGGGCGGACGTACGCTCGAGGCCAACGAAGCGCATGCCGATGGCTTGCTACATGCACTCGCGGACGATGAAGACGTGCTCGCGCTCGCCACGCGACTCGCGGCCGAATATGTTGCTGCGCCCGCAGGTCGCAACCTCGTCGCCCGCGCTTTTGCCGCGCGCCGTGCTGCACACACTGCTTGGCAAGTCGCCGGCAAGGACGACTTCGCGGCTGCGCTCGCCGATGCGGAGGTGCAGCGCTTGCTCGCGCAGGCTCGCACCGTCGGTCGCGGCCAAACGGCCAAACGCATACTCGATGCAGTACGCACGGGCTGGACTTCCGGCCTGGCTGCGGGCCTTGCCCGCGAAGCCCAGCTATTCGCCGAAGCGATTGTGGATCCCGAGGGGGGCAAGGCAGGCATTCGCGCTTTCTTTGACAAGCAAAGTGCGCCTTTGCCGACGCGACGCGACACGGCGCCGGGAGCGAGCGAGCTCCCGGCGCTCGTCAAGCGTGGCGAGCTGCTGCCGGTCGGCGCCCCTTTCTTTCCGGGGCTCACGCCCCTGCCCAAGTGGCAATACGGACACGCGGTAGTCAAAGATTTGCGCACCGGTGCCCCGGCGCACGGTCTGCCGAAAGTCGCTGAACGCGAAATCGTGGTGCCGGTGCCGGAGCCCGGTCCGAACGAGGCGCTCGTCTACGTGCTGGCTTCGGAAGTGAACTTCAACGACATCTGGGCCATCACCGGCATTCCGGTGTCGCCCTTCGACAATCACGATCTCGACTATCAGGTCACGGGCTCGGGTGGCGTGGCGCTGATTGCTGCTGTCGGCAGTGAGGTCAAGCGTGAAGGCCGACTCAAAGTGGGCGATCTCGCGACCGTCTACTCGGGGCAGAGCGATCTGCTGTCGCCGCTTGCTGCGCGCGATCCGATGTATGCCGGGCTCTCGATCCAGGGTTACGAGACCGACACCGGCAGTCACCAACAATTTTTGCTCGTGCAGGGACCGCAGCTGCATTCGCTGCCGCCGGATCTCACCCTCGAGGCAGCAGGATCCTACGTGCTCAATCTGGGGACGGTGGTGCGAGCCTTGTTCACCACGCTGCAAATCGAGCCGGGAAAGACCTTGTTCGTGGAAGGTGCAGCGACCGGCACCGGTTTCGAGGCGCTGAAAAGCGCAGCTCGCAACGGACTCGCGAGCGTGGGTCTCGTTTCGAGTGCCGAGCGTGCTGCTTTCATCCTGTCGCAGGGTGCCGCAGGGGCAATCAATCGTCGTGATGCGCGCTGGGCCGAGGCCTACACCGTGGTACCCGAAAGCGCCGAGGCCATCGCACGCTGGGAGTGCGCGGGTGCACCCATCCTCGAAGAAATGCGCCGACAGGCGGGGGGTCACCTTGCCGATTACGTGGTGTCGCATGCGGGGCAGGAATCTTTCCCGCGCGCTTTCCAAATGCTGGCAGAGCACGGCACGCTAACGTTCTACGGTGCAACCAGTGGCTACTGGTTTTCGTTCGTCGGCAAGCCGGGCACGGCGAGTCCCGAAGACATGTTGCGACGAGTGCGATTGCGTGCAGGCGAAGCGGTGCTGCTTTATTACGGTGTCGGCAGTGAACGCGCGGGCGGCGGTGCTGCCGGAAATGCACTGCTCGATCCGGTCGGGCTCGAAGCCATCGAGGCCGTGCGCAAGGCGGGCGGACGCCTGGTGGTGGCGACGGCCACCGACGCCCAGCGCGAATTCGTGCAGTCGCTAGGCTATGGCGATTCGGTACGGGGCGTGGTCTCGATCGAAGAAATCCGCCGCAAGGAGGGCGCCGATTTCGACTGGCCGAACGCTTTGCCGCCGTTGCCCGATGCGAAGCGGGAGACCGTGCGTTTTAAGGAGGCAGTACGCCAGTTCCAAGAGCGCACCATGAAACCGTTCGGCAGCGCGATTGGTCGATCACTGCGCTCGGCCGGCAACCCTCGCGGTTACCCCGATCTGATCATCGAGCGTGCCGGACACGATGCACTCGCAGCGTCGACGTCGCTCGTCAAACCTTTCACGGGTCGAGTCGTGTACTGCGAGCCGATGGAAGGCAAGCGCTACACGTTCTATGCGCCGCAGGTGTGGATGCGCCAGCGACGCATCCTCATGCCGACCGCGACCATTGCCGGCACGCATCTTTGTAATGCCTTCGAAGTGGCGCGCATGAACGACATGATCGCGGTGGGGCAGCTCGAAGTCAGCGCGCCGACCGTGGTGCCATGGCAGGAACTGCCCGCAGCCCACCAGGCGATGTGGGACAACACCCACGCCGGGGCGAACTACGTGGTCAACCACGCCTTGCCACGCAGCGGCCTGCGCTCACGCGACGAGCTGTTTCAGGAGTGGGGAGCGCTCCGATGATCGGCAAGAGAAAAAAATCCGGCCAGGTGACCAAGCTCGCCACGGCAAAAGCCGAAAAAGTCACCGAGCGCGCAGCCGTCTCGAAGAAAGCTACATCGAAGAAATCGGCGCTGGCCATGCGCCCCGGGCGACTCGTCGGCAAGGTCGCCCTCGTTTCGGGCGCAGCTGGCAACATCGGCGAGGTGATCGTCCGTCGCTATCTCGAAGAAGGGGCGACGGTGGTGATGGTGGGCCGCAATCAGTCGAAACTCGAAGCGGCCCGCGAAAAACTGCTGGCGCTGAGCGCCGCACCCGCCGAGCGCGCGGTCATGCTGGCTTTTGATGCCTCCGATGCCGGTCAGGCCCGCTTCGGCGTCGAAACGGTCATACGCCAGTTCGGGCGGCTCGACATTCTTGTCAACAACGCCGGTTCGGCAGGACCTAAGGCACCGATCGAGAATCTGCCGTTGTCGCGCGAGGAGCTCGAGACCCTGCGTGAGGCGGGCTCGACCGACACCGAAACCGTAGCCGATGCAGCGGGCAACTTGCTCGGGGTCAGCTGGAACATGGTGCGCGCCGCTGCGCCGTACCTCGCGGCGGGCTCCAGTGTCATTAACGTCTCGACGATTTTTTCGCGTACCGGTTACTACGGTCGTGCGGCGTACGTCGTACCGAAGTCTGCGCTCAATGCATTCTCGCGGCAGCTAGCCTTGCAGCTCGGGCAGCGCGGGATTCGCGTCAACACGGTTTTTCCTGGACCGATCGAGAGCAATCGCATTCGTACAGTCTTCAAGGCGATGGACAAGTTGCGCAAGGCGCCGGAGGGCACCACCGCTAACGATATCACGGCGACGATGGCGCTCGTGCGTGTCGATGCCGATGGCGGTACCGCGAAAAGTTTGCCGACCGTCGAAGACGTTGCCAACACCATCGTTTTTTTGGGCAGCGACGAATCGATGGCCTTCAGTGCGCAGGGTTTCGAAGTCACGAACGGCATGCAGGTGGTGCACGAGTCGCGCTCGACCTGGGTATCGCGCCCCGAATTGCGCACGGTCGACGGCACCGGATCCACGGTGCTGGTGGCAGCCGGCGATCAGGTCACGGACGCCCTGGCGATCGCGCGCATTCAAGCGGGCTGCGGAGCACGGGTGCTGTTGGGTCTCGGCAGCGAAGAGGCCGTACAGGCAGCGCGTGCAGCCCTACGGAAAACCGATGCGGATCGTCGCATCGAACCCGTGCTCTTCGACCGCCATCGCCCGAAAACTTTGGCATCCTCGCTTGTGGGAGTCGAACCTGCGCAGGGTCTGCACGGCGCGATCGTGCTACCGGCGTTTGGCAACTGGCGATTCAAGGCGCCGTTCGCCGAAGCCACTGATGCCGACGTCGAGGCTTTCCTCAAGGGCGAACTCGCAGGTCTTCTCGGCATCGCACGTGAACTGTCACGCTTGTGGCATCGTCTGACGCCCGAGGGCGTAAGCCCGCGCATCATCTTTATGTCGAATGGTCATGATGAGATCGGCAACACCTACGCCGACATCTTGCGCGCCGGCATTGAGCAGTTGGTGCGCGTGTGGCGCGACGAAAGCGAGACGCAGGTACGCGCCGGCGATCGGGTCGCACTCGAATGGTCCAACCAGATTTTGCGCTGGTCCAACTCAGAAGAGCACGAGTTGATGTTTGCGGGTGCACAGGCCGCGCGCCTGCTGTTCACCAAGCGACGCGTGCCGCAGGTCAATCTGTACATGCCGGCGGCGATTGTCGATGCGACCGGCTCGAGCCGACCCAATTTCGGCTGGATCGAGTCGCTGATGGGATTGCACCTCGGAAAATGCGTGCTCATCACGGGAGGCTCTGCCGGTATCGGTGGACAACTCGGTCGTCTGCTGGCGATTTCTGGTGCGCGCGTGATGTTGACCGCACGCCGCGAAAGTCAGCTGATTGAGCTGCGCGACAGTATCGTCACCGAGCTCGCCGAAATCGGCTACAACCGGCCGCGCGAGCGCGTACGTATCCTCGCCGACATCGACGTCGCCGATGAAGCGGCGCTCGTGAAATCGGTCGCGGCGACGCTGCAAGCGTTCGGACGCATCGACTATCTCATCAACAACGCAGGCGTCGCTGGTGCCGAGCAGATGGCCGTCGATTTGCTGCTCGCTGATTGGCGCAAAACTTTGCAGGCCAACCTCATCTCGAACTATTCCTTGATCGAGAAGGTGGTGCCGCTGATGAAAAATCAGGGCTCCGGCTACATTCTCAACGTCAGTTCCTATTTCGGCGGCGAAAAATACATCGCCGTGCCTTATCCTAATCGCTCCGACTATGCCGTTTCGAAAGCGGGGCAGCGTGCCTTAGTGGAAAATCTCGCGCGCTTCGTCGGTCCCGAAATCCAGATCAATGCGATTGCACCGGGGCCGGTCGAGGGGCGGCGCCTGAAGGGTAAGGACGGTAAGGCGGGCCTGTTCGCTCGCCGCTCCAAGCTCATCCTTGCGAACAAGCGACTCAACCAAATCCACGGCGCCGTTCTCAAGGCGATCGACGATGGCGCCACGGTCGATTCAGTGCTCGATGCCTTGCGCGGCAACGACATCGGCTTACTGCAAGCAGCCGAAGTGCCGTCAGCCTTGCGCGATCTCTGCGCCAAACTGCGCGCCGATTTGCACGGTAGCGAAGAGCCGACGCATTCGTCGCTGCATTTTTTGATGACTCGGTCGATGGCCATGCGCCTGGTGGCTCGTTTGCGCAATGGTTGCCTGTTGTCCGATCCGGCGTTACAGGAACGCGCGGAGGAGTGGGTCCTCGATCTACCGCAGCCGCCCGAGCCGTTCATCGACCCGGCGCGCATCGATGCCGAGGCCGAGAAAATACGCTCTGGGGTCATCGGCATGCTGCATTTACACCGCATGCCGACCGAGGTCGACGTCGCACTCGCGACGGTGTTCTTCATGGCGGATCGCGCCGTCTCCGGCGAAACCTTTGAGCCTTCCGGCGGCCTGCAGCAGGAACGCACGATCACCGAACGCGAGTTGTTCGGTCGTGCCAAACCCGAGCGCGTGCGTCGTATGGAAGGGGAAAACATTTGGCTGATCGGCGAACACCTGGCCGAACCTTTGGCGGCAGTAGCCAAACTCTTCCTTGCCGAAGGTCACGTAGGCAGCATCGTCACGCTGACGCGAACCGATGTAGCTGGTCAGGAAATCCGAAAAATCCTCGGCCGCGCACTCGGTCACGACCGCGTGTCCTATCTTACGGTGGGAGATGACCTCGAAGCCGGCATGGATGCGGCGTTCGCGAGTGGCGGTGTACCCGCAGCGGTGATTTCGACGCCGTTCGCCGCAATCCCACGCGCACTGTTCGGCGTTGCGGGCAAAGATCATCTCGATGCCAGCGAATTTTCGGCACTCATTGAGACCAACCTCACGCACCACTTTCGAGTGGCGCGCAAGGTGTCGCTGTTCAAGGGCGCACGTCTCATTCTCACTTCACCTGACGTACCCGTGGGCGGCACGCTGGCACAGTTTGCGATGGCCAACTTCGTGAAGACGACGCTGCATGCTTTCACCGCCACGCTCGGAGTCGAGAACGAGCGACTGCCGATTTCGGTACCCGTAAACCAGGTCAATCTCACGCGACGCATGCGCAGCGAAGAGCCGCGCGATGCCGCCGAACAGGCCGAGGAGTACCAGCGTTACGCGCATGCCGTGCTGCTCGCTGCAGCACCCATCGTCGAGGCGCAAGAGAGCCGCTATCGTGCTCGCATCTATCGTGGTCTCGCGATCACGGTCTGAGTGCGTCGGCATGAAGCTGCAGGTCGTTCCGGTCACTGCGTTCCAGCAAAACTGTTCCATCGTCTGGTGCGAGCAGACTCGTCGTGCCGCCATCGTCGATCCGGGTGGTGATCTTGATCAGGTTCTCGCAGCGGTGGCACGACACGATTTGACGCTCGAAAAAATCCTCGTGACTCACGCACATCTGGATCACGCAGCCGCAACGGCAGAACTTGCGCAGCGCCACCTACTGCCGATCGAGGGGCCCCATCAGGCCGATTCATTCTGGATCGAACAGATGCCCGCGCAGGCCAAGATGTTCGGCTTTCCGCCGGCAGAGCGTTTCACGCCAGATCGCTGGCTCGTGCAGGGCGATCGAGTAGTCGTGGGCGAAGTGGCGTTCGAGGTGTTGCACTGTCCAGGCCACACTCCCGGACACGTCGTGTTCTTCCAGCGCGACGCTCGTTTTGCGATCGTGGGCGACGTCATCTTCGCCGGCTCAATCGGGCGCACCGATTTTCCGCGTGGCAACCACGCCGAGCTATTGCAGTCGATCCGCAGCAAACTCTTTCCGCTCGGCGACGACGTCACATTCTTACCAGGGCACGGACCCACCTCGACTTTCGGCGAGGAGCGACGCAGCAATCCGTTTGTCGGCGATCGTTTTTTCGCGACCGGCTGAATCAGCCGGTCAATTGCGTGGTCGGCAGATAGTGATCGACCAGCAACGCGACGAAGATCCACATCAGATAGGAAATCGAGAAGCGGAAGACCTTCATCGGCAGTTCACTGCGATCGGTGAGCTTGAGTGCCAGTGCGTAGTACATGAACCGGCCATTGAGCACGAGCGCGGCGACCAAATAAATCAGACCGCTCATGTGAGTCACCCAAGGCAGCAGCGACACGATCACCAGCAGCACGGTGTAGAGCAGCACCTGCAGGCGTGTGTAGGGCACACCATGAGTCACCGGCAGCATCGGAATGCCGGCACGTGCGTATTCGTCCTTGCGCGCAATGGCCAGCGCCCAAAAATGTGGTGGCGTCCAGATGAAGATGATCAGAAACAGCAGCAGCGCGTTTGGTTCGATCGAATTGGTCACGGCAGCCCAGCCGAGAATGGGTGGCGCTGCGCCGGCTGCACCACCGATCACGATGTTCTGCGAGGTGGCACGCTTCAGGAACACGGTATAGATCACCGCATAGCCGATCAACGAGGCAAAGGTGAGCATCGCCGTCAGCAGGTTTACGAAAAACCAGAGAATCAGCATCGACAGCACGCCGAGCAAAGCGGCGAACGCCAGCGCTCGCGGCGCATCGAGACCACCCGTGGGCAGCGGACGACTGCGGGTACGCGACATCTGTTCGTCGATCTTACGGTCGAGGACGTGGTTGATGGCGGCGGCACAGCCGGCTGCGAGCGCGATGCCGAGATTTCCCCAGATCAATGCAGCAAGAGGCGGCATGCCTGGGCTCGCGAGCATGGTGCCGACGATGGCGGTGAAGACGATCAGCACGACGACTTTAGGTTTGGTGAGCTCCAGGTAGAGCTTCCACTGCGGTCTCGCCTGGACGGCGGTTGCGGGGGTCGCCATGTTCAGGCCTCGCGTAGGCGTCGGTTGAGCAATAGCAGCGCCATGATCAGAAGTGCCGCGCCGGCGTTGTGCCCTGCAGCCAGCGACAGCGGGAAGGCCTTGAGGATCATGAACATCGCGATCAGCAATTGCAGTCCGAGCGCAGCGATGGCCCATTGTCCGCTGCGTCGCACCAGCGTCGTCGGTGCATTACGGATGGCGAGCCAGCCGGCGAGCAGCACCGCGAGCGAGGCGATGATCGCCCCGAGGCGATGCGTGAAGTGGATGGCCACGCGGGCCGGGTGTTCGAGCACGCCGCCGGTGTAGTTGATGTCGAGACCGCGCCAGAGCACGAAAGCCTCGTCGAAATCCATGCCATCGGGCCACCACTCAGTCTGGCAGGTCGGTAGGTCCGGACAGGCAACTGCGGCGTAATTGCTGCTGGTCCAGCCGCCGAGCATGATCTGGAAGGCCACGATGACGGTGGCGATGACGGCTGCGTTGCGCGCGCTATCGAGGGCTGAAATCTTTGTGGCAGCGGCGGCTGGCACCACTACGCGAGTGACGCGGCGCATCCTCAGCCAAAGCCAAGTAAGCAGACTCAAGGTGGTGAGACCGCCGACGAGGTGCAGCACCACCACCAAGGGTTTCACCAACCACCACACCGTGAAAGCGCCGAGCGCGCCTTGCAGAAGAACCACGGTCACCAAAGATAAAGCGAAGGGCAGACCGACGGGCCGCTCACGTCGATACCCGATGGCGATGGCCGCAATCAATACGATCACGAAGCCGAGCGTCGTCGCTGCATAGCGGTGGATCATTTCACGCCAGGCTTTGCCGGAGTCGTATTCCCAGCCCGGCGAGTACGCCTCGATTTTTCCCTCGTTACGCTCTGCACCGGCGGGTGTGACGTGACCGTAGCAGCCGGGCCAGTCGGGGCAGCCGAGTCCTGCATCGGTCAAACGGACCCACGCGCCGAGCACTACTACCACGAGGCAGAGCAGCATGCCGATGAGCGCGAGGCGGCGCAGGGCCACTGCTCCGGAACGAATCGTCGACTGTGACATGGGGAATCAGCCTATGTGTGAGAGCTTGAGCAGCTTTTCGAGATCCTGCAGCAAGCCCTTGGGGTTTTGCGTGACGTCGAAGCGCATCATGAGGTTGCCGAGCGGATCGACCACGAAAATGAATTCTTTGGCCGGGGTGGTTTGCGGGAACTCCGCGAGCCAGGCGTTCGCCGAATCGTTGGTGGGTGTGATGGTGGCAAGACCCGGGTGTTCCTTGGCGATAAAGCTGCGATCACAGCAATTGTCGGCGGCGACGAACACGCGCTGCACGCGATCCATGTCTTCGGCGAGCAGCAACCTCGTTTGACGCATGATCCATAGCGCCTTGTGACAGGCCTCATCGCAACGGCCATCGCCGATGTAGACCAGCGTCCACTTGCCGCGCAGCAAGTCGGTCGTGGCTGCACTGCCGTCGGTCAATGAAAACGCGGCTGCGGGCAGCGGCCTTGCCGGCGTGATGAGTTCGCCGTGGTTGGTACTGCCCGCAGGTCGCCACCCGCCCGCGTAGTACAACCAGAAGGCGCCCAGCAGCGGAATGAAAAAGAGCGCTGCGAGACCGATCAGAGCGCCTCGTCCCTGTGTCTGCGTGGGCTTGTCGGTCGCAGCCGTCGTCATGCGTCACTCCGCTTCTTCAAATTCATCACCACGTACAGCACCAGCAGCAGAATCGCGAAACTCCACCACTGGATCGCATAGGACCAGTTTTGCTCCGGGCCTTTGACGAAGGGCTTCCAGCCACGCTGGAAACCTGCGGCAGCCTGTTCGTCGAGCAGTAGTACTCGCGATTCGAGGCGCCTCGAGTCGACCGATAGCGCCTGCGCAAGTTCCGACATCCGCGGATACGCCGTCACCCGCGGCCAAGTGCCCCCGGTCGAGGGCGCCGCGCGACCACCGGCCAAACCCGCCTGGGGTAGATCGTCCAGCAGGCCACGAATCGTGACTCGGGCGGCTGCGAGATGCACATCCGGCAGTTGATCCCGATAGCCGCCGAAGGGCACCCAACCCCGATTCGCCAGCAACCAGCGACCATCGGCAAGCCGCAGCGGTGTCAGCACCTCGTACCCGGCGCGACCGTCGCGCGTGCGATTATCGAGCAAAAATTGTCGTGCGCCATCCCATTCGCCGGTGACTTCGACCTTGGAGAATCGCGGCAATTCGATCGCGCGCCGCAGGCCGAGCTCGCTCACGAGCGTCGCATTGCGAGCGAAGTCGTCGGCAAGTCGCTGCTTGAACTCGGCTCGACTCCACTGCCAGCGGCCGAGGCCGATGAAGAGTACGAGCACCACCACGGTGCCGCCGGTCATCAGCCAAGACGCGCAAAAAACTCTGCGGCCTAAGGTGATTCGAATCGGCACGACTCTATACTAACGGCTGTGGAAATCTTCAGAATCATTGTTGGCCTGGTGATGCTCGGCATCGTGTTCAGCCTCGGATCAGCCCTGTTCCATCTCATGACGGACAAGGGTGACTCGAAGAAAATGGTCCGTGCGCTGACGTTGCGCGTCGCGCTTTCCGTGGGCATTTTTCTCGCGCTGATAGCGGCCTGGGCCGCCGGCCTCATTCAGCCGCTCGGCGCAGGTCGCTGAAACAGCAACCGCTCGAAAAGTCTCAAACCCAAAAGTCTCAGACCCAGTAGACGAAGACGAAGAGCCCCAGCCACACCA
>SXGR01320940.1_pt1 | contig 17401 bp, 12 predicted proteins | sample 3174711 | NCBI WGS metagenome assembly SXGR01 (sample SAMN11356860, study PRJNA531348) | freshwater metagenome | isolation source: freshwater sample F1-60 | place: China: Fuxian Lake, Yuxi | collected 2017-12-25
CCGCCACCGCAAGCGCCGCCGCGGGCGTGAGCGGCGCGGCAGGACCACGGGCCCGGCCACGCGCAGGAGCCGCAGCGCGGCCTCCCCTGGCGGCCCCGCCCCGCTCGCCGGCCCCGGGGCCTGCGCCCCGCGCGGGCGGATTCAGCGCGGTCAGAAACGGGTTCCGCTCCTCGTCGGTGGACCACCGGAAAATACGGATCCGCACCGGGCTCCCCGGCTCGGCGACGTTCGCCGACGACGCGGTCAGCGTGGCGGCGTCGCCGTTGCCGGCCGCGCTCGGCGGCGACGGCAGCAGCCCGAGGAATGCGAACGCCCAGGCGAGGACGCCGGCCGTCATTGGTTTGGGTTGGTCCCCTTCGTGCGTCCCAGCCACTCGACCAGCCGCTCCAGTTCCTCGTCAGCGATCTTCGCGCCTCGCTCGCGCATATCCACCGTGAGCACGCGCCAGCGGTCCGGGCTGAAGCGGCCGGTGTTCACGCGCTCCAGGTCATGGCAGGTGGTACACGAGCGGGCGAGCACCGCCTGCGCCTCCGTGTCGCTGAAGAACGTCGTGATTTCCGGCGGCACGTACGCGCGCGGAAACGGCTTCGTGCCTGGCCCGAATTTTGAGACAAGCCAGTCCACAAGCTGGTCGCGATCGGCGACGGCCAGCTTCACGGGTTTGTTTTTGTGGCGATCCTCGATCAGCGCGCTCCACGCCGTCTTGTCGAGCGCGTGGTACGCGTAATCGTCGATGCCGTGGCAGGACGTGCAGTTCTTGAAGATGATCTGCCGTACGGGCCCCTGCGGTGGAATCACCTGCGGACGCGCCGGACGGGAACTGAGCTGCGCCGACACGGGCACCGCCGTGGCCAGCGCCGCAGCGCCTGCCACGACGGCGATCGCCAAGAGCGCCTGCTTCACGCGATCTCCAGCGGCTCGCCGAACAGCTCGGTGAGCCGGCCGGTGCTCGTCCCGAGCTTGTCCTGCTGGACGCCGAACAGATACAGGATGCTGAGCAGCATGTTCGACGTGCGCTGCGTGTTGTCCGGGAACACGATATGGCGGTTCCCCTTGAACGTCCCGTCGATGCCGCCGACGAGAATCACCGGCACCTTCTCGTGCGCGTGCCGGTGCGAGTTGCCCATGTTGCTCCCCTTGTAGATCAGCACGTGATCGAGCAGCGTGCCGTCGCCTTCGGGGATGCTCTTCAACTTGTCGCAGAAGTACGCCAGGTTCTCGACGTGGTAGCGGTTGATCTTGGCGTAGTTGGCGACGTTCTCCGGCTTGTCGCCGTGGTGCGAGGCGCCGTGCCAGCCGCCGGTGAAGCCTGACTCCGGGAAGCTGGTGCCGGTCAGGTCGCGCCCGAGCATGTAGGTGGCCGAGCGCGTGAGGTCGCCCTGGAACGCCAGCGCCATCAAGTCGTACATCAGCCGGAAGTGCACGTGCTTGTTGTCCGGCAGGCCGAACGGCACGTCCGACGACGGCTCGCTGACCGAGTTCTGCATCGCGATGCGGATGCGCCGCTCGAGCTCACGGATGTTGTCGACGTAGGTATCGAGGCGCGCGCGGTCGCCCGCGCCCAGGTCCTGCTTGAAGACCGCCAGTTCGCGCGTGACCGAGTCGAGGATGCTGGCGTTCTGCCGGCGTCCCGCGAGACGCTCCTCCTGGCTCGTGCCGTCGCCGAACAGGCGCTCGAACACGACGCGCGGATTCACCTGCGTCGGCAGCGGCTGCGTCGGCGAGGTCCACGAGATCGAGTTCGTATACGCGCAGCTGTAGCCCCAGTTGCAGTTGCCGAAGTTGCCGGTGTCTTCGACGCCCACCTGGAGCGACGACAGGATCGTGTCCTGCCCGTACTTGCCGGCGATCATCTGGTCGACCGTGACGCCGAGATAGGGGCTGACCGCGTTCCGCCGCGGCCGCGTGCCCGACAGCAGCACCGCGCCGCGCGCGTGGTCGCCGCCAGGCTCCTCGTCGGTGGCCATCGCCTCGGGCATGTCGAGGCCGGTGATCAGCACCGTCCGGTCGCGGAACGGCTCCAGCGGCTTGGTGATGAAGGAGAAGTCGAAGTTCTTCCCTTCCTTCGTCGGGCTCCAGTAGCCCGGCGCCGCGCCGTGCGGGTGCCAGATGCCGACGAACCGGCGCACCGGCTCGGCGGCGGTCAGACGCTGCGGCGTGAAGGCCGGCAGCATCGAGTCGAGCAGCGGCAGCGCGAGGGTGGCGCCGGCGCCGCGCAGGAAGGTCCGGCGCGGAATGAACTTCTTCGTCAGGAACATATTCGCTCCATGGCGGACCTCGGTCCGCCCTACTCCGTGTCCCCTTTAACCCGCATCTGGAACTGGTTGCTCTTGACGATCGCCAGGACGATCGACGAGAAGCGGCTGTTGTCTTTCGCCACGTCGCGCGCGATCGCCCGGATCGCGGGCATGTCCTCGTACTCGACGCCGCGGCCGAGGGCATACGTCATCATCTTTTCGGTGAACATGCGCACGAACTGCGGTGAATAGCGCACCAGCGCCTGGCGCAGTCCGGCGGGTCCCTCGACCTTCTGGCCGTCGAAGAGGACCACGGCGGCGTCGATCGGCGTGCCGCCCTCGCCGCCCTGCTTCGTGCGCCATTTGCCGTCGGCGTCGAAGTTGTCGAGTGCGAACCCGATCGGGTCCATGATCTTGTGGCAGCTCGCGCACGTCGGATTGGCGCGGTGCAGCGTCATCTGCTCCCGCAGCGTCAGCACCTTGGTGGAGCCGGCGGTCGAATCCTCCAGCGCCGGCACGTTCGGCGGCGGCTCCGGCGGCGGCGTGCCGAGGATGTTTTCCAGCACCCACACGCCGCGCTTCACCGGGGACGTCCGGAAATTCTGCGTCCACGTGATCGCCAGGAAACTGCCCTTCCCCAGCAATCCGCGGCGGTAGTCGAGGTCGGGCCCGAGCGTCACGCGCCGGAAGTGCGACCCGTAAATGTTCGGGATGCCGTAGTGGCGCGCGAGCCGCTCGTTGACGAACGTGTGGTCGGCCGTCAGCAGGTCGAGGATGTTGCGATCCTCGCGCATGATGCTGTCGAAGAAGAGCTCGGTCTCGCGGCCGAACGCCTGGCGCAGCTCGTCGTCCCAGTCGGGATAGAAAATGCCATCGGGCGAGGTCGCCGGCAGGTTCCGCAAGTACAGCAGCTGCTGCCCGAAGTTTGAGACCAGCGCGCTGGATCGCGGATCACCCAGCATGCGGCGGACCTGCTGCTCCAGCACCCTCTGGTTGCTGAGCCGTCCCTGCGTCGCCGTCGTGAGTAGCTCCTCGTCCGGGATGCTGCTCCACAGGAAGAACGACAGGCGCGAGGCGAGCTCGAGATCCGTGATGCGATAGGTCTGGTTCGCGCGGACGTTCGCCGGCTCGCGCTCGGCTCGCACGAGGAACTGCGGACTGGCGAGCAGACGACGGAGCCCAAGCTCGATCCCCTCGTCGAAGGTCCCGACGCGGCGGCCTTCCGTGTAGAACTCCATCAGCGTCGCCACGTCCTGCGTCGTCGCCGGACGGCGATACGCGCGGCGCGCGAGCGTCGTCAGGATCTGCTTCGCGCACGCTGGTTCTTGATCGGCGGACGCGGGGCGGCACGTGAATACCCTGCGGCGGCTGCGCGAGTCGTCCGGACGCTGCGCGTTGAACGGCCCTTGAATGCGCAGGAATCCAATCGCCGGGTAGTACTGCAGCTGCGGGATGCTGTTGTTCTCGAGCGACTTCCGGTCGTACTGCTTGACCATGTCGAGGCTGGGCCGGAAGTTGGTGGCGAGGAACGTGGCGCCGACCGCCCGCGATCCGGCTTTCACGGGAATCGTCACCTCCAGCACGCCGTCGCCGGAATCACCCGCCATCCCCTGGCTCAGGCCGACGCCCTGGTACCTGAAGAGATGCGCCCGCTCGCCGTCGATCACGATCTCGAGCTGCTCGCCCGGAATGTAGCTGCCGATCCCGAAGTTCTGCATCGAGAACTTGTACTCGCCGTCGGCCGGGAAGTCGTGGCGCACGAGCAGCCCGCCGCGGGTGCCGAACGGCAGCCCCTCGATGTGATGGTTCTGCGACGCGTCGTTCGCCACCGGATACGTGGCCTCGGTCGGCGTCTTCCAGTAACCCACCGCCGAGCGGGCCACGCGCGCCGCCGCGGTCGTATAGGACTCCAGCAGCGTCGGCGAGATCGTGAGCGAGCCGGCCACGTTGTCGAACCCGCGCGCCGCATCGTCAGGCGGCAGGAGCGTGGTCACGTCGATCTCGAGATCCAGCAGGTCGCGGATGACGTTCGCGTATTCGGTGCGGTTCAGGCGATGGAGGACGACCGATCCCGGGTTGGGGCGCGTCGCGGCTTTCCGATCGAGCTCCGCTTCCAGCCAGTCGCGCAGCGCGTCGTACTCCACAGGCGACGGCCGCCTGACGTCGGGCGGCGGCATCACGCCCGCGCGCAACTTGCGGACGACCTTTTCCCACAACTCCGCGTGGTCGCCGACCGTCGCGAGGTCCAGCCCCTGGAGCGACAGGTTCGCGGTCTTGAGCCGATCGTTATGGCACGTGACGCAGTACTGATCGAGCACTGCGCGATGGGTCTGGGCGGCTGTCGCCGACGCACGTGGGGCGGTCGCCTGCCCGTCGACTCTGGCCATGAACACCAGGCCGAAGGCGCAGAACGAAAATATGAGCCAGAGGGCGGCCGAGCGGGACTTCGGCATTACACTACCGGGGCTGATTATACGCTTTTGTCGGGGTTTCTGGTCCGAGGATTATGCGTTCCGGACCCGCGTAGATATTAAAGGTGTCACCCCGCACAAAGCCCAGCAATGTGAGCCCCGCCTCACGCGCCAGGTCGATGGCCAGGCTCGACGGGGCCGAGACGGCAGCCAGGATCGGGATGCCGGCCACGACGGTCTTCTGGACGATCTCGAATGACGTCCGCCCGCTGACCATCAGCACCCGGTCGCCCAGCGGTAGGCGCTCCGCCAGCAGCTGCGACCCGATGACCTTGTCCACCGCGTTGTGACGGCCAACGTCCTCGGCCACGGCGACGAGCGTGCCCGCGGCGTCGAACAGACCCGCCGCGTGAAGGCCGCCCGTCTCGTCGAACGCCGCCTGCGCGGCGCGGAGGCGTTCCGGCAGGCTGGCGATGAGCGCTGCCGGCATCGATAGCGCTCCCGTGACGCGCGGCACGCCCACCATCAGATCGTCGATCGACTGGCGTCCGCAGACGCCGCACGCGCTGTTCGCGGTGACGAGGCGGCGCTCGCCGAGCGCGTGCTCGGCACGGCGCGCAGCGTCGCCGGCCAGCGTGACATCGATCACATTGGGGTCGGACCCCGGAACGAAGCGTATCAAGGAGTTGATACGACCCGTAGCGGGGTCTGACCCCAGGATTCGCTCGGAGAGCAGCAATCCAGCCACGAGTTCCTGGTCCGCGCCAGGCGTCCGCATCGTCACCACGAACGTCCTGCCGTGGAGGCGGACCTCGAGCGGCTCTTCCGCCGCGGCCACGTCCTGGCGTGATGCGCTGCCACCGCCGGACACGCGCACCACGTCGATCGGCCGGACCGAAGAACCCATGCGCCTATTCTTCCACGGCGGAAAGGCGGACCTGACAAGGTCCGCCCTACGGGCTGTTCGTTATTTCGCGAGCGGATTGGGCCGCAGCTGGAAGTGCGCGATCTGACCGCGCGCGCCGCGGCCGAGCTCGGTGTGCCACACCGCGCGCGTGCCGTTGGCCGACCACAGGCCGCGTCCCTTCCACCCCGCGTTCGGATCGTCAATCCGTCCGTCCATGCCGCGCTGGTGGAACCCCATCGGATACGGCACGCGCAGCGTGATCAGCTTGCCGGTGTTCTTGTCGAGCGCGATGAGCGAGTCGGAGTTCGTCCCGTTCATCAGCGGCGTATCGCGCCCCATCCCCAGCGCGTCGAACTGATCGACGTAGCTGTAATAGTGGAAGTCGGCGTTCCAGTCGGCCGTCACGCCCTGCATCTTCGGGCCGCCGGTCGGATAGAGCGTCCACCCTTCGGCGCAGTGCCGACCGGTGGTTGCGCTCTCACCCGTCAGCACCTTGCACTTGCGGCGATCGAAGCTCGCCAGGTGGCCGCTCCCCGCGAGGCCGGTCCACACCACGCCCTGGCTGTCCACGTCGATGCCGCGCGGCAGAAAGCCGGACCGCGCGTTGTTCCGCGTCGGGAAGGCATCGAATGGCACCTGGTACATCTCGCCGACGCACGTCTCGGGCGGGTTCGAGCCGAGGCTGAGCCGGACAATGTGACCGGGTGTCTGTGTAACGGCGCCCCAGAGGCTGCCGTCGGTAGGGCTCTGAATCACGCTGTACGGCCCGCCGGGCACCGGCTTGTCGCGATTCGGTCGGCCGTCGCCGTCCACGTCGAAGTAAAGGCGGCACCAGCCCTGCGCCGCCTGCTGGTCGCCGGTCTTGTCGAGGACGTTCACGTCGATCCAGCCGAAGCTGGCCACGCCGCCGCCGAGCGGATTCGAAAAGACCCGGTTCGTCCCATCCACCGCGAACTGCACGTGGTGCGTCCGGAAGCAGGTGTGGATCAGCGTGAACCGCTCACTGCGCGGGTCGAACATCGCGATGTGACGCGTGCTCTCGTCGAAGGGATCCGCCTTCGCATACTTGTTGTCGGATCCGGCGCGGCAGAACGCCGGCGTCGCGGTCACGTTCACCGCCGCCGACATCCACACGCGGCCCTGCGCGTCCATCGTCAGGTGATTCGGGTTCGAGTGGTCGCGGATGACGATCTCCTCGCCGAAGGTCAGCGACGGGTTGTCCATCGTCAGCGGCGTGAACGAGCGCATCTTCGACTTCTCGACCTGCGCCGGAATCGTGATCGTGCGCTCGGTGTTCTCGAGCGGGTCGAGGACGACGAGGCCGTCGTTGTGGAACTCCACCCCGTAGACGCGACCGTTGGGGTTCAACCTCGGGTTCCGCTTGTCGGCGCTCACGACGTCGTGCATGAACGGCACGTCGTTCGAGACGTCCCACATCGTCACGACGAGGTTGCGCTCGACGCCTGCGGGGCGCGGCGGCGCGGGCGGGACGGCGCCGGCGGCGACGCGGTCCGTCCAGTCGGCAAACATCGGGAAGCCCTGGTTGAAGATCTGAATCTCCGGCATCTGGCCGGCGACCGTCTCGTAGCGCAGCGCCTCGGTCGTCGTCTTGAAGGCGAGCGCTTTCACCTTCGGATGCAGCTCGCGCGTCGCCGGCGATCCCATCTGGAAGCGGCTGCTCTTGGTCTGGGAGATCCAGTGGGCCTGGTGCTGGATCATCCCGATCGGGAACTCGTTCTCGGCGGGAACCTTGATCAATGAGAACCAGTAGTTCGCCGGATAGTACTGAGCGGCGGCCTGTGGCGTCAGCGCGACCACCGCGGTCAGGTTGAGCAGCCGGCCGCGACGCGATGTGACCTTCGCCGAATCGACGAGGCCGTAGCCGCGCACCCAGACCGTGTAGTTCGCGTTCGGCAGATCGGGCAGCACATAGCGGCCCCGATCGTCGGTGACGACCGTTTTCCGGTACGTCGTCTTGAGATCGTTGGTTTCCGCGATCACCCAGACGCCGGCCTCGGGCCCGGCGGAGCTGCGGACGACGCCGCCGATGTCGTCCTGGTCGATGGCGACGGCGGGCTGCTGCGAGCTGAGCGTCAGCGTGGCGAGCAGCACGATCGTCAGCGTTGCGATCCGAGTCGTCATGGGTATCTCTCCCTATGTCGTCGAGCAGGGCGACGGGTTCCAGCCCGACTGGTCGCGCTGCTTCCGGAAGTTCGTGCTCGTGATGAACGGCTGCGTCAGGTACTGCGGGTCCTCGACGATGGTGGTGATGACCAGGAACTGATCGTCGTTGAGTCCACGCACCACGTTGTAGTGCTCGGTCACGGTGACGTAGGCGCTGTACGGCACGCCATTTTTCCGCAGGTAGCCGGGACGGATGCCTGTCGTGACCACCTTCAGCGATCCTCCGCGCGGCTTCTCACCGCCACGGGGAGCACGGCGCCCGGCGTATTCCCACACTGCTGCCGATCGCCCTTGCCAGCTCGACGCGGCCGGCGGCGGCGCGGCGCCAAAATGGAACCGGCGCGTCTGCATGCCCGCGTCCAGGTCCACGCGTATCGTCGCCGGGCCCTCCCACGCGATGCGCACGCGGGTCGGCAGCCGCATCACGCCCGGAGCGCCATACGCGCGGCACTCTTCGCCGGCCGCCTGATCGCGCGCCGGATCCCACGACGCTGCGATCTTCCGGCCTTCGGGGGTCAAGGGCAGGCTCTCGAAGTCGCCCTTCCGCGGCGGCATCAGCCGGTGCCGCCAGTCTTCGCTGACGACGGCGACCCACTGGCCGGTGAGATCGACGGCTGCGGCGGCCTGTGGCGTCGGCGGCGGCGCCGGCGGGCCACCGCGCTGCGCAATTGCGGACACACTACTGGTGATCACGACGAGCGCAAGCAGGATGAACTTCTGCCGACTGCCCACTGCCCACTGCCGACGACACGCGGCCATCACCGTGTCCCTCCCGCCTGCGGCAGCGTTCGATAGATGGCCTCGACGAACATGTCCGTTGTCCATGCGCCCGTCGTGGCGCCGAACTCCGCGTCGTAATCCCTGGTCGGCCGCGCCGCCTTGACCTGGTCCACGCTCATGCCGCGGCGACGCATGTCGTCCACGCGGTCGCGGACGATGGTGAGCATGTCGCGGTAGTACGCGAGGTCGGCGAGATCAGTGACACGGCCGTGGCCGGGCACCACCATCGTGCCGCCTTCGGCCATGAAGTCGGTAGCGCCGGTCGCGAGGATCCGGTTCACGGCGTCGATGAGCCCGTTGATCGTGCCGCCCTGCGCGACTTCGATCACCGGATAGCGATCGTTGACGTAGAGGTCACCGGCCGCGATGACGTCGGCGCGGCGGAAATGCACGAAGCTGTCGCCGTCGCTATGCGCCGCGTTCGGGTGGACGAGCCGGACGCCTTCGTTGTTGAACCACCGGAACAGCGTCATCTCGGGACCGAAGTAGACGTCCTTCGGCCACGCCGCGAACGGCGGCGGCTGCGGCGACTTGCTCATGCGCGTCGCCACGTTCTCGTGCGAGATGATCATCGCGGCGTTGTCGTCGCGGTTACCCAGCGTGTTGCCGCCGGTGTTGCGCAGCGCGGCGCCGGCCTTGCTCAGCGCCTCGTTGCCGCCGGTGTGGTCCGGATCGAAGTGCGTGTTCAGGACGTACATCAGCGGCCGCGGCGAGACCGCGCGCAGCGCCGCCAGCACCTGCGCGGCGGCCTCGGCGCGGCCCGTGTCGACAATGAGGATGCCGTCGTTGCCGATCGACGCGGTGATGTTCCCGCCCGCGCCCATCACGGCGTAGATGTTGTCACGCACCTGGAACGCGCGGACGCCGGCCGCCGCCGGCAGGTCGGCCACCGCGAACGGCCGTGCGGCCTCGCGCGGCGCGTTGGCGTTCTCAGGGGTCGCCATCGGCGTCTTCGCCGCGATCATCGCGTCCACCTTTGCGCGATATTCCGGGTAGCGCGTCTCGGCGCCACCGCGCACCGCCTGGTGCGGGATGCCGAACTTGTCCGCCCACTCGAAGAGCTGCGTGTTCTTCCCGGGCAGGTAATGCGGCACCTGTCCCGGCCGGCGATCCACGTCCTCTTCCTTCGGCTCGCACGGATACGGCACGATGTGCTGCGACGGGTCGAGCACGTAGTCGGAGCTGCGGATGTGCACCTCCTCGAGGTACACCGGGTCGTAAATCATCATCACGCCGGTCAGCACGCCGCCGTTGCGGATCCAGGTCTGCACCAGTGTGGCCTTCGAGCTGCGCGGCGATCCGTTGCGCCGGAGGTACCCCTCCTTCATGTGGGTGGTGGTGATGCGCAGCATGTCGCCGTCCCACTCGCCCTTCGAGAAGCCGCCCCACGTGTGCGGCGCGCCGGCCGGCGGCCGCGGACGGTCGTCCATGAAGATCGGGCGGTCGGTCGAGCGCAGCCAGTACTGGTGATACGCGGCGAGGTCGCGCGTGGTCGGATCGATCTCCTTCCAGATACGCATCTGCGACGGACCGCGCCAGATGTAATCGACCGGGTGCGGCCGGCACTGCCACTCGGGCATCGACAGCCAGCCCGGGTCCCAGCTGTCGGCGCGCGCGCGGCCGGCGTCGTTCATCGGCAGGCCGGTGTAGTCGCCGAGCTCGGGTCCATTGCCGCGCTCGTCGTTGTCTTCATGGAAGCGCGGCACCCACTCGCCGGACATGTCCATCTGGTTGCCGGCGAGGTTGAAGCCGCCGGAGCCGAGCAGCTCGGGGCTCAACGGCTGCTGCTGCGCTGCGTCTGTCTCGATGCCGATGGTGAGACCTGCCGCCGCGGTGATCAGCAGGACGCAGGAGCAGAGGCGAGTCTTCATCGCGCCCCGCTTGAACGCGGAGCGGCGCAGCTGAAGTTCGCTGCCTCGTCGATGCTGCCCTGCCCCTTGTAGCGCGCGACCTGCGGATACGGGCAGAGCGGACGCGTGCGCACAACCTGGCCGTTCGTGACTTTGCTCGCCAGCAGCGAGTCCGGCGCCGTGCCCTTCTCCACCCAGTCGATGACCGCGGTCACCGCATCGACGCGGTCGGGACCGATGCCGCCGCCGCAGTGCGCGACGCCGGGCATCATGAACAGGCGGGCGAAGTCGGGCGTGTTCCGGCCGTTCTTCGCCGTCACCGCCTCGTAGTAGTTGACGCCCATCATCGGCTGCAGAATCTGGTCGGCCCAGCCGTAGGCCATGAGCAGCTTGCCGCCGCGCTGGCGGAACGTGCCGAGGTCCGTCTGGTTCTTCGGATCGGCGAGCGCGCTCCAGCGGCGCATCAGCGCCGGGTCGCGCTCGTAGTCGAACGTCTTGAAATCGTAGTCAGGCTGCGGCGGCTGGAGGACGAGGTACTTCATCACGCCTTCCGCGAGGTTGAAATCGGCGGGGCGTCCGCCCGGCTGCGCGGGCACGACTGCGTTGGCCCAGTTCGCTTCGCTGCCGGGCAGGAAAGCAAACAGGAACGGCTTGCCGCCGCGCGCGGGGCCGCTGTAGATCTTCTTCAGCGTCTCCGCCTGCGCGGCGGTCAGGCAATCGTCGGTGTCAGTGCCCGCCTGGCAGGCCGGCACGTCGCGGACCGGATCGAATCTGCAGGCGCGCGGGTCGTCGATCAGCCCGTCGGCCAGGCCGTCCCCGGCATCGCACGCCGCTGTCACTTTCGCGGCGATGAGCGGCAGCTTGGACGGCGGCAGCGGAGCATCGGTGATCGCCTTCTGGTTCCACATCGCCCCGATCGTGAACCCGGTCTGATCGACCCACGGCGCGTTGGCGACGATGCCGTCGAAGTCCTCGGGGTAGCGCTGCGCTTCCAGCAGTCCCTGCCGGCCGCCGTTCGAGCAGGAGTTCCAGTAGGAGAACGCGATCGGCCGCGCGTAATACGCGGCGGTGATCTTCTTCGCCATCTCGGCGGTGACGTGCACGGCGCGGTAGGCGTAGTCGATCGCCTTCTGCGGGTTGCTGAGCACGAAGGTGCCGCTCGGCTCCTTCATCGCGTCGTGGCCCGTATTCGTGCGGGCGTGCACGAAGCCGCTGGCGAGCGCCGGCGTGCGCTCGGCGCTCATCGGCTGATCGACCGGCTGTCCCGCGAGCCCGCCGTTGCCGGTCATATAGAAGCGCCGGTTCCAGCGGTCCGGCAGGCTGACCTCGAAGGCCACCTCCGGCGTGATGACGCCGGTCACGCGGCAGTGGGACGGCGTCTCCGCATCCGCCGGCACCACGCGCGCCTGGATGGCGATCAGGCCGTCGCTCTTGAACGACGCGAGGCTCTCGCACGCTCCTGAGGGCGAGGTATCCGTCACCGTGTACGCGGCGCGCGAGCGGCTCGCGTTCGCGAACGGCTGCGCGGCAGCGGGAGCAGCGGTGATGCAGAACGCGACAAGGGCGATGAACGCGGAGCGATCCATGACGCTTCTCCCTACAGTGCCTAGAGTGCCTGGGGTGCCTGGGGTGCCTGGAGTGCACTGAAGTGCCTGAAGTGCCTGAAGTGCGCACCTTAGGCACCCCAGTCACCTTAGGCACCTCAGGCACCCTACCGATCAGAGCGGCGTATCCGGGCTCGCGATCGTCCGCCAGATGTGGGCCACCGGCGAGTTGTCGTAGCCGAGCCCTTCCTTCGGCTGCTTGAAGTGACGGCCGATGATCTCCACGAACGGGTCCATCGTCACCACCGCCCTCGGATCGAACGCATACAGATCGTTGACGGTCACCAGCCGCGGCTCCATGTACCAGCGGTGGTTGCGGACCATCTTGTAGGTGTCCTGGATGTAGGCCGGCGGCACGTAGTCCTGGCCGAACACGCGGAAGTAGAGCTCCGGGTATTCATATCCGTTGGCGGAGTCCGGATAGAACCGCAGCGCCTGGTGGTAGCGGATCGCGAACGTTGACTTGGCCGGGATGTACGGCTCGAACAGCTGCGCGCCCCACCAGCCGTGGTCGGTCTTGATCAGCGCCTGCACGACGTCGTGCAGCAGGCACGCGAGGATCACTTCCTCCGTCATGCCGGTCTTGAGCGCGCGCGTCGCGCTCTGCAGCACGTGGTTGGCCGGCTGGAACCGCAGGTTGAAGTAGTCGAGGAGTGTCGGCTTCGACGGCATCGGCGCCAGCTTCGTCCGCATCGCGGTGCCCGCGAAGAGGTTCCCCGCGCCGCGGCGGTACGTCCGCGTCTCAATCAGCGCCTCGAGCTCGGAGACAGTCGGGAACTGCGTCCGTCCCGCCAGGCCGCCGGCCACTTCCTGATCGAGCAGGCTGACCAGGTGGTCCTCGAGCCCATCGGCGCGCGCCTCGTGGGACATGGCGGCGACGGCGGCCGTGCCGCCAAGGCTCGCAATGAAATGACGGCGATCAATGTCCATGGACGCGGATTGTAGCGCGCTCCAAAGTGCCTGGAGTGCCTAAAGTGCCTGGGGTGCCTAGAGTGCCTGGGGTGCCTAGAGTGCGCGCGTTCGGCGTGGCCACAAACGCCGGTTGGCGAGCCGCGCGCCCTCGTGCATCGCCTCGAACTTCGCCCAGACGACCGTCGGATGCACCTCGGTCCTGTAGCTCGCCTGCGAAGAAAAGCCGCAATCGGTGCCCGCCTGAACATTGTCGCGGCCGACGCGGTCGGCAAACCGCACCAGCCGTTCGGCGATCAACTCGGGGTGCTCGACGACGTTGCTGGCGTGGAAGACGACACCGGGGATGAGCTGCTTGCCGTCCGGGAGCTTCACGTCCTCCCACAGGTGGTACTCGTGTTCGTGGCGGGGGTTGGCGTGCTCGAAGCTGTAGGCGCCGGCATTCACCTGCAGCATGTACCGCGCGACGTCGCGCATCGGCGCCTCGTGAATCCGCGGCCCCTCGTTGATGCCGTAGCAGGTATGAAAGCGAATGCGCTCCGCCGGAATGCCGCGGATCGCCTCGTTGACGACCTCGACGTGCAGGGCCGCCGCCCGCCGCCGCTGCCGGGCGTCCAGCCGCGGATCGACGAGCACGTCGCACAGGAACGGATCGTCGATCTGCAGGAGGAGCCCGGCGTCGGCGATCGCGGTGTACTCGGTGCGCATCGCCGCGCCGACGGCATGGAGATACTCCTCGTCGGTCCGGTAGTACTCGTTCGCGCCGACGCCCGTCGGGGCAATCGACGGCATGAACGCGTCGCGCGCCTTTGCGGCCCGCGCCGCGGCCGTCAGGTTCGCGATATCCCGCCGCAGCGGCTCGAGGCTGCGGTAGGTGACCGGGCCCGTGCACACCAGCGGCGCAAACGTCGCGATCGCGCCGCCGAGCATCGCCTCCTTGAAGTACTGGTCGTAGTACTCCGGGAAGGCCTTCACTTCGGCGGGAAAAGGGTTGACGCGCCTGCCAGGCGCCGGCTCGAAGCCGGCGAGCCGTTCCTGTGCGTAGGTGAAGAAGCCGGGCTTCGACAGCTCGCCGTCGGAGACGATGTCGATGCCGGCACGGACCTGGCGGCGGACGCAGTCGGCCACGGCGCGCCGTACGTGCGCCTGGTAGCCGGCGGGCTCGCGCCCCTTGAGCCGCTCCCGCATCAGCTCCAGGAGCGGGTGCGGACGCGGCAGGCTGCCGACGTGGGTGGTGAGGATTCTATTCAGAGTGCCTAGAGTGCCTGAGGTGCCTAAAGTGCCGACTGTGCCCGAGCGCGCACCCCAGGCACCCTAGTCACCTTAGGCACCCCAGGCACCTTAGCGTCTCGTTTCCTGAGTGGCGTCATCGCCCGCACAGAGGAACCCGCCGATGTCGGGCCGGGGCGCGTTGCACGCGGGCGCCGCCGTTGCGGGAACCTCGTGCGAATAGAACACGCGGAACGTGTCGCCCGGCGTGCCGTTGAAGTCGTAGACGATGACCGGGTCGCGACGCGCGGTGTCGCCTGCCGACATGCCGTAGTTCATCGAGATCGCCGCGGCCGGGTACTGACCGGGGCGGCTCACCGCGAGCGGCTCGAAGCGCGTGTTGCGGACGACGGCCTTCTTCAGCGGCAGCAGCGTGGACGTTGGCGTATACGCGGTGGCGACCGCGACGCCCACGTAGTTGCGCAGGTAGCTGTTCTCCACCGTCGCCACGCCGTCGCCGCGGCCCGGCTCGCTGTCGATGCGCGAGAAGAACGGACTGGCCACACCGACGCGCATGCCCTGGATGTCGGCGTTGCGGACGATGACGCTCTTCGCCGCGTAGTTGGTGAACCAGATGCCGGTGGGATTCTCGAACGGGCCGGCCAGCGCCGCAGCGTCGCCGCGCGCTACGGCGCCGTCGATCGTCAGCCGGTCGGTCGGAAACGCGGTGATGGCGTGGCGCGACGTGTGCCAGAAGCGCGAATTCGTGAGCGTGCCGTTCCACCCCATCGCCACGCCCGTCTGCGTGGCGCCGTACGCCTCGTTGCCGCTGAACTCGAGCAGCGGCGCATCGGTCGTGTCGATGGTGATGAACTCGCCGTCCTTGCTCGTGTCCGCGCCCTTGAACTTCGGGATGCGGACCGTGCCGAGTCCGCCTGCCGCCAGGCCGTAGCCGAACACGTCCACGTTGGCCGCCACGTTGTTCCGCAGGATGTTGTTCGGCCCGCGCAGCCAGAAGCCCGCCCCTTCCCCGCCCGGATCATTGGTCGCGCCGCCGTAACCGCTGCGCGGCGCAAACTCGCCCGATCCTTCAGAGCGGATCGCAAAGTTGCGCTCGAACACGTTGAAGCTCTCGGTGCCGTCCTCGGCGACGATGCCGGCGCCGCGCGAGTTGTAGACGACGTTGTCCTGAATGAGACCGTAGTGGCTGTTATGGATCGTGATGCCCCACTTCGACGCATCGTCGATGGCGTTGCCGATGAGCGTGAACTGATAGCCGTTGGCCGGCGGCGTCTTCGGCCCGAAGGCGTGGTGGAAGTGCAGCGAGTAGCGGCCGATCTGGTTCGTGCCGACGTGGCGGACGGCGCCGTCATTGGCGAACTCGGTGCTGTCGAGCACGCCCATGCGCGTGCGCCCGAGATCCTTGAAGAGCGCGTAACGGATGTCGACGTCAGGACGGCTGACGAAGATGACGTGGCCGCGCGTCCCTGCCGGATTGGCGGACCGGACGATCACGTTGCGCGTGACGTTGCCGACGTGCGGCAGGAAGTCGAGCGTGCCGTCGGGAACGCGCGCGCCCTTGTGATCGAAGGCGAGCGGGGCGGTCAGCGTCACCGTGCTGGTGCGCGACACGACGGCGATCGTAACCTCTTCCCACTGCGCCTTGTAGTTGCTGCCGCGCTCCGGCTCGCGCAGGTGGCGCGTGTCAGGCAGCACGAGCTTGTCGCCGGCGCTCCAGCCGGCGGCGGCGTCTTCGATCGTCAGCGTGGTCTGTCCCGCCAGCGGTTCGCCGGCCAGGCGCGCGAATGTCGGTGTCTTGACCGCGCCGTGCATCCGGACGATACCGAGACCGACAAGGCCGCCGGTCAGCTGCTCCGGGTCGCGGGCGGTGTCGATCGGCCGGTCCGCAATCACGAGCTCGGCGGTGACGTTCGCGGCGACCGGACGCGGCTCGGTCCCGATCTCGAACCGCCCGCTCTCGAGGACCGTGATCGTGCCGACGGTGAGCCGGGTGTTCGCGTCGGTACGGAACGACAGCGTGCCCTCGACGTCGATGCACGTCACGGCCGCGTCGCTGACGGCGTCGTACGTCACGCTGGTCCCGCTCTTCACCAGCACGCCGTCACCGGCGCCGGGTACACGGCGCGACGACCACGTCGCCGGATTCGACCACGCGCCGCTGGCCACGGACGTCGCGGTGACGCCGGTGCAGATGCGCGGGATACCGTGCGGGATGCCGCTCGCCGAGGCGATGTGCGCGTGATCCTGCGCCAACGCGGGGCTGGCGAGGACAAGGACGAACAGCGGGAGAAACCGGCGATGCACCTGTTTCATGGCGGTGTATTGTACTTACGGCGGGCCCGGCAAGGGCCGCCGACCACCAAAAAGACTGATGTCGCTAAACGTCGTGATGCTGGGCCCGCCCGGCGCTGGGAAAGGTACGCAGGCGGCCCGGCTCGCGAAAACCTGGCAGATCCCGCACATTTCCACCGGCGCGATGCTCCGCGAGGCGATCAAGAACCGCACGCCGCTCGGCCTGCAGGTGCAGGCGATCCTCGACAGCGGCGCGCTCGTCGACGACGCGCTGATGACGGCGATCGTCCAGGATCGGCTCGCCCAGCCCGACGCCGCCGCCGGCTTCCTGCTCGACGGCTTCCCACGCACCGTGCCGCAGGCGCGCACGCTCGACGGGATACTTGGCGGCGAACCTGACAAGGTTCGCCCTACTGGCTCCCGGTCCCCGCTCGTCGTCGTCGAAGTCTTTCTCACCGATGGCGAGGTGCTGCGGCGTCTTGCCGCGCGCATGGTCTGCGCCGAGTGCGGGAAGAACTCGCAGGACGACAGCAAGGACGCGGACACCTGTTACGACTGCGGCGGCCAGCTGGTGCCGCGGACCGACGACAAAGAGGAAGTGGTGCGGAACCGGCTGGAGGTGTATCACCGGCAGACCGCGCCGCTCGTCGAGTACTACCGCGAGCGGCCGACGTTCTGCCGGGTCGATGGCAATCAGCTCGTGGACGACGTCACGGATGCGATCGTCAGTGTGGTCCGCCTGAAGGCGGACACTACGTACCCTCCGCGTACGTAGTGTCCGGCTTTAGCCGGACCACGCTCGTCCGCCGGACCACGCCTGCTATCTGACTGCGATCGGCCGGACCGGCGAGCCGGTCGCGCCGCGAATTCGTTCCGTCAGGTTGAGGTAGAGGAACTCGTAGACGCCGTCCCGCGCCAGCTCGCGCAGGTCCATGTTCTCGAGCATCATCACGCCGCCAAAGAGCAGCTCGTGGTGGACGTTGCCGAGCTCCGGCCG
>SXGR01596509.1_pt1 | contig 17399 bp, 24 predicted proteins | sample 3174711 | NCBI WGS metagenome assembly SXGR01 (sample SAMN11356860, study PRJNA531348) | freshwater metagenome | isolation source: freshwater sample F1-60 | place: China: Fuxian Lake, Yuxi | collected 2017-12-25
CCAACGCTTTTGCCATGAGACCCTTAATGTAGCCTTTCGGCATGCAAGGTTGCAGTATCAAGCCATCAGTTCACCGATCCCGTTGTCGAGCACTAATCTTTGAATTAGCAACACACGTGCAAAGGCAGAGACTATGAGCGAAGTTGAAGTCACCGAGCGTCTAATCGACAATATGCGTGGCGTTCGCTACGGCGAAGTGCTGCCGATCTTTTTGCGCGAAGACGGCTTGCATGCCGAGGTTTACGGCACACAGATGTTGAACGATTGCCCGCAACATTTGTGGGAGAAACTTGACGCGGCTGCGATTGCGAAAGAAATGGACGCAGTTTTCGTGAAATTGAACGGCCCTCGCTATTGGGTTTTAGACGGTTTGGGAACAAAGGTTGCGCCAATAGAGCCGGTGTTTCGCGAGTTCGGCGGGATTATGTTTCGGCGCATTGCGACACTCGCGATAGGTGATAAGCCGACTTCGAGCCCTTACACCGAGAAATATGTAAACCGTGGAGCAGTTTTTTTCTTTGATGCAGGCAAACTTGTCTATGAACTAGTTAGCCCAGATGGCAAGGCTTATATTATGCAGGCATTGTGTGTTGGTGTTGACCCAACAATAAGCGAAGAAACTTTGCCGACTCTTGGTGAAAGACTCGCGATGCCAAATGGCTGGTCGTATCGAACGCGAATTTTAAAGGCTGAGTTAGTTATAGACACAACAGAAAAGATTGCAACTGTGTTGCAAGATGAGTTTGAAAACTCATACACGCTGCCAAATTAAACTCGCTAGCTAATTCGTCTAGTTAACTAGCCGCATTAATCAAACGAGACAATATTGCCAAGTCGCGGATCAATCTGACCCGTGACGAGAGCCGAATAAACTTCGGCAACTTCTGTTGCGCCGTGAGCGTGCTGAATCGTCAGCCAACGCTGTGAACTATCTATAAACAAAGCAAGTGATTCATCAATTCGTTGGTTCAACTCTTCGCGACCCCACTCTTTGCTTCGCTTCGAAAGTTGCGACGGAGCAAAAAAGAATTCAGGTTGCGGTTCTGGGATGACTATGTTTTTTCGTGTTGCGTCCCAATGTGTTACACCGACACTGCATGAATACATCACTTTGGTTTTGAGTCGCGTGTGCACATCGGCAATGATCTGCGGATTACCGGCCATGTCTATAACGGCTGCTGGTACTTGTATGTTGAGCGCATCAAGATTTTGATATTCAATTATTTCGTCGTAGTCGCCGAGATCTTTTACGAATGATAAATTTTGCGCCGAGGTTAGCCCAATAATTTTTACATCCGAGAAACGTTGTAAGCAGTTGGCGAATGCAATTGATGTTTTGCTCGACGCGCTAGTGATAATGATTTGCTCTGCATTAAAGAATATCTTTTCACGCAAATAATCCTCAAGTAAAAACGAGGTCGTAAATAGGCCACGAAAAATCGCGTATCGATCATCTTGCGAATTCGCCTCTGCGTGGGTGAAATTTTTATAAGTCGAGGCGTGCTTCGCGCGCCAGGGGGCAACATCGGTAAAGCCGCTACTTGACGACTGCGCCTGCACGACATGATGATCGCTAAGGGGGAAGAACCCAAAGTAGCGACCGCCGACTTTGATGTCTTGGCAATTTGATGCAGCAACAACGCCGAAACCCATCACCGGTAGGCGTCCCCAATTTGCTTCAGTCGGAAAGAAACCCCAGTAGTCAAGCATCTCGCCGCTGAATGCATAGGTCACATTGTTAGAAGTCAGGGCCGCGCGTTCGAGGCGAAGCAATACGTGCCCGTCTGGCAATTCTTGAGGTGGATGCGTTTTGACGAGTCGAAACTGGCGAATGTCGCGGCGGTCAATCTCTAGATGCATGGCTGTTCTCGGCATTTGACTGTAACGCAACCTCGTCTGCATTTCTCATCACCTGCACGAATTTGTTGGCGCCCCGAAAGCGTTATCGCACACATGAATGCGTGCTGCCTTCAACAAAAGTTCTTGATCAACTTGGTGAAGCGATTCGCACCAGCACAATGACCCCCACCGACTGGGCCGTGTTTGACGAACTTAGCCGAGTGTGGTGGAGGACACTTAATTCGATTGAAACCGAGATCAAGAACCTATTCTCTGGGTCTGATTTCAATATTGCGTCGCGGATGAAGAATTTCGGCACGCCAAGGGAAAAGTTGAGACGAACCACGCTTTAGTTGAGCGAAGTGCGAGACATCATCGGATGCAGAGTTGTAGTACTTAACCAAAATGAAGATCAGGATCTGGTTGTTCGTCGAATCACTGAAAGTATTCAAGCTGAAAAGTTCAAAATTATTGATTGAAGGATAAATTCAAATCACGGATATCGAGCCGTGCACATCGAGCTACGTATTGATCGCATCAGATTAGAGATTCAGGTGCGTACCGCAATGAAAGATTTGTGGGCATCAACAAGCGAAGCGTTTGGTGAACTTGTTGGTCGTGGAGTCCGTTATGGCAAAGAAATAGAGCTTGAGCGATTTTCGGCCCACGAGCCTATTCTCATCTTGCAAATTGAAACTGGTTTAGCATCTGCCTTTAATAAAATTGGAGAAGTTTTCGCCAAAAATTACAAGCAGGATTCGACTGAAATTAGAGAAATCCATAGTGAACTCGGAGTTATTAAATCTCTTATTGCTAACACTGATTGGGGGTTACAACCGTGAGCATGATCGTGATTGTTCAGTATGCACTTCAACAAGGTTTGCTTTTGGGCATTGACCGGTTCACAGATGCTCAAAGCGATGAGGCGTGTGATCGATTGCATGAACTTGTGAAACCAATTACAGACGACAACGTCGAAATTGTGATGCTTAGCGCAGAGTCCGAAGAAGCTTTGCCACCAACTATTTCGCTAAATAAGATGCGTATATATGGCTGAAAAAAGCGGTGATCGATCGGCGTTCTTTCCGGCGATTGAAAAGAAGTATGGCCAGCCGATGCCTTACTGGCATGGCGTTATGGCCGAACTAGCCGACCAAAAATACGCTGAGCAAATTGCATTTCTCAAAGAGAATCACGGGTTTAGTCAGGCCCATGCAAATGCGCTGGTTATGTTTTCGCGTGGATCAAAAACTTCAAAACGGTTTAATAATCTCACCGACTATCTCGCCCCGCATGATGCAACGACAAAAAAGACAGTTCGCGCAATTTTTAAGGCGATCACCGATGCAAATCCAAAGATGAAATTGGTAATCGCCTGGAATACACCAATGTTGAAGATGAATGATGAATATATTTTTGGCGTTTATGCTGGCAAAAATCATATTTTAATCGCGCCATGGAACCCGAGTGTGATTAAAAAGTTCGCGCCGAAACTTAAAACATTTGAAGTTAATAAGAAAACAATTCGAGTGCCAAGCGATTGGAAAGTCGACGCCAAGCTATTGCAGGCGATGGTTAAAGAATGTCTAGCTCAATCGAATTAGACTTGCACTAATCAGTTCAAAGCAGGAGCCCCAGTGTCACGAGTTCAACTAGCACTCAATGTCAGCAACTTAGAAGAAGCAATCGAGTTCTACTCAAAGATGTTTAATACGAAGCCAGCGAAGGTCAAAGAGGGCTATGCAAACTTCGCAATTGTTGAACCCCCGCTTAAATTGGTTCTAATTGAGACGCAACGTACACAAGGTGTCGAATATCAGCACATCAACCATCTCGGGGTAGAAGTTGAAGACACCGAGCAAGTTGAGCAAGCAATAAACCGATTTTCAGATCTCGGGCTCGTCGACAAAATCGAGAAAAATGAGACTTGCTGCTACGCAGTGCAAAACAAGGTTTGGGTTAACAGCCCAGACGGCGCACCATGGGAGTACTACACGGTTCTCGCCGATGCTCCAACTTTTCGTGCGAATATCCCCGTTAGCGCTGACGGAAACTGCTGCTCTTAGTTTTTGCTTTGCCAGTGATTAATTAATATCGAAGCGGCGAGCGCAGGGCGTTCAATCATCCACCAATGTCCTGCATCTGGGATATTTGCTATCTTTGCATTCACACCCGCGGCAAATTGTTGCATTTGTTCCGCGGTCCCCGCGAAGTGATCGTTGACGGCAATAATTACCAGACCGTTCTGTGGTGACGTGGCCGTAAACCGTTCTCCGAGTTTGATCATCGTTGGTTGTGCCGCATCGCGATAAAGGCCGAGAATGCATCGTGCGAATTCATCATTGAGATGAGCCTTGACTTCTATTGCTATTTCGCGAGTCATGCCGAGCGACGAAAAATAATCCGCGAATTGGTCAGCCGACATCGCGACCATGCCAGCCACCATTGTTTCGCCGATGTCAGGTGCCTGCCAACCTTGCGCTGCATCATGCCATTTGTATTCTGGGTGCAATAACCCAATGCAATCAGTTGCCCAAGAGCGCACAAAGTTTGGTCGCGCCGCTAAAACACCAAACACATGACCTGCACCCCAGTCGTGACCAACTAAATCGATCGGTGTGTTGATCTTGTCGAGTTCGCTGAGAAGCCAATCGCGATATTCGTTTACTGATGCACCCCAACCAGTTGGAGTTGGAGCACCAAAACCTGGCGGCGTTAATAAAACAATATTATTGACGCCGTTTTTGTGTAACTTATCAACAAGTAGTGACCAAATCGCTGACGTCTCAGGATTTCCATGCACGAAAACTTTCGTCGACTCAACCACATTTTGACTCTACTTAAAGGCCAACCACCAAGCGCTTTTGAATAGGCAGCTAAATTAAATAGCGCAGATTTTCCCTGATTCGAGCACGGCGATACCCCGAGGCTCGCTCGCAATTGCGTGGCTACCGGTTGGCGCACCATCGGCAGCGTTACCTTCAAGAACCACAGCATCGTGTCGCGCATATTGAACGATGTATGCCTTACGCACGTCATTCGAATTGTTTGGCCCAGTCAAATGCGGAGTCAGTGACGAAAAGAAAACTGCTCCACCGGCTTTGATCTCGGCGACCTCTGGCGTGGATGGTGGATTTTCGAAGCATTCGTAGCCGAGAGTCGGCACAAAGTAGTGCGAGAGGGTTCCGTGTTTGTGAAGCCCTGAGATGATTTGCGGGCAACCATTTTCAATAGTGACATCGTTGAGCGCGATCCAACATGTCAAATAGTGCTGAGGCTCTACGAACAAATAGCCGTTGTCTTGATGCCACGGAAACCGCCGTGGCTTTTCGATCTGCTTGTAAACCGCTTGATCGTGGTACATCCGCACGTCAGGACCAATAAGGTCGCGACATGCCCCCATGATTTTCGTGTTTTTAACGAATTTGCCAATCTCTGGTTTGCGACTTGCAAGTTGCGCGGCAAAAGTTATTGCACCAATTTCTGAGATCGCGATTCGTTCGTTTGGTTGAGACGCTAAATATGCCACGGCATCGGCCTGTGCTTCATCAGTAATCACGACTAATTCTTTTAGCTCATCTGAAGTGAAAATATCATTGACTATTACATAGCCATCGTTATCAAATTGGTCAATCTGGGTTTGGGTTAATTCACCACTTGTGGCCGTGTGGTTTTGCCACACAAATGATTTATTCCATGGATGGCTATTCATTAGTCTTCATGTTCTCACTATTCGTATCCCACCATATAGTCGCGATAGTTCTTGGTGATCGGTCGCGATTAATTAGAAATTCACGCACATCTGGGTCGCGCGACTTATCTAGGCAGAGTCTGATTCGCGTATGTTCAACGTCAAGGTCGGATACACCATTTTTCGGGTCATCCATTTCAAAGGTTTCAATGTGTGCATCAATACCGAGATCGCGTAACACTTCTACGGCGTCAAATGCTGTGGGGCTTTTCGGTCGGTCGAGGTTCCAGAATTGCTTCCAGGCAGGCGAAAGATTTGACAGAGGGTGATACATCGGAATCTCGGCCACTACTCGTCGGTGCGCGTGCGATGCCAATTGCAGAGCGAAAGGTTGTAGTTCGGCAACATTGAAAAAAACGTGGTGACAGACAACAACATCGCAGATCGGTATTTGCTCAGCGACCTCTGGCCACTGACCCTTAATTGTTGCGAATTCAATAGAGCGCGAAGTCGCTTCTTTGGCAAACAAATCAAGCATTGTCTGCTGTTGGTCGACGCCGATTATGCGAACTGCGGGTGGTACAAGACCAAGCGATCCACGACCACCGCCACAACCAATGTCAAGAATTTGCGAACCTGATTGACATGCATCGAGTGTTTCTCTTGCCCGCAACCAACTTGGCGTCGCAAGCGTGAGGCTGCTACCTGGCTTAAAACTTTCGGGGGGATGAACCCACGGTGATTGGGGTGCTTGTCGAAGTATCGCCTCAGGAATACCCCAGCCCATAAGGCATTTACGCCATTTGTCGGCAGGCGATTCAGCTTGTTGCACACCACGACAGTACTCAAATTAGTACGCTTCGTGAACCGATTTCAGAGTTGCCCCGAGTTGCACCGCGAAGCAAGTCATTGGTATGGTGCTATCAAATAAAGAATTTGCAAGTCGATGGGGGTCGTCATGGCAATTGAATCTGATGGGCACAGCAAGGGCAGTCCACGTCTTTTTGAATTAATTGAAAATGCGCCGAAAACTGGCAAGAGTCCAACTGTTTGGGCGTGGCCACAATTGATTGATCATTTGAAAGTTGCTGGGCAGCCGGTGCAAGGCCCATGGCCGCCACATCAAGAGCGTCGCCCAGACCCTGATGCAGATTCGTCGCCAACAGCAGTGCGCGACCCACACTCAAAGAAATAACAACGAGGTAACAAAACTATGTATTCGTCTCGATTTAACTATGAGTCACCGAAGACTATTGAAGAAGCAATTGCGTTGCTGACAAAAGGCAATGGCGAGGCGAAGATTCTTGCAGGTGGCATGAGTCTTATTCCGATGATGAAATTGCGCTTCGCATCACCAGAGATGCTTGTTGACATTAATAATATTCCAGACCTTAATTATCATCGCGCCGATGCAGACGGGACATTTCATATTGGAGCACTTTGTCGGCACTCTGATTTAGAGAAGTCAAGTATTCTCGCGCAACACCAGCCAACACTTGCTGCAACAGCGCCACTGGTGGCCGACCCGATAGTTCGTAATCGCGGAACCTTTGTTGGTTCAGTGTGTCACGCTGATCCGCAGGGCGATTGGGCTTCGGCGATGATCGCTCTTGACGGAATGATTGTTGCGCAGGGTCCAAAGGGTCAACGGACAATTGCTGTTCGTGATTTCGTAACTGGACCTTTTCAAAATGTGCTGGCGAGTAATGAAATTGCAATTGAGGCAATTATTCCGGCAACAAAAGGAATTCGTTTCGGTGGATATTTGAAGCTTGAGCGCCGCATCGGTGATTTTGCCACTGCTGGCGTTGCAGTTGCACTTGAACTTTCTGGCGCAAGTGTTATTCGCGCAGGAATCGGTTTAACCGGTGTCGGTAGTTCAACTATCAATGCAACTAATGCCGCACAGTCTCTTGTCGGCTCGCCGTTAACAAGTGAAGCAATTGAACGAGCTGCTGATCTTGCCGCTCAGGCTGCTCAACCGCGAAGTGATCATCGTGGCAGCGCTGCTTACAAAAAACAAGTTGTGCGCACATTCGTGGCGCGAATTCTTACAGAAATAAACTCAACCAAAACTAAGGCGGCATGAGATGACAAGTCTTTATGAAGAAGTTCGTGGCGACCAACGAGGCGAAGTGCCGGTTCGTCGAGTATCGATCAGGGTTAATGGTGTAAACCGAACTGCTGATATTGAGCCACGATTGTTGCTTGCGCACTTCATTCGCCAAGGCCTTCGCCTAACAGGCACACATGTTGGGTGCGATTCATCAAACTGCGGTGCATGCACAGTTTTACTTGATGGCAAACCAGCAAAAAGCTGCTCTGTGTTGGCAGTACAAGCAGATGGTCATGACGTGATGACAGTCGAGGGTATGGCTACGGCAAGTGAGCTTGATCCGATTCAAGAAGGTTTCAAAGATGAGCACGGTCTGCAATGCGGTTTTTGCACACCAGGAATGATGCTCTCGGCAAAAGCACTACTTGATGAGAATCCAAATCCAACCGAAGATGATGTTCGTTGGGCACTTTCAGGCAACCTTTGTCGTTGCACTGGATATCAAAACATTGTTAAAGCTGTTCTTTGGGCAGCCGAGAAGATGAGAACACAGGCCGGCAAATGAGGAGGAACACTAAATGAGTCTTGATGAGATCAAGATCGGCGGAATGGGCGCAAGCCGCCGTCGTGTTGAAGATAATCGATTCATCCGCGGCAAAGGAAACTACGTCGACGATGTGGTCTTGCCAGGAATGTTGCACATGGAGATTCTTCGCAGCCCACTAGCGCATGCACGAATAAAGTCAATCGACGTAAGTGCAGCGTGGGCAATACCTGGTGTTCGTCTTGTTTTGACTGGCGAAATGATGGCGGCAAGAAACCTTGCGTGGATGCCAACTTTGTCTTACGATACGCAAGCAGTTTTAGCAACAGACAAAGTTCGTTTTCAAGGACAAGAAGTTGCCTGCGTTATCGCCGATGACCCTTATATCGCGAAAGATGGTTGCGAAGCGATCGTCGTTGATTACGAACCACTCGCGCCGATCGTCAACCCGATGCAAGCACTTGCACCTGGCGCGCCACTGATTCGCGACGATAAAGAAAATCAAAAAGACAATGTTGTTTTTGATTGGCAAGTTGGCGACAAAGCTGCGACCGATAAAGCGTTTGCGAGTGCCGACAAGGTATCGAAGTTAGAACTTCATTACCCGCGTTCACACCCATCACCAATCGAAACTTGTGGATCAATCGCCGACTTCGATCGTTCAACTTCAAAGTTGACCGTATATATGACAACTCAGGCACCGCACATTATTCGTGCCGCAGTTGCTCTCGTTGCAGAATTGCCCGAGCATATGATTCGTATCATTTCGCCAGACTTGGGTGGTGGCTTCGGAAATAAAGTTCCGGTTTATCCAGGTTATGTAATGTCGATTCTTGCATCGATTTTGCTTGAAAAGCCTGTGAAGTGGATCGAAGACAAGACCGGCAACTTAATCTCAACGGGTTTTGGTCGTGATGTCTATCTAAAGGGAGAGCTTGCACTTCGCAAAGATGGAAAGATTCTCGCAGTGCGAATGCACACCGATTCTGACCATGGTGCTTTCTTCTCCGACGCTCAACCAAGCAAATTCAAAATTGGTTTGATGCATTCGGCTTTCGCTTGCTATGACATTCCGGCAGCGCACTTAACTGCACGAGGTGTTTACACCAACAAGGCTCCTGGCGGTGTTGCGTATCGTTGTTCGTTCAGAGTTACTGAGGCGATGTTCTTTCAAGAGCGAATGATTCAGGCTGCAGCTGACGACCTCGGTATCGACCAAGCCGAATTTCGTCGGGTCAACTTAGTTCACGATGATGATTTTCCGCATCGCACAGCATTTGGTTTCTTGACTGACTCTGGGCAATATGCAAAGTGCCTTGACATTGGTCTCGAAGCAATTGGCTACAAAGATTTTCTGAAGCAAAAAGAAGATGCCAAAAAACGTGGACGACTATTAGGCATTGGTATTTCGACAATGACTGAGCCGCTCGGTGCTGGCAATAGTCGAGAATACGACATTTTAGGAATCAAAATGTTTGACTCTGCAGAGTTGCGAGTTCACATGACTGGTAAAGCAATTTTGCGCACCGGTGCAAAATCACAAGGTCAAGGTCACGAGACTACATGGGCTCAAATTGTTGCTCACGAACTTGGCATTCCGGCTGACGACATTGTTGTCGAGGAAGGCGATACTGATACTGCGCCATTCGGCATGGGTACATACGCATCAAGATCAACACCAGTCGCAGGTGCAGCAGTAGCAATGGTGTCGCGCAAGATTCGAGCAAAGGCTCGCAAGATTGCGGCTCACTTACTTGAAGTCTCAGAAGAAGATGTCGAGTGGGAGTTAGGACGTTTCTACGTTCGAAGCGCACCAACACGTGGAGTAACAATTCAAGACTGTGCGTTTGCGGCTTATACAAATATGCCTGACGGTCTTGAACCTGGCTTAGAAAATGTGTCGTACTACGACCCACCAAACTTGACATGGCCATTTGCTTGTTACATCGCAACTGTTGAGGTTGATCCACAGACAGGTGTTTGGGATGTACTAAAAGTCGTTGCAGTTGACGATTGCGGTGTGCGAATTAACCCGATGATTGTTGAAGGTCAAATCATGGGCGGGCTGACCGAAGCATATGCAATGGCGAGCATGCAATTCATCACGTTTGATTCTGAAGGCAACTGTGTTGGTTCGAACTACATGGATTATCTATTGCCAACGGCATGGGAGACACCTGGCTTTGAACTTCACGAAGTTGTAACGCCGTGCCCTCACCATCCAATTGGTGCAAAAGGTATTGGCGAGTGTGCAACTGTGGGTGGCCCTGCTGCGTTCGTAAATGCAGTTATGGATGCAGTCAAAGACACTGGTGTTCGAAACATTGATATGCCGTTGTTGCCAGATCGTGTTTACGAAGCATTGACAACCAAAAAAGATATTTCAGGTTTCCCACCTGTGAAAACGGATGCCTGATGGGCGACGGTCACATTGACGGATTCGGCATTCTTGAGATTGCCGTTGACCTTGCCAAAAAAGGCGAGGAATTCGTTATGGCGACTGTCGTGTGGCGTGATGCGCCGTCATCAGGAAAGCAAGGCGCACGTGCAATCATCACTGCGAATGGCAAAGTTTTTGGGTTCATCGGTGGCGCATGTGCCGAACCAGTTTTGCTTCGTGAAGCCAGCGAGGCACTTGCCAAACGTGAGCCGCGATTGTTGCTACTCGGTCCGGGCGATGATCAAGATCAATACGGCGGGCATGTGCCAAACGGTATGACAGTTGTACCAATTTCTTGTCAAAGCGATGGCGCATTGCAGATTTTTATTGAGCCGATTCTCTCGGTGCCACATCTTTTAGTAATTGGTCGTTCGCCAATGGCGCACACACTCGTGCAACTTGCGCAATCTTTAGATTGGCGTGTTGAGTTAGTTGATGGTTCAGATTTCGCGTCAACGAGCGCCAACCATAAATCAATTGTGGTTGTTGCAACTCAGGGGCACGGCGATGAAGAAGTTCTCGAAACTGCATTGGCGATTAATCCCATATATATAGGAGTAGTTGGTTCAAAAAAGCGCGGCGAACACTTACTTGGCTATCTCAAAGATCGTGGTTTTACCCAAGAAAAACTTCAACGAGTTCGAGTGCCAATTGGCCTTGATCTCGGCAAGACCACCCACCGCGAAGTTGCTGTTGCGGTGCTTGCTGAACTAGTCAAATTGCGCAGTTCAGGTGAGTTAAGCGTAGAAACTTCAGTGCAAATTACATCGGCTGAAGCGACTTCGATTGATCCAGTTTGCCAGATGACAGTAACGGCAAATGAAAAAGGTCGTCCGTTTAGTTATCAAGGAAAGACTTATTACTTTTGTTGCCCAGGTTGTAGGGCAACTTTTGAAAAAGAACCTGCAAAATATTTTGCACAGGAGGCATCGTGCTCATAAAACAACAGTTTGAAGTACCGCAGCCGATCGATTCGGTTTGGAAATTCTTCGGAGACATTCCACAAGTGGCGTCGTGTTTGCCAGGTGCAGACCTCACCACTGTGATCGCCGAAGATCACTACGGCGGAACAGTACTTATTCGACTAGGTCCAGTAAAACTTGAGTTCGGTGGTGAGGCGAAAATTTCGCAGCGAAATGAAGCAACGAAGAGGATCACAGTTGATGCGTCTGGTGCCGATAAAAAAGGTCGTGGGCAAGCAACTCTTGGTCTCAATGCACATCTTTCGCCAGCACCAACCGGCACAAAAGTTGATATCTCAATGGATCTGCAACTATCTGGCGCGGCAGCACAATATGGCCGTGGTTTAGTCGCCGATGTCACTTCGGTTTTGCTCGGTCAATTCGCTGATGCGATGCAAGTTCGACTTGATGCAATCGCCAAAGGACTTGATCCATCAAAAGTTGGTGGCCCACGTTCAGCAAGTGGGCTTTCAATAGGTATTCGCGCCGCGGGCATGGCCTTGACTCGAGTATTCAAACGGTTTTTCGCTCCATATCAACCAACTAGTAACTAAGAGGAGATCAAATGTCACTTTGGGCAATTGGCAATTTATTATTACTTGTTGCGGTAGTGCCAATACTTGTTGGACTACTCAACCGAGTGCTCGCCGCTCTTGAACGGATTCGTCAGGCATCGGCAGACATTTTGTCTGGCGGTGTTGCTTTGATTGGTGAACTTGATGATGTTCCTGAATTGTTAGCAACCACCGACACAGTGATCGATGAAGTTGCTGTCGGGGCTGTTCGCTATGCCGGTAGTGTCGGAAAACTTTTAGGTTAAGGGGGAATCACAGATGACAACTGATGCAATAATTACTTTGGCGCTGGCGACACTAATAATTGCTGCCGCCGCACTTGGACTTATCCGCGTGATTTTTCATTTAATTGCGGTGAAGAAAACGCTCGCCAGCGTAATCGGTGGCGTTAAGGTCATAGCCGAGAAAACAAGTACTGTGCCCATCGTCCTTCCATCCGTCAACGAGAGCTTGCGACCAGTGCGCGAGTTCTGTGACGCAGTTTGATTAGGGGGATGACCAGATGACTGCAATTCTTCTCGGATCGAACGCCGGATGGACAATTGGGTGGGCGATTGGCCTTACTGTGGTCTTCGTAGTCGTCGCACTTGTGGTGCCGATCCTTCGTTTGGCCCAACAGATTGGTGATGAGGCGACCGACATCAATGATTCGTTGACGCAATCGGTGCACCACACAGCAGGGCTTCGCGAACTCATAATCACGAACGAGTCGGCCAATGCCATAACCGCAGGTTTGGCCCGAGGTCGTAAACGGCTGGGAGGCTGATCATGAAAATACTTAGTTCGATGTCAACACAGGAAAGCCTTTGGTGGGTCACGCTTGGGCTCGCGTTGATCGTACTGCTCGCCGTCGCTGCGTTCTTGACGCTACTTGTCAGTCTTGTGCGCACGATTGAAAAACGGGTCGATGCCATTCGCGCGACGCTCGATCAAGCGTCGGCTAATACTTCCGATACAGCACTGATTGCCAAGACTGGTGATTGCGTTGATGCAGTTCTGGCAGAGGGTTTGGAACACCACTTGTTCCTCGGTCGTGTACTTGAAAAGGTACGATCATGACGCTCTTAGTTGTGTTGACGGTCGTTGCGATCGTATTGCTCATCGCCGAACTGGCTGTCTACCTGTTCATAGTCGGATCACAGCTCACTCGCGTGGCGACAAAATTGGAGGGTTGTTCGGAAGTGGTTTGGGATATCAAGCGCAATGCTGAGCCAATCAAATCGGGTGTCATCCGTATCAATAGCACTGGCAGGGTCATTGCTGGTGCTCTACCGCTTTTGTACGCAATGGCCGAGGGCATTGTTGTTGGTGCAACCTACAAGCCAGCGCCGAAGCATGAACCGGTTCCAGTCCAACCGGCGATGAAACAACGGCGGTCTCGGATGCACGAAGCAGTGGGTTACAACCCAGGAGGAAGATCTTGAGCAGGCTCCCAACAAAATCGGCAACTCGCAATTCGAGTTCACTTGCATGGTTCGTGGTCGTCATCGCTGGCGTGGTGGTGCTTGCCATTGTCTGGGGACTACAACTTTCTGCGCGCCTGGGTGCTGGCCAAAATGTATTAGACGGTGCGCGACCAATATTTACCGAGGAGCGAATCGTTGGTGACCGCGTCGGAATCACGATGATTGGCAACGTGGCCGATATGGTTGACCCGATTATCGATGCCGAAGGTGGCGCGGCGGGCGAGGTTGGAGATTTAGTGGGGTTGGTCGCAGGAGCGACTGGTCTCCCACAAGCCGATGTACTTGCTGCTCTCCAAGCCAATTTTCCTCATACGTATCACCTGTTGCTCGCGCTACCTCTGGATCAAGTGAGTGCCGAAATTCCCAAGTTGTTGACCTTCGTATCCAATAACTCTCAAGTTGGCGACGCCAATGCTGTGCTTGGAGCAATTGCTGCGACCACGCCTCGCCTGGCACAAGCCATTACCAACCTCATGGTTGTCACCGAGAATTGGCGAGATGTTGCGGGTACTGATGGAGTAACGCGTTTCGACGGAGTAACCGAGGTTAACTCTGTTCCTGAAATTCGCGGTTTGTTTGAAGATGATGTTGTGACTGGCGTTGAAACCGTTGCATCCGACTTTCGTGGCTTGGACGAACCAGTACCGGAGGTCGGTTTGATCGCGTTGATCCTGACCGTCATCGGCGTAATTGTGGTGATCTTCGGTTTGCTGATGATGGGTCTGACTCGAACCAAGGTTTACGGCGCACTGGTACACACCCTCGGCTGGTCTGTCGTCACACTGGTTGGCATCGTGGTCGCCGGTGGTGTTTTGGTTCTTGGGTTGTTCCCACGTCTTGACGGCGGCCAGCGGGTTATTAATGGACTGCGTCCGGCGTTTGTTGAAGAGCGAGTCGCCGGTATGGAGGCGGGTGTCACGATGGTCAGCAGCATTGCTGCGATGGCCGACCCAATCATTGATGTGCAGGGCGGCGCGGCGAACGAGGTCGATGATTTGGTAAACTTAGTCGCAGGTGCAACTGGCCTCCCTCAAGCGGATGTGCTTGCCGCAGTTGAGACTAATTTTCCACACGTGTACCATCTGTTACTCGCGTTACCTCTAGATGCGGTGAGCGCTGAGATTCCGGGTTTGTTGAACTTCGTCGCGGAAAACTCTGAAGTTGGCGATGCCAATGCGGTGCTGGAAGCCGTCGCGGCAACCACTCCGCGCCTGGCTCAATCAATCACGAACCTCTTGGTGGTCACTGGTGGTTTCCGTGAGGTCCCAGGTTTCGCAGGGCTCACCAGGTTCGACGGCACGCCAGTTCGATCGATTCCAGAACTCACTGATTATTTTAAGGATGATGTCGTCGCCGGGGTTCGGGCAGTCGCCGAAGACTATCGGACGCTCGACACCACCGCTCCACCAGTCGACATGTTCCCGCCATTGCTTCTAGTTGTTGGCATTCTGGTAATCATTTACGGAGGTGCAATGCTGATGCTCACGCGCGCGAACACTCCTCGTCGAATCAAACTTGTCGGCGGTGATCGCTAACACGATTGAAAAGCGGGTGACCGTTATTCGTAGCACCCTTAACACGTCGGTGTTATTGGTTTGGATCTCTATCTGTTGTTAATGGTCCGGTGGTTGGTGCCTGATATTCGCCGATCCATTCTGAACGCCATGATTGGTCGTATTGATCTATGTTGCAACTCGGTTTGTAGACGCTGATTAATTCTCTTGCGATTTGTTCGCGATGAGACTTTAAGCCACCCGGCACTTCATAGGTGCAGATATATAAGTTGAATTTTGAACCTGCTCGATTCGCCCAACATGAAAACGCTCTGTGACGAAACGGAAATGCTTCTTTAGATAGATCTTCTGAATGATCAACATAAATCACTGCGAAGTCTTGTTTGGTTTCGCTCGGCTTGTACATCACTGCCCAGACTGCTGCCATTGTTGGCGCTGTCCAACCGGCGAGTGCTCGTGGTCCTTCAAATGGGTATCCGGCTAACGAACCAAGTCTGATCACTCTGATTCGCCTGGGTACTCTTCGTAGTCTTCATCTTCAGCCAGCACTTCTACTTCGGTGATTGGCCAAACTGGCATCGATGCGCGTTGCACTGCAATATTAAATAATTCAACGGCGCTCTTAACAGCTGAGTCAGAATCGGTTGCCTCTACAACGAGTTGCGCGCCGTACGACATTGTGTTGACCCCACTCGCGACGCCAGAGTGAATTGCAACAGCATCAGCAAACTCGACTACTTCTGCAAGCTCAATGACTCTGTCGCCTTCGGCACGAAGTGAAACGCTGTATCGCATAATTAATTTCTATCGCAATTCTCGAAGTTTTTCTGCGAATTGTTCAAGGCTTGCCAAATTATGTCCAGAGAAAATCTCGTCAATAAATGGGTCAGCGACCATCATTCCAAGCGAGTTTGGCCGAAAATCTTTGACGTCACCTTTGTGTGGGTTCATCCAAACAATTCTGTGTGAGAGACGCGAGAGTTTCTCCATTGCAGACTCAAGCAGTGCTGGGTCTCCGCGATCAAGTCCATCCGAGCAGATCACGACGATAGATCCGCGACTTAAGCCGCGGCGACCCCATCGTTTGATGAATTGATCAAGTGATTGCCCAATCCGAGTGCCGCCATCCCAATCAAAGACAGCAGTGGCGGCCAAGTTGAGCGCATCGTCAGGTTTGCGGCGGTCAAGTGATCGAGTAATTCTTGTAAGTCGTGTACCAAAGCAAAATACTTCAACTTTGTCGGCGGCTCGTCGAGCCGAATATGCGAACTGTAGAAGGTTACGCGAATAGTCAGACATCGATCCTGAGACATCCAAAATAAATACGAGCGGACGAATTCTAAGTCTGCGCTTTTGTCGAAATAAACGTGTTGGGTCGCCATGCGATCGCATTGTTTCTCGCGCCATTCGACGCGGGTCAAGGCGTGGTCCATTTTTTGCGGTGATGGTTCGACGCGTGCGTCGGCGTGGCGGAGTCAGTTTTATGTCTGAGACGATGCGTCTGATTGTTGCCAACTCTTGGTCAGTACACGCCGCGAATGCTTTGTTTCGCCATACCTGTGCACCAGATGCCATATATCCAAGTTGCGCTTCTTCTTCATTGCTTTCTTCGCCTTCACCAGGGTCAGGCGAAGGTACTTCAAGTGTTGCTGCTGTGCTTGTTGTGGCGCGCATCATGGCTTTCAACTCGCTATCACCCTGAGTCTCAACATCTAAAAAGAAACTTTTGAACACACGATCGTATGTCGGTATCAAGTCGCGTCGGCTGACAAGAGTGCCGCGACCGGCCCAATAAACGTCGCCCAAATCGGCGGGGTTCAATAGTGACACCGCCTCAACATAAGTCATTGCGTCACCCGTGCCAACTGCAATACCGGCGTCGCGTAGTTCGTCGCCAAACTCAATAAGTATGTCGACAAATTCGGTGCCGACTGTCATGTCGAAGATTTATTCGTTGACGAGCGAAGAGATATTTTCGCGAACAAGTTCAAGATCTTCACGATCTTTTAAGACAGCGCCTAAAGTGTCTTCCGCGACACTGGCGGTAAATTCGGTGGCACCAATAATTTTGATTGACTCAACCCAGTCAATCGTTTCTGCGACACCTGGGGGTTTTGCAAGTTCCATTTCGCGAAGGCGATTTACGGCCTGCACTACTTTTGAGGCAATTTTCTCAGAGACATCTTTTAATTTCGTGGTGACTATTTCGGTCTCCCGCTCTTGGCTTGGATATCCGATCCAGTGGTAGAGGCATCGACGTTTTAATGCGTCATGAAGTTCGCGGGTTCGATTTGATGTGAGAATCACAATCG
>SXGR01134448.1_pt1 | contig 17386 bp, 15 predicted proteins | sample 3174711 | NCBI WGS metagenome assembly SXGR01 (sample SAMN11356860, study PRJNA531348) | freshwater metagenome | isolation source: freshwater sample F1-60 | place: China: Fuxian Lake, Yuxi | collected 2017-12-25
AAGTTGAAAATATAAATATTGAGAATTGGAAAGTATATAGGAATAAGGAGTATGGGTTTGAAATTCGTTACCCAGAGAATTGGCAACAATCTGTAAATGGGATTGAAGACCCCAATCATTTTTTTTCGTTTTTGCCAAAAGATCAGATTGGTAAAGACTACCCAGATCCTAGTTATGAAATAGTTGTTGAGGATGTAAAAAATAAAATTTTTGAAGATTGGTTTAATGATCGTTATGTTGCCCATGCAAACAAGCCTACTAAGTCCCTTATTAATTTTAATAATACAATTAATGCATGGAAAATTAATGACCCAGAAACTATTGGTGGTTGTGCGTCTGAATATATAATGGTTTATCAACCTTCTTTTGTGGTAATTTTACCAGACCCTGTTTGTGAAAATTCTCCCATAATTACGGCTATCAGTGCAAGCATTAAATTTACAAAATAATTTTAATTATTATATTCCTCCCTTTAAGATAAGGGGAGGTTAGGTGGGGTTATGAGGTTTGGTGTAATATCAGGCATTCATAACTCACCCTACCCTCTCTTATCTTAAGAGAGGGTGCTAACAAACCCATGTCCTATCATATCAATGCACGCAAAGCAAAAAAGTTAGAGACTAAATTTATTTTTGTGTCTGGCGGGGTTATCTCATCCGTGGGGAAAGGCGTGACCACCGCTTCGCTCGCTACTTTGTTAGAGTCTCGTGGGTTTACGGTGGCTCCAGTGAAAATGGATGCTTACTTAAATGTAGATGCTGGCACTATTCGTCCCCAAGAGCACGGGGAAGTGTTTGTGACGAAAGATGGGATGGAGACTGACCAAGATGTTGGAAATTACGAAAGGTTTATGAATACGGATTTATCGGCCCAAAATTATGTCACCAACGGACAAATTTATCAAAAAATTATTCAAAAAGAAAGAAATTTTGAATACGATGGCGAAGATGTAGAAGTCGCTTTGCATGTGCCAGAAGAAATCATTGCTCGGTTAGAAAAGGCGGGAGAAGAAAGAAAAGCCGATTTTGTTATTGCGGAAATTGGTGGAACTGTGGGTGAGTATCAAAATATTTTGTTTATGGAAGCCAATCGGATTATGAAATATAGAGATGGGCGCGAGGTGGTGCATATTCATGTGGCGTATTTACCCACGCCTCCATCTATCGGCGAAATGAAGAGTAAACCAGCCCAGACCTCTGTTCGTTTGTTAATTGGCAGTGGCATTCAACCAGATTTTTTAATTGCTCGGGCAGAGCAAACCATAGATGATAGACGCAAAGAAACCTTGGCTTGGACTTGCAATGTGCCAGCGGAAAACATAATTGCAGCGCCCAATGTAGATAGTATCTACAGAGTGCCCCTGAATTTTGACGAGCAAGGACTTACAGATAAAATTTTAGCGAAGTTTAATTTAAAACCCAAAAAACATGACATTAAGCACTGGGAAAATTTAGCCAAAAAAATTACTAAACTGAACGCTTCCAAAGAATATATAGATATTGCGGTAGTAGGAAAATATTATGAAACTGGCGCTTATAAACTTTCCGATGTTTATATTTCTGTGGTGGAAGCCATAAAGCACGGAGCTTGGGCCAATAACATAAAAGCCAATTTACACTGGGTTTCTAGTTTGGATATAGAAAAAAAGGGTGCGAAAACGGTTTTAAAAAATTATGATGGCATTGTGGTGCCAGGTGGGTTTGGGAGTAGGGGAACCGAGGGGATGATAGAAACTGTGGAGTATGCAAGAGAAAACCAGATTCCATATTTAGGTTTATGTTATGGGATGCAAATGGCCACCATAGAATTTGCGAGAAATGTCGCTGGACTAAAAAATGCCAACACCACTGAAGTGGATGCCAAAACGCCTTTTCCAGTTATTCACATTATGCCTGACCAAGAAAAGAAACTTTTAAAGCGAGAGTATGGGGCTACTATGCGTTTGGGCGGTTGGGATTGTTTAGTGGCCAGAGGCACGCATACAGAAAAAGCTTACCTTGAGGCTGGGATAATAAAACCTACTGGTAGCGCTGTGATAAGCGAACGTCATCGTCATAGGTTTGAGTTTAACAACGAATTCAGAGAGCAATTAGTAAAAGCTGGGTTAATAATTTCTGGCACTACGCCAGATGGTAAGCTGGTGGAAATAATTGAGCTGAAAAACCATCCGTTTTTTGTCGGCAGTCAGTTTCACCCAGAATTCCAGTCCCGCCCCCTTTCCCCCCACCCGCTTTTTGCTGGGTTTATAAAAGCTGTGGTGAAATTAAGGAAGTAAATTTATGGAAATAATTTACGATTCTGATGCTCTGAATTTATTTTTTCACTTCAAAGAAACACAAGAGCGAAAGCTTATAGAATGATAGGTTTATTGGAGCAATTTGGTTATGAAATACGCCCCCCTTATAGCAAAAAAGTCGCAGATAATCTTTTTGAGTTGAGAATAAGAGGTGTAGAAGAAGTGAGGGCTTTCTTTACATTTCACAAAGGTTCGGCTTATCTTTCGTATGGATTTATAAAAAAATCTCGAAAGCTTCCTAAAATGAACTTAAAAAAAGCATTAATGAATAAACTAAAATTGACATCGTATAACTTATAAGTTATACTATGGTTTAAGTAAAATTAATTACATTTTTATGAGAAAATATTACACTTCTGAGGAAATCAAAAAAGAACTTTTTGAAGATCTAAAATTTAAAGAAGCCTATGATGCACTTGAGCCCGAGTTTGCCTTTATTTCCTCAGTTATTAGAAAACGTTTGCAAAAGAAAATGACTCAAGCCCAATTAGCCAGAAAATTGGGGACTAAACAGTCGGCCATAGCCCGTCTGGAAGGCGGAACCTATAACCCCTCATTTAAATTTCTGCAAAAAGTTGCCCACGCCATGGACGCGAAATTAAAAGTAATGATTGTTTAGCTATAACTAATTAATAATTTTTATTTAAGCGAAAAGTACTATAATGAATAAATCAATATCTTTAAAATCAATTTTATTTAGATATTTTATTGTATTTTGCTTAGGTTTTTTAGCAGTTTTTATTTTAAGTACATTTGAAAGCACTTACTCTCATAGTAGCTGCTCGGGATTATTTTTTTGTATAAACTTCCCAATATATCTTTTGATAGGATTGTTTGCCTTGGGCTTATGGTTTACTTTACTTATGTTTAGCTTGCTTAAGCATATATTAAGAAGTAAAAACGAACAAAGTTCATTTGAGTTAGAGCAATATAAACCCATAAGCAAATCCCACAAAACATTGTTATTCTTTATGATTTTGTTAATTATTAATAATTATTTCCCTTTTTTATATTTCCCTTTTTTATTTTTATCGTTGGCGTTTATACCAGGTTTTAGTCTTATAATGGTTATCTTGTTTAATTTTATTCCAATTCTGTTTGTAGCTATAAATATATTTTTAACCTTTAAAATAAGAAAACAAATTAATCGGAGAGAGTTAATAGGATTGATTGTTGTTTCTGTATTTTTATTTTGGACATTTTTTGAAAGAGTTATGGTAGCGATATTTAAATAACATCTTTCCATCTTAACTGCTTTAGGTTTTAGAAATGGATCTGTAATAAATTGGGAGGCATCGGTTAAAGATTGGTATGGGAATCTGAAAAGCGCCTCAGGAGGCATGCCAATTTTTGCAGATGAAATTGGTTTAGATTTAAATTTAGGATTTACCGAGCAAGACCAAGCGGATTTTTATAAAGCCACAGCAACTTATCTGGTGCAAAATGGAATACATTTTAATGTTTGGGAATTTGCTGATCATCCGGGCATAGGACTGTTAGACTTGATGGATGTAAATCGGGTTTTAAAATCATCCGCAACGGCAATCCAAAATATTTTAATCCCAACTTTACCAACTAGTTTTACATCTGGCATACAATACAATCCGCCGGAATCGGTCGGTTGGCAGTTTATTATGCCTCAAAATTAATCCAACTTTTTTATTCGCATCCTCGTTGTAGGATTTATAAAAGCAGTGATTATGAAAATAAAAATTTTATTTGTCTCGATACTAACTTTTGCTTTATTTCAAAATGCTTCGGCATTAACGTATTTAGAAATTTTTAATGCCCAAAAAGGCACGGTATTAGGCACTTCTTCAGCAGGGAGTATAACTCTTAACCCCAATCCCATAAAAATATGCGACGGGAGCACGGTCGTAGCAGTTAGCTTAACTGCCAATGCCGGGGTTAATTATGATGTTAGAATTGGCAGTGCGAATGGGGATTTGTTTGCCAGGCAAGCCGGGAATACGCAGACGGTAAAAGAAACTGGGAATTGGGTTACTAATGGTATGGTTTTTTATTTAATTAATACAGCCACTGGGGAAGTTTTGGGTAGCGAAACAGCAGTTTTTAGTGCGGATGGGTGTGCCAATTCTCTTACCACAAGCTCTAATCCAGTCCAAGTTTGTTCTGGCACAACCGCAGAGGTATTAATTACTGCCAATGCCAGCGTGGCTTATGAAATAAGGGTGAATAGTCCAAGTGGGGATTTGTTTGCCACTCAAGCGGGAAATACTCCGGTATCTAAAATGACTGGCAAGTGGGTAACTGACGGAATGCAGTTTTTTCTAGTTAAGGCCAATACCCAAACAGTACTATCGGAATTGAAAATAAATTTTACTACTACTGGTTGCCCGTCATCGATTTCAGTAAATCCCAGTGTAATTAAAGCATGTTTTAGCAGTAGCGCTGAAGCAAAAATCACAGCTTGGGCACCTGTGGATTATGAGGTGCGGGTGAGTAGTCCAAGTGGAGATTTGTTTGCAAAAAAATTAGCCAATACAAAGTTGGAACAGGCCAGTGGCAAATGGATAACTAATGGTCTAAAGTTTTTTGTAATTAATTCAGCTACTAAAGAAACATTGGCCCAAACAACAGCCGTGGTAAGTTCTGAAGGCTGTGATTTTAGTAACGAGCAGTCTGAATTTAATAGCCTTAAAAGCATTACCTGGTATGAGTTTGGGGTAAGTATCCCACAAACTTTGAAAAATTTACAAGGTGAGCTTCCTAGAATCAAGCAAACAGGTTTTAATTCAGTATGGCTAGTTTTGCCTTGGGCTGAAATGAATCCAAAGCCACTGTCTAACCCGCCAGTGTATAATTATGAAAATTTTACTGCACTGAGAGAAACTTTGGAATTTTTTAGAAGCAATGGTATGAAAGTAATTATCGGTTTAAATTACTTGGGGAATGGTTGGTCGCCAGAGGGAATTGATTATTGTAATTGGATTACCAAACCAGAACAGTATAAAGCCTTTATCAATTACTCCTCTGAATTTTTGCGTATTATTAAGGGCTTTAGCGAGGTGGCAAATATTTTGGTATTTACAGAAAATGCAGAGCCTTGTAACTTAAATGCTTACTCCAACGCAATTGAAATTTCTAAACTTTTAAAAGCAACATTAGGTAATTTTCCCAATCAGTTGCCAAGCGATATCCGGTCTAGATTCAAAATTGGTTATCATGATTATAATCAAATAAATTTAGGCTGGGCACAGGGTAATTCTCCAGTGGCTGACCCAAATCCTTTTGATTTTATGAGTATGGTTGGGTATGACTTGGAAGAAAAAACTGATTTAGAAATTAGCAGTGAAATAAATTTACGAGCTTCTAGGTTTAAGGCGCTTTTTCCAGATAAGCCTTTAATTTTAGGAGAATTTGGGGCTAGAGCCTGCTCTCAAGATAAAGATAATAACCAGACTCGGGTGATTACAGCCATTATTCAAAGAGCCGTGACCAATAAATATGGGTTTAATTTATGGGGTTGGAAAAAAGTTAGCACCGATGAATGTAGTAGGCAGTTGTCTGGTTATGGTCTGGCTATTTTAGATTTTGACAATAATCCAAAACCTGTGGCCCATAAGGTATCTAGTTTATTAAATGGGAGTATTGCAAATGTAATAATCGCTCGCACTAGTGCACCTAGACTTCCTACTTCTACACCAACCACAGAAATTTTAAAAATTAATAACACCTCAACTCCAGCTACAACCACTCCTTCAGTTTTAGTTAAAGAGGATGCAAATAAAACTCTTCCAGAAGCTTTACCTGCGCCAAAAACTGAAAGCACCAATTTATACCCGTATCCGTCAGCGAGTTTAGTAAATGACAAAGGGACAGTATATTTTATTAGTGGAAGGAATAAAATTCCTTTTACTAATTTTCAAGCTTTTATTGGCTTAGGGTATTTGATAAGAAATATTGAAGTAGGGGATTTATCCGCTTATATTCCAGCCCAAACCTATAAAATTTTCACGAGTGAAGCTGAGCATCCTTGGGGCAGTTGGTTATACTACAAAGGCACAGTTTACTATGCACATGAATCAGGTTTAATAGGTGTGCCAACTTATAGTATATTTTTGAACAATGGGGGAGAAATTAAATACATAGTAAGGGCTAATAAATACGATATTGAGATTTTAGATTCCAATCCCGAAATTTTGCCACTTAAAGAAGATGATGAAAGAATTTATAGGTAAAAATTTGTGGTATACTAAGTAAGTAATTATTAATTTATTATTTATTGTATATATGATAAAAAAGGCTTTATTTGCAATTCTTTTTATTTGGAGCTTAGATATGTCATCCGCGCAAGCTGTATTAAACCCTTTGGGTAGTAATATTATAAGTCCTGAAGGCACAGTTTATACAATTACAAAAGAAAGTAATCAAACAGTAAGAAGGCCTTACACTTCACCCGGCGCTTTTTTATCTTTTAGTTATAATACTTGGGAAACTGTTAAGGGCGCTTCATCTGAAGATATGCTACTTCCTGTTGGTTCGTTTATAGCACCACAAGATGGAAAAATTATTTGTTCAGATAGGGGTGCAGATAAAGGTACTTGTTATTTAATAACTAGTGGAAAAAAGGCTGGCTTTACTAGCGCAAGTGTATTTACTCAACAAGGTTATAACTTTAACTACGCAATGTCTGGTGACGTATCCTTTTTACCGACAACAGCTAACATTGACACTCCTTCCACACCGCATAAACCAGGTGCCTTAATTGATAAAGACGGAACAGTATATTTGGTAGCAAATAACGGACTGTTAGGTTTGCCTAGCTGGGACATATTAAAATCTTGGGGTTATAAATCAACTGATATTATTTCCGCCAATTCTGCAGATAGAAATTTAGCGGTTGTTGGCACACTTGTTCCGAAACAACCAGAACAAATTTCACCAGTTAATGTAGAGACAACCTATTCAGCTCAAAAACCTCCGTCAGAAAAAACTGAAACAAGTGCTCCTTATTTTCAAATTAATACAACTCAACTTCCGTCGGCTACGGTAGGTATGGCTTATACCGCAAAGTTTGACTTTCAATATATTACAAAAGGCACAAATTATGCCAGTAACGCAACTTTTACAGGTTTACCCACGGGTATTACTACTGGGAGTGCTTCAGGTTCCAATACGACTTATGGGATTATTTTTAACAATCCAGGTTCAATAAATATTAGCGGTACCCCAACAACAGCCGGCACTTATAACATTACTTTAAATTTAACTGACCAGTATTCCGCAACCATCAGTAAACAATTTATACTAGTGGTTAATCCGCAAACCGTTGTTAGTAATTCAGCGGATTTTTATGTTACTAGTGGCGAAATTTATCCTAAATTAGCCAATGAAACTAATGCCATAGAAGTAAATAAATCAGCAATTATTAAATTTACCGTTGGTAATAAGGGTGGAAATTACTCTACGATGCCTGTTTTAGAATGGCAATTTCCAACAGGCGTAGTACCAGTTTCAGATTCAGGAATTTCAGAGAATACTTGTAAAAATTTAAATCAGTTAACATCGGGGCAAACTTGTATTTTTGCTGTAAAGTTAATTTACAGCCAAGTCACAACGGTGAGCCAATACGGTAGTGTTAAATTAGTGATTGATCCACAAAACATTATTGATGAAAATGATAAAACCAATAATTGGATGGTGGTTAATTTTGATGTTAAGGCTATTCAGAGTTCAGGGCCTAGTATAACTATTACTACTAATACTTTACCAACAGCAACAGTCGGACAAACTTATTCAGCGGATATAAATTTTACTAAAACTACCAATTACGCTTTAAATGCAACCATTTCAGGTCAGCCAAGTGGTGTTGGTTTTGGTGGGGTATCTGGACCAAATGCCAATATGGGTATTCTCCTTAATTCCACAACAATAAGTGGTATTCCTACTCAAGCGGGAACTTACACACTCACCATTACTTTAACAGACCAATATAATCCACCAGTATCTAAGAATTTAACTTTAGTAGTAAATTCAGGAGCTAGTTTTTCTATTGATACTACCCAATTACCGTCAGCTCAAGTTAATGCGTCGTATAGTGCTAATATAATATTTAATTATACAACCAGTGGTTCAAATTATGCCACTAATGCTACTTTTAGCGGGTTACCCCCTGGCATCACAACAGGGAGCTATTCGGGTCCAAATACGACTTATGGGATTATTTTTAACAATCCTGGTTCAATAAATATTAGCGGTACCCCAACAACAGCCGGCACTTATAACATTACTTTAAATTTAACTGACCAGTATTCCGCAAATTTTACTAAATCTTTCACATTACTCGTTAATCCGTAAGTATTATCAGTTGACTGTTTAATTTAGTAATTCAGTTTCATTTGCTTCCGCATCTTTATTCAGTGGTTTATAAAAGCTGTGGTGAAATTGAAGATGTAATTAAAATAATTAATGGATCTTTATGTTTAATAAAAATCAAATCACCATTACAATTTTAGGAATTTGTGGGTTTCTTGTGGGCATGACTATTTTAGCTAATAGTTTGGTAAATTTTAAGAAAGAGAATAGCATTGCGGTTACTGGTTCAGCCAAAAAAACCATTACTTCCGATGTCGCTAAATGGTCAGCAACTATTAACCGGAAATCTGATTTGTATGGTTTAAAATCTGCCAATTCAGCTCTTACAGCCGATACAGAAGTTGTGCTTAGTAATTTAAATAAATTAGGTTTTGAAAAACAAGGTATAGATTTATCCGCAGTTAACATTGCCAATGACTATACTTATAAAGACGGAAGCAGTAGTCAAACTGGGTTTACGCTTTCTCGGGACATTACTTTAACTTCCAATGAGATTAGTAAAATGCCTAAACTTTCTGACTTAGTCGGAGAGTTGATAAACCAAGGTGTGACTATGACTAACTCTAGAGTGGAATATTATTATAGTAAGTTGTCTGAACTTAGAGTGGAAATGCTGGGTAAAGCCACTGAAGATGCTAAAACCAGGGCGGACATGATAGCCAAAAGCTCAAAAGCCAGCTTGGGAAAACTTAAGTCCGCGAGTATGGGTGTTATGCAAATTACTGCCCCCAATTCCACAGATCTTTCCGGCGAAGGCTACTATGACACTTCTTCGGTGGAAAAAGAAATTACGGCGATTGTTAGAACTAATTTTGAATTAAGGTAGTAGAGCAAAATAAAACACCCCGATTTATATCGGGATGTTTTATTTTAGGATATTTATTAACTTGCTACTACATTGACAATTCTAGTCTTTCTAAGGTTGCCGTGGAATTTTTTTATCATCTTTTTTTGGAAGTGGACTTTGCCATTACTAGTTGCATACAAAGTAGAGTCTCCACCCATTCGGACATTTTTCCCAGGGTGGAATTTGGTGCCATTTTGGCGGATAATTACTTGTCCAGTGGCAACTGCTTGATTGCCAAAAATTTTAACACCCAGTCTTTTACTAACTGAATCGCGTCCTAGGGCGGTTGAGCCACCAGCTTTTTTATGTGCCATTTTAAAATAGTGATTAGTGGATAGTGATTAGTGGAAAGTAAAATCCAAAATCAAAAATACACAATTAATTTTTTTCAAAAACAACTATTTCCCTGGCCACAATTTGGTCTTTGCGGTCATAGATTGCTGTTTTCCTGTCTGTAAGTTTTAAAAACTTCATTTGGTTAGCAACTTTTTTAGGGATAAGTTCTAAGACATTATAGCCTAAAACTTTTGCCCAGTCAACAGTCGGGGTCATAAGATATTGGTCTTTATTTTTTTTGTAAGCGGGCAAGCAAATAACAACTTTGGCTTTAGGTTTGAGGAATTTTGCGAAATCAGCAAAGCACTTGGTATATAATTTTTCTAAATTGGTAAAATTTTCGTTGATTTCATTTTGGCTGGGAAACTTGCCATAAATGGGTCCTAAGGTGCATTCGGTGACTATGGCTGAAATAGGGGATTGCTTAACTAACTCACTTACTTGACTGGCATCACAAGCATTAACTATGTATTTACCAGCTGGTACATGGTAACGATTCCTAAACCATTCCAAATTTTGTTCACTCCCTCTTATAGCTAGAGGATTAATGTCACTGCCAAACATCTTAAAACCTAACAGCAAACCTTCTTGCACTATTGTGCCGATGCCACAAAACGGGTCTAAAATGTAGTCAGTGGGTTTGGCACCAGAGAGGTTTAGCATAATTTGGGCAACTTTGGGAGGAATCATACCTTGTTCTTCGTCGCGGATAGGTCTTTGGTAATCTCTCCTGCCATAGTCTTCAAAATCTTGCACTACCAAAGTTTTGGCTGTATAGACTTTTTCCTTACCAGCAATTAAACAAATCTCCGCGCCCTTTTCTAAGAGTAAGTTTTTACTTACAGTTACAGAAGACAAGGAAAGAGAAAATTGTTCAGGGAGGGCAACTCGGACACTTAAACCACTTTCGGTAAGGCTTTTTTTTATCATCATCCCCACACGATTGGGTTCACCCCAAACAGTTTGAGTAATGGGTTTGGCTTTAGCATCTTTTGGTTCAGCTCTCTTAGAATGGTTTTGCCAATTAGGAACAGTATTTTTGACAATTAATTCTTCATCTAAGACATAAATACTTATGCCAAATTGTTTTTTACCTTTATACTCCCTAAAGAATTCCTTTTTTAGGAGGCTAGGTTTAAAATAATTTCTTAACGCAAAATTTAAAGATTCTTGTTTGCGTTTTTCCAGCAGATCTACAATTTTCAAAATTTTAATTACCCCGCCAAGTTTTTTTTGCAAAGGCAAGCAGAGGAGAGGTTTTTGGGTTTCAATAATTAAGACTTCTTTGGACGCATCCAAAATTTGCACTGGGTTGTCTACGAGCCCGCAAGCAACATCGGGTTTTTCTAAAACCGCTAAAATCTCGGCAACCGATAAGGTATAGACTCTGCCTAAAACAAATGCGTAGCGCATAAATTAAAAAATGGTATAATTGGACTATGATTGACGAGGTATCAAAATATCAAAAAATAAAAAATTGGTGCAAAGACCACACAAAAGAGCTTCAGATTGGCGCGTGTTTGGTGTTAATGTTTTTTGTGGGTTTTGGGGTGGGAAAATACAATCAAGAGACCATGAGCGATAAGCGGAGAGATAAATTCCAATTAAATTATACCAAAAATCAAACAAACCCGCAAAATCCAGTTCAGGACAAAGTAGAGGCTGTTGGGACGCAAACCGGAGCAGGGGAGGCAGATTGCAAAATTAAAGGCAACATTAGTTCCACTGGCAAAATGACCTATCACTTGTCTACTGGAGCGTTTTATAAAAACACGAAAGCAGAGAAATGCTTTAATACGGAACAAGAAGCCAAGCAAGCTGGGTTTACCAAGTCCAGTCGTTGACTGAAATTGTATTATATGTTAATTTTAAACTCTTTATCGGTTCATTTAACTCCCTCTCTGTGAGGTCTTGTTGTTATTTTTTGCAAGGCCGTAAAAACACACTCCGTGTCGTGGGTGGAATAGTCTCTTTGCAGGGACTATACCCAGGATAAAGGGGCCTGGGGGAGTGGAAACACAGAGAGGTCGAGAAAATGAGTTCGAGCCTTTGTCTTGTGGGGTGTGACACACAGGGCGCTTTATGCAACACCAATTGGTGATCCGGGAGCTACCGGAGATTGTCCTTGTATGGGGCATTGTATAAGGGACAGCGGCAAGTTGTAGGAGGAAATATTTCAACAGGTGATACGAAACGCAAGGATACTTGTGACCTGTTGCAAAAAGAGTAATCTTTTTGTCAAAGATCGATCACGCTTGGCGAGCGTATATGATCGGTATTTGGATTTTTTTTCCTCCTCCTTGCCGCTAGGTAGAATAATTTCTACCAGCGGTTTTTTGTTGACTGCAAATAGACTTTATAATAGAATTGTAGCATTGTTTTTATGAAAAAAAATCAGTTTGTTTATTTAGATTACGCATCCACGACGCCACTGCATCCACTCGCCAAAACAGCAATGGAACCTTTTTTGATGTCTAATTATGGGAACCCTTCTTCGCTTCATCAGTTGGGGGTAAAAGCCCGTAAGGCGGTTGATGAATCGCGAATCACTATTGCAAAAATACTTAATGCAAAAGTAGGGGAAATTATTTTTACCAGTGGCGGGACGGAAAGTTGTAATTTGGCAATATTAGGATTATTAAAAAATACTAAGAGTGGAAGTAAGCAAGGGCATATTATAACCACCAAAATAGAACATCACGCGGTTTTAGAACCCATTAGGGAATTAGAAAAACAAGGTTTTCAAGTCACTTATTTGCCAGTAGACAAGGAAGGGTTTGTAAGTGTAGGGGATGTAAAAACAGCCATTAAAAAAAATACGGTTTTGGTAAGTGTAATGTATGCTAATAATGAAATAGGGACTATTCAGCCAATTGCGGAAATTGGGAGATTAATAAAACAAGTTAACACGGGAAGAGTGAAAAAAGGGTTTTCACAAATTTTATTTCATACCGATGCCTGCCAAGGGGTGGGCAGTTTAGATGTAAATGTTCAAAGTTTGGGAGTAGATTTATTGTCAGCCAGTGCCAGTAAATTTTATGGGCCAAAAGGAAATGGTTTTTTATTTGTTCGGAAAGGGGTTTTGCTTCACCCATTGGTGTATGGCGGAGGACAAGAAAGGGGACTAAGGTCAGGCACAGAAAATGTTGCTGGGATTGTGGGTATGGTAACTGCTTTGGAATTGGCAGTTCAAAATCAAGCCTTAGAAAATAAACGATTAATACCCTTGCAAGATTTTTTAATTAAAAATATTAATAAAATTTTTCCTAAAGTTATTTTAAACGGCCCTGACACGGAGAAAGATAAAGTATTAAGTATAAAATATAAAGCGATTCAAAATCGGTTGCCAAATAATATTAATTTAACTTTTCCCGGAGTTGATGGCGAAGCGCTTATGCTATATTTAGATGCTAAAGGTTTTTGTGTTTCTACCGGTAGCGCTTGCAGTACCGGTAGTCCGGATGCTTCTCATGTCTTACTTGCCATAGGTAGAAGTGAAAAACAGGCTAAGTCTAGCATAAGGGTGTCTTTGGGCAAATCTACCACCGAACAAGATTTAGTTAAGTTTATAAAGGTTATAAAGGAGGTTATACTTTTAATTCTTGACGAACAATAGATTTTATTGCGAAATATTGGTAGGCGTAGGGGAGGGGTGTTAATTAACTTATAATGAGTAATTGAAAATTAATAACTAAACTAATGGTGTAAAAAATAGCAGAAAGAAATAAAAAATATAATTCCGCAATTAAAAACCCCTATAAGCATATTTGCTTATAGGGGTTTTAAATCCAGAGGGAAGCTGTGGAAAACTAATTGACACAACGTCGCACAATGTATCTTATGCGACGGTATGTATAAACCATATCTAATTTGGTTTAATAATAATCGCAAATGTCATTTCCTTTTGAACTGTAGTTATATCGGATTCAGTGATTCCTCTGGGACCTGAGTCCGCAATAAATACTTTACTCCCTTGGATTTTATGAAGGACAATGAAATGCCCCCCCACAGTAAATTTACCCGGTCCCATTGCGGCAATTACCGGATGTCCTAAATTTATTTCTTTTGCTATATTATCCCATCCAGAAATCGGTTCAGCTTTTGCCCCGAATAAATTTGCCACCTTTGGGAACATAGTAGAGTTAGTCCCTTTTCCACAAGTTCTTTCATTTAGGTCTGTAGTTAGTTTTGCAATTGTTTCAGGATTGATTTGTAATCCATTTACTTGAGTGGTTGGCTTAAGCTGTCTTTTGGATTCGTAAAATTTTAGTACTGATGCCATTGCGCTTGGTCCACAGGCAGAAGTATTAATTGTGCTGGTACTTCCGTCGGATTCTTTACATACTTGATTTTTTGAGGAGTAAGGTGTGTTTACCCAACTCCCACTGCATTGTGAAAATTGGTAAAATCCGTTTACGGTGCCAGTTGTTGATTTGCAACTACCAGCCTTAGTTTCAGCAGGTGGAAAGCTTTGACTTCCTGGATTTTTTGAATCTAAGCCAATAAAAGCATTAAGTTCACTATCGGAAACTTTGTCAAACCTATAAGCCCTCTCTTTCCCCACCACGCTTTCTGGTTGAATCGGTTGAAATTTAACTAAATCTGGATTTAAAAAATTCAGTAATACATAACCCCCAGACAACACTACAAAAGCAATCACGCTGGAAGCTAATATCTCTTTGGCTTTAGTTACTGACTCCTCGTTGCCTTCGGCAGAGAGCCACATCCAGCCTGCCAGAACAATAAAAAACACTCCAAACACACCTGCAATTACTAAGGCAAACCTGTAAACTTTATTTATGCAATTATACAAATCACTACTGGCTGCGGTGCTGTTTGTAGACGCGTCTGTGGGTGTGCATAAAAATTTTTTAATTTCCGATTCAGCTCCCACATAAGTTTTGCCTACATGGGTAGTTTGGGCTTGGGCGGAGAGGGAGAAGAAACAATTTATGAGGATCAAGCCCAAACAAAAAATTTTAAATGCTTTGTAAAAAATCATATTTTAAGTTATAAAAAATCTAAAGGATTATAGGTATAACCATATGGAATTTTGTAAGGTCCGTAAATGTTTTGGTATTTACCTTCTTTGACCCCAAACCCTTCCGCGTCATATACCCCAAAATGGATATGATATCCCCTTTCCGGCCCATACAATTTTTTAGTGGTATTTCCGCTGTTGCCTTCATATCCAATTAAATCCCCCTGCTTTACTTGAGACCCGGGTTTTACTTTAAACGATCTCATATGGGCGTAAAGGGTAATGATTTGAGTTTGTGACCCTTTCACACTCAAGTTATGCTTAATAGCTACCCAATTGCCGTAAGAGGCGTCGCTCATGTCAGTATATAGGACTTCACCGTCATAACTTGCATAAATTGGCTGTCCGGCCGGAGCTGCAATATCAATGGCATTGTGAAAATTATAACCAAGCGCAGTAAACCCTGTATTGCCATATTTTTGAGTTAAAATGCCATCCATGGGCCAAGCCAGTATGCCTTTACTCACTTTAATGGTTCTGGTTCCCAGTTTGGCTCTTATTACAGCATCTAAATCTTGAATTTCTTTTTCTAAATCCGATTCTTCTTTTTTGCTTTGGGCGAGTAGTTTCTGAAAATTGTTTTCTTGCCCTTTGGTTTGATTTAGTAATACTTGTCGTTGGTTTCGTTGTTCGGTAAGGGAGTTTTTAGTAATTTCCGCTTGGGCTTTTAACTCTTCCAAATTAGCTAATTGGACTTTAAGTTCTGCTTGTTGTTTTTCTAATTTGGTTTTGGTGTCCTTAACTTTTTGCAATATTTGATAAATTTTTTCTTGGACCGAGTTAGTGTATTGGATTTGGTCTAAAAAGTCGGACAGATTTCCGTTTCCAAAACTGGTTTGCAGGTTATAGCTTGAGTCAAATTTATTTAATTCCGCTAACAGTGTGCTAAGGATTTTTTTGTTTTCGCGGATGTCATTAATTTTTTGTTCTATTAGTTTTTCTAATTCTCCAATTTGGAGATTAGTATCTTCGATTTGGGTTTGTTTGGCTTGAATTTGGAGCTCGGTAGAAGCTATTTCTCGGTCAAAAATATACAATTCATTTTTTAAGGTATTAGATTTTGTTCTGGCTTCAGAGATTTGTAGGGTAAAATTTTGGATTTGTCGGTTTAAGTCCGCTAATTTTTTTTGTTTGCTGTTTTTTTCCGCGTTTAAATCATCGGTATTGGCTTTGGTCTGCTGTGTCGTAGCAATAATGGGCGAGGTTGATGCATTGGTTGGAGTGGTTGTGGCTTGGGCTTGGCTTAAAAAAGGGCTTATTAAAAGCAAAAAAGCAATTATTATTGCAAAGGAAGTTTTGCATTTTTTTGTTTCAAAGTTTTTGAACATTAGGTGTTAATTATACCATAATTTTAGGAAATAAAAAAACTGCCAAATTAGCAGTAATTAAAGAAGACTTAGTAAAAATACTATTTATTGTGGTTTTTTTTGCGAGCTATCATTGTGGGTAATGCCATAAGTACAAAACCGAGTCCCACAATTGCTAAAATTAAATAGAAAGTTAACATAGTTTTAAGTTTTGCTTAATATCCAAAAACTAAATGTCCAAAAGAAGAAAGTTACTAACAAACCTGCAATTCCGGAAAAAAGATTTAATTTTTCTGTAAATGCAGGGATTGCAACTGAAGCCAGAGCAATCATCCCAACATTTTCACTCATACCCGCAAGCTTATTTAAATATTTTTCCGATAAATCCATAAAATCGCTTACATATTTATTATATCCTACTTAAATTCAATGTCAATGTGCGCATTGATAAATCTCTGTCTGTTATTGTCGTCAGCTCGTAGATGCTGTTCCTCCAATAGGGCCAGGCACGTGAGTGCTTGACCCTCAAATTTTTTATTTTAATTTTTTTATTGCTATTTGTATTCGGTTAAGAATTTCTTGTTTGCCAAAACCTAAAGCTAAAACCACCGCAACTTCAAAGGGTGAAGGTGATTTTTCTAACCCAGTTAGCGAAACTCTTAACGGCCATAAGACAGAGCCGTTATCAAATCCATTTTTTGCAATGAATTCTTTAGTTTTATTTTCCAAAATTTCTTGGGTAAAATCATTTTCAGTTAAAAGTTCGTAGAGCTTATAAAGTTCTTCAAGTTTGTTTTTGGCATCCTCGGCTGTGGATTTCTTCCATACTAATAATTCGGAGTTATAGTCAGGCAAAGAAAAGAAAAATTTAGTCCTCTCCCCTATTTCTGAAAGTTTTTTTAGCCGTTCTTGTTCCAGTTTGGCAATGGCGGTTAAAAAGTTATTGGGGAATTTTTTATTAACTCCCCCTACCCCCTCTTTGGACAAAGAGGGGGGAAGAGAGATATCAGCTTGTGATAAAGAGGGGGGAAGAGAAGCATCTTCTTTATTATTTTGGATTAATTGTGCTTCTACCCAATATGGCTTCAGTTTTTCCACTAACTCATCAATCCCCATTCTTTTTATATACTGCGAATTAAACCAGTCAAGTTTACTGTCGTCAAGAACTGCGCCGGCTTTGTTAATTTTGGCAAGATCAAATTCTTTTATGAGTTCGTCTA
>SXGR01298048.1_pt1 | contig 17383 bp, 14 predicted proteins | sample 3174711 | NCBI WGS metagenome assembly SXGR01 (sample SAMN11356860, study PRJNA531348) | freshwater metagenome | isolation source: freshwater sample F1-60 | place: China: Fuxian Lake, Yuxi | collected 2017-12-25
CCACCGTTGCCCGCTTTGGAATCATCCGGCCAACCCCAGCCATATCCCCCGTTGCCGCCGTTGCCACCGTTGCCGCCCCGCACACTGCCATCTGCGCCGTTGCCGCCGTTGCCGCCTCTCGTTCGGCCGCCGTAGGTGAAGAACCCGTCGGGACTGTAGGCGTCGCCGCCAGCGCCGCCGTTGCCGCCATTGGTCGGCTTTTGCTTGCCGCAGTCCGGACAGTTCGGAATCTGTGGCGCGTCGCCTCCGTTGCCGGCGTACTGATCGCCATCGCCCTTGGCGTTCGCGCCGTTCGAGCCGTTGGCGTACGTGGTGTCGGTGACCACATTGACACCGTCCGCCCCGCTCGCACCAACGCCGCCGGAACCGCCGTCACCGCCGCTGCCGAACACCGAACCGCCGCTCCCGCCACGACCGCCGCTCCCGCCGGGGCCGCTGGCGCCACCACCGCCCCGACCGCCGTTGCCGATCAGCCCGGCGCTACCGCCGGCCCCGCCGTCGGCCCGTCCCGCTGCATTGATGCCGTTGGCTCCGTTGCCACCGTTGCCATACAGAGTTCCGCCGTTGCCGCCGGCCTGGCCAGGGGCGCTGGCGTCCGCACCATTGCCGATAACCAACTGGCCGTCGACCCACAGCTCGGCCAGATGGCTGCCGCCGTCATTGCCGGCAGCCCCATCGGTCCCGGCGGCCCCGGCCCGGCCAGCCATGCCCGCGACGCCGTCGGTACCGGTGGTACCTGATCCGGACGCTCCGACTCCGCCAACTCCGCCGACTCCGGCCGCCCCACCGGAGCCCGCAGCGCCACCGGCGCCACCACGACCTCCAGCACCGCCCGACGCGCCCGCAGCGGCGAAGTACCCGCTGCCACCCGCGCCGCCGCGACCTCCCGCCCCGCCAGCATCGCCACTGCCGCCGTCCGCGCCCGAGCCGGCAGCGCCACCAGCCCCGCCGAACCCGAACAACCTGCCGCCGCTGCCACCCGAACCCCCTGAACCGCCCGCACCGCCGGGCATCCCGGGAGCGCCCGATCCACCGTCCCCACCCTGACCGCCGGACCCTGCAGTACCGCCAACCTGTCCGACCGCCAGACCTCCGTCGCCGCCGTCACCGCCGACGCCGCCGACCAAACCCGGTGCACCCGCGCCTCCGCTGCCACCCAGCGCCGCCTCGTTCAGCGAAGCGCCCCACCCGCCGTCGCCGCCTCGACCACCGGCCGCTCCCGCGCCACCGGAACCGCCTTTACCGCCGTCGCCTCCGGTCGCCACGCCTGTGACCGAATACGAATCCTGACCGCGGCCGCCGGCACCGCCGCGCTGACGTGCGGCACCGGCCGTACCCCAGCCGCCCTCGCTTCCCCGGCCGCCGGCGCCGCCGTAGTAAGCCAGGTAGTCCTGCATCACCGGATAGCTGCTGCCGCCAGTCGCAGAGGATCCGTCGGCGGTGGGGTTGACCCCATTGCCGCCACGAGCACCGGCGCCCCCGACGCCGCCTGCTCCACCGGACCCGTACCACCCCGCGTCACCACCGCGACCGCCCCGACCGCCAGCCCCGCCGACCTGGTTGTCACCGCCGTGGCCGCCGTCACCGCCTCTGCCGCCCGCCCCGCCATCACCGATCAAACCCGCCCGGCCGCCATTGCCGCCGTCGCCGCCCGGGCGCCCGGCCGCACCGGCCATCCCGTTGCCGCCGTTGCCGCCGTCGCCGTACAGCAGACCGGCGTCACCACCGCTACCCCCGTTGAAGCCGTTGCCACCATTGCCGAACAACAACCCAGCCCGGCCACCCGAGCACACGGTGCCCCCCGTGCAGCTTGTCGCGTCAAAGTCGAAACCGTTGCCCCCCAACAGCCCGGCGTCCGGATGGGCGGCCGTGCCATCGCCAAACCACGGCTGCGTGACCTGAGACAACAACGCCCGAAGACCGTTCATCGGATCGCGAGAGAGCTGAGCTGAAGCCGCCGGGGATAGAATCACCGACCGGCGTGCGGGGGCACTGCCGCTGTGGCGCTGAGCGTTCCGGGTCGCCCGGACGGGTCCGGCTTGGGTCGGACGATCAGCCTGAACCTGGGACGCGCCTGCGTCACCGGAGTCGGCGTGTGCAAAACCAGCAGCCGGCGCCAACCCCAAACCGAAAGCCACGACCCCAACGCCCAGCCAGCGACAGCGTTGGCCCGTGGTTCGAGTTGACTCGGAAATAGCCACCATCGACCCCCGATCTGCTCGCGGGAACCCGTCCGCCTGGAGGTTAGCACCAGCAGACCCACCGCGAGGCGTTTCGGAACCCTGGTTTCGGGTTGCACATCTGCGTCAGCGCGACATTACCCGCTGGAGGTGCATGCGGGCTTCGCGGCGGCGGCCCGGGATGAGGGCGGCCGGCAAGACTCCTGCGGCGGCGACCGTGGCCAACACCAGTAACGTCGGGACCAGACCGAAGTCGTCGTAGACCCCCAGCGCACCCGACACCCCCAGGGCACCGCCGCAATTGCGCAGCAACACGATGAATGCGGTGGTTGCACCAAGGTCAGCAGGCGCCGCATTGAACTGGGCGAGCAGCAGGACGGCCAGCACCCCAAGTGCGGCAGCCGCCCCGATGAGGGCCCCCGCGACGAACAGGCCGGACACTGAGAGCGACAGCAAGAGGGTGGCGCCGGCACCGCTCGCGGCCAGCAGCGCTATGAACACCACGTTTCGGGTGCCGATCCGCAAAGCCAGAACGGCTCCGATGGAACCCATGGTCATCCACATGACCGTCAACGGAATCACCACCAGACCGGGATTCATCTGCGGTGCGAGTTCTTGCGCGAGGCTCGGGAGGTAGGTGAGATGAGCGTATTGCGCGAACCCGATCACGAGCGCGATCAGCCCGCACGCGACGGTGATGCGATTCGTGAGCACCGACCGGGGTATCAGGCCGTGGGGATGCGTTCGGCTGCGCCACAGGAAGGCCCCGACGACCGCAATGCCGGCAAGGAGGAACAATCCGGAAAGACGCTCCACACCGAGCAGCAGCGCTATCAAACCCACCCCCAACAATGCGCCGCCCGCAAGGTCGGGCGAGGGCCCACCCCGTTCGCTTGCTGAGTCATGACGAAGCTGACCGCGAAGCGTCAAGGCGACGACGGCACAGAACGGAAGGATCACAGCGAAAGCCCAACGCCACGACACGCCGCCCAGTGCGCCGCCGATGACCGGGCCTACTCCCGCCGCAAGCCCATAGGAGACGGTGATGTAGCCCTGCAGTCGGGCGCGTTCCTTGGGGGTGCATCGGCTGCCAATGATGGATTCGCCGAGCGGCACCAATCCGCCAGCCCCGAAGCCCTGGATCACCCGCGCGAAAACGAGTACGCCCAGCGAAGGAGCAACGGCCCCCAGCGCCGTGCCGAGAGCGAACAACCCCAGGGCAGCCCGCATCGGGGCCCGCTCTCCGCGCAGGTCGAGCCAGCGGCCCCACATCGGAACCGTTAGCGTCGCGGCCAGCAGGTAGGCCGACACCAGCCAGGCCACCTGAGAGCCGCCATCGAATTCGTCGCCGATCGTCGTTAGCAATGGCACCACGATTGTCGAATCAAGGACTGCGACGACGCCAGAGAGGACCGTGCCAGTGAGCAGACGCCGCCCGATGGGACGGCTCGCTCCGGTCATCCTCCCAGTATGGGCACGACCTACCGTCTGGACGCCTGTTACCCGGATCCGGGGACGAACCACTCCCCGGAGTGCAAAAATTTCACCCGTGAAATGCCAGCTGGGGCGCTCATGACCAATGCGAGGTTGCGCGGAACAATCGGATCCAACTCTGAAAAGGCTACCCAGGCCATCGTCAACATCATCGATGGTGCGCGCAAGAACCCCTATGGTGAGGTTTTTGACAACTCCCATCTTCGTTCCAACCTGTTGGCGATCATCTCTGCCAATGCGCCGCTCCGAGTCGTCCTCCCCCTCTTCCACGGAAAGTGCTCAAGTCGCCGTTTCACCATCGGGGACCTGCCGGACTACGCCGAGTATCTCGCCGTCGAGACGCTGGCGGAACTGCAGGGCCGTATCGCCGAGGTATATTCGGACACAACGTTTTTTTTGATCAGTGAGGGACACTTTCACGCCGAGGTCGACCACTTCATCGGCACTGAGCAAATCATCGACGACTATGCACGCGGAATTCGCGAGATGCTGGCCTCGTATCCCGCGCTTGTGTTCAAAGACACCGACGAACTGCTGCCGGGTATGACCCACGAGCAGCAGCGCCGCATCCTGCTCGAGCAGTACAGTCCAGACGACGACCAGACCCGGTTTTTGATGCTCACCGACGATCGACTTCTCGCGCTCTACCGGTCCTACACGAAGCTACATTTCAAACTGATCACCGACAACTCGCTCGCGGAATCCTCAGGGCGCCAACAGCGGGGCCGCGCAAAACAGCGTGCACTCCTCCAGTTACGCAAGTATGTCGGATTTTCCCGCCTGCTGGGCGCGGCCTTCGGTCCAGACCCTTACGTGAAGCTCTCCCCGCTCTACAAGACTCCCGCCCAATCGGATCAGTTAGGGATCAACGTGATTTCGGGCATCCATACGCTTGGTACCACGTCCTTCAACGCGGCTTGCAAGACACGTGCTGGAATCAGCCTGCTCTCCGCGGAGGAGGCCCGTCGGGCCGGGTACCGACTGGTCCAAGGGCCCTACCCATTCTTCGAGGAATGAGTCGGCCATGAGGTGGCAGAACGTACTCCTTGACTTCGACGGTGTGGTGGCAATTAACACTCAGGAAGTCGCGTTCGGCGTGTTTGTTGAGTCGTTCGCCGCTTTCGGCGTGGAACTGACAATCGATGAGATGTTCGAGCGCTACCTCGGGTGGCGTGGTGAGCAGATTCTCGAGAATGTATCGCAGGTCCACGGCGTGTCCGTGGACCCCGACATTCTGAAACCGGTCCGTCAGACCATTCACCAACGGTTACTCCGGGACGTGCGCAAAGACTCCAGTCTTGATCGACTGTTGCAGCAGACCGTGGCCACCTATATCTGCTCGGCGAACTCAGCCGGATCCATCGAGAATCTATTGCGTGTGCTGCAGATCCACGACCATTTTCCGGCTGGAACGGTTTTCGGGCAGCGCACCGACTGCCGCAACAAGCCGCATCCGGACATCTACCTGACTTGCCTGCGCGCGCGTAGCCTCGACGCCGTCCGGACTTGCGCGGTGGAAGACAGCCTGGTCGGTGTCCGGGCTGCCCGCGCAGCAGGTCTTGAGGTGTACGGGATGGTCGGCGGGATTCCTGCGCACCTGCGCGACCGATACTCCGATCAGCTCCTCGAAGCGGGTGCGCGGCAGGTGATCTCAGACTTCGGCGATGTCATCGGCAGCGCCGAACCGCTCCTGACCGGACAGTCGGCGGCGCGCTGCTCTGATGGGAGGGATCACCGGTGAGCACAACCAAGCGCACCAACAATAAGAACCGTGTCGTGGCGTTCACGTCGTTGCTTTCCTCAGCTGAGCACTTGAAAGCGACGCTGGCCCGGCGAGGTGTGCGGTGCGTTGATCTGGTCGACGCTGACGTGACCTGCCCGGCCGACCCGTCCACTTCGATTGGAGCGCTGCGGATCTACGCAGACGCCCATCCCGATCTGCCGCGTTACAGCGCCCACGATCTGGCACCGGCCGCCGCGACACTGACTGAGATCGGCGCTGATTTTGTGCTGTACGGGTACGAACACAATATGGCGGCCGCGGACCGGCTGGCAGAGATGGTGTGCCCGCACTACGCCAACGACCCGGCGACTGCGCCGGCGCGAGAGTGGAAAGACGAGACCAACCGACTGCTCGCGGCGCGGGGATTCCGGGTACCGCGCGAAGTATCGTTCGCACTGCACGAGCCGTTCGACGTGGAACTTCTGGAGGGTATGCCAGATCGGTTCATCATCAAGTCGGTGCGGTACTCGGCGAACCACCCTGTCGTCTCGAAAGAAAAGTTCGGGGCGTGGCTGGTGACCCAACGTTCACAGGATGCCGATCCCGGCGCCCGCTACACAGCCCAGGAACTGCTGATCGACTTCGACGACGAAGGGATGCAAAAGTCGTTCAGCATCGACGGCTTTGCGATCGACGGTGAGCACCACTTCATCAGCCTGCAGTGCTGGCGTAAGCACGTCCTCGACGATGGCTTCCGGTACTGCTGGGCGGACCAGCTCGATGTGCGGGCCGATGAGCATGCCGCGCTGCTCAGCCATGCCAGCAGGGTGTTGACAGAACTGGGCGTGCGAAACGGCTTCTTTCACCCCGACTTCACCGCATCGCCCGACGGACCGGTTCTCATAGACCTGAACCCCCGGATCGCGGGTGCGGGCGGAATCGTAGACAAGATGATCGCCGCAGCGCAGGGATCCGGTGTCATCGATGCCTTCGTCGACGTCGCCTACGACGAGCCGCCGGCACCAGCCGAGCCCGCCCGCCACGTGCGGCTGCTTGCCATCTACGGGCTCACCGCGGGGGAAGTCGGCGAAGTCTCCCGGTATTCCACCCTCTCCGATATCCATGGCTCGGAGATCATCGGCTGCCACTTTGTTCTGTTCGCCGACACCGATGCGGAGAAGGTCGCTGAGGACGCTGAATCCTGTTTCCGGCGCTTCATCGCTCGGCAGCCGGCCGGGCGCTTGGTTGCTCGCGGCGCGCAGTCGTCGCAGTGAGTCCCGAAAATTCACGGCGGAATCTTGGCGGTCCGGTGAACCTTGAGACGTTCGCAAACACCCCCGGCGCGAAGGCGATGGATCTGCGGGGTACCCGCGCAATAGTAGTAGGCGGCAGCAGCGGCATTGGTTTGGCAGTGGCCGGTCTGCTGCTGGCCCAAGGAGCCGATGTCCGGATGATCGGACGTGACCCGGAAAAACTGGACCGGGCCGTCGATTCGCTGAACCCGTGGGCATCGGCGGTATCCGGGTATTCCCTCGACATCAATGACGTGCACAGCACCCGGGAGTTCCTGTCGATCACCGAACAGGAATGGGGTTCGGCGGATTTCCTCGTCAACTCCGCGGGGATAAGTCTGCGTAATCAACCTGAGGACATCAGCGACGAAAACTGGGAGCGGGTGATCCAAACCAACCTGTCCAGCCAGTTCAGGTTCACCCGAGACGCATTCCCGATTTTACGCGGCCATACCCGCCCTGCCCGGGTGGTGATGGTCGGCAGTATGACGTCGATCTTCGGGGCCTCCATCGGAGCGGCCTACGCAGCCAGCAAAGGCGGTGTCGTGCAACTGGCTCGCAGCCTGGCAGCAGCCTGGGCTGCCGACAACATCCTGGTCAACTCGGTGCTGCCCGGCTGGGTGCAGACCCCACTGACCCAGGCTGGGCGGCTAAGTCACCCTGAGTTCTACCGGCGGGTCGACGACCGCATCCCGCTTGGACGTTGGGCGCATCCAGACGAGATCGCCGACGTTATCCTCTTTCTGTGCAGCGGCTTGAGCCGCTACATCACTGGCTCCGCACTGACCGTGGACGGGGGTTTCAGCGGAGTGATCTTTTGAGCGCCTCAACTGTGGCGCCATCACCGCCGATAAGCGGCAAAATCAAAGGGGATGTTGATGCTTGATGCTCCGTCGTCGTTGTGATGGGCAAGACCGCGGCCCTGACATCTCGGAGCATACGATCGGCCCGCGAGCGCGATGGCGACATATCTGCTGAATACGGCATCACCAACGTGACGATTTTGAAGGCCAATCCGGCCATCGCGATCTGCATCCCGGTAGTCATGATCCTCACGATGCTGGGACCTCACGCCGGAGACCCTCGGCGGGCCGCAGCTTTTGACTGCATATCTGGAGACAATTCCCGTCTGATGACATCTTCCGATAACGCTCTCGATACTCAGACTCGTGCTTGCTGAATCTCGGCAACTACTCGCACCACCGGCGACTCGCCGTTATTAACTGCGCCCATCGTTTCGTCGAACTTCTCGGACCGTTTCCAGCATACTGAACAGGGCCAGCGACATTCATGTGACCGGAGGGCGCGCGTGGAATCCGAGATCCCCCTTTCGGGCGACCAGGATTCGATCGCATCACTTGGCGCGCGGGTGAGCGAGGAGGTATCCGCTGAATACTCCTGTTCTTCCGATGACGGTGCGCAACGCGATCCCAATCGGTCCCGGGACGTATTTGTCTACGGGCTCACGGCCCTCCTGGCATGTACCGGCGTTATCAAAGATGTCGTCGAGGACAGCAAGTTCGAAATCGCTCCCGGGATCGCTGTTCCGAGTGCCGCCAGCGATTTGGAGCTATGCCTCGTAACGTGTCTCGGTTATTACCGGCTTTCCAAGGTGAATGATCTGTCCCGCTTTTCCAGATCCATCGTGGGAATGTGGGCAATGGTTCTTGCAGCGGCCGGGTCCGCGGCCTCGGCGTTCGAAGCGCTGGCCGGGTTGGCTAATCCTGACCCGGGCACCGCGTTCAGCACCGGCGCGGACCGATTTGAGCCTGCGCAAGCGGCCCTACGGTTCGCCGATCCCGACCCATCACAGTGGTCTGGTGCGGCTGCGGATCTGTACGCCGCGCGTAACGCGTCGCAGGAGAACTCCGTGGCGCAAATGGTGACCTGGGACCGGGAGATGACGCAGCTCGTCGGTAAACAGGCCGACCAGGCAATGACAGTGCGCGCCGGCATCGTGGGGACGAAAACCACTCTGGCCACCGGGGCGCTGGTATGTGGCGTCTTCGCCTACACCGCCGCGGCTGACATGAGCGGCGCCGCAGACCAGATTCTGGGCAAGTTGGTTTCTGTGGTGGGCGGTGCGACATTCCTGACCCTCGCAGGGCTGGCGGTAACGGCGTTCGAGCAAAGTTCACAGAACGCCGGGGTCGCACGCGAAAGAGCACGATGGACCTACGACACGGTCAGCGGCGCACCACGCGACGCAGGCGACACCAGCACCGAATACGCCGACGCGGGCAAACCGGACCATAGGTACATCGTTGGCGTGCGGAACTTGGACGTCGACCCCCGATACCTCCAGGACCTGGCGGACCTCCAGCGGACAGCGGCTACACACATCGGCGAGGCGACCGCGGCCACCGACGACATCAGCAAGCTGCTGTGGCTCACCCACGGTGTGTTGTTCGGAACCTTCGGCGTGCCAGGGATCCAGGACAACGCGCAGTCGCGGCGAGGAGCGGGTGCGGCGCTGCAGAATCGCTCCGAGGAACTGGCCGAACTACTCGACAAAGCGAACACCGTTTACGAAAACGCCGATCAGGAGCAAGGCCGCAACCTCAGCACACAGCAGCCGTCATCCTGGGGTTTGGTGCGCCCGTCACGAAACGCCGGGACGGCGCGCGGTAACGCACCACGAAGCGGCCGGTAGTTCGTAGCCGGCTGCGCCGCGGTGGTGCTCAAGGGCGGCGACCACCCCGGCGATGACGTCGCGACGGCGGCTCTGGTCGGCCGTCAGGAGCGCACCGCCTAGTGGTCCGGCGCTGAGTATCCGTTCGGCGGCGGCGGTCCCGTCACCCTCGAAGATGAGCGGCGCCTCGAAGGAGTCGATCTCGACATCGATGAAGCCGACGCCGATGAGCAAGGCCGCAGTCGTCTCGGAGTCGGCCAGTGAGAACGGTCCGGGGGCTCCCGGTCCGGGAAACAGCGGCCGTTCGATACCGAGGATCTGCATCGCCGTCGCCGTCGTGAGCATCATCCACGGGTTGCGGTCCAGGTGCTGCCACACCGAACCGGCCAGCCGCCCACCGGGGCGCAGCGCACGAAAGATGTTGGCGAAGGCCGCCTTCGGGTCCGGGAAGAACATCAGCCCGAATCGGGAGTGCGCGGCGTCGAAGAGTTCTCCATCACCGGCGACGGCAACGAGGTCGGCGGTGGCCACATCGGCCGCCACCGCGACGCCGTGCACATCCGCCGCCGACAGCCGTCGCTGCGCGGCCGCGGCCATCTCAGGCACCACGTCGACCGCGGCGACCCACCCCTGCGGACCGACCGCGGCGCCCAACGCCACCGCGGACAGTCCGGGCCCACAGCCGAGGTCGAGAACCCGATCGCCGGGGCAGGCTGACAGGACCCGGCGGGCCGCAGTGCCGTGTTCGCCCATCGAGGCGTCCAAGGCCTCTGCTTGGCGGTCCCAGACCTGCGCCAGGGTAGCGAAATGGCGTTCGGCTTCCATCGCTTCGGCGCCGGCACCTCGTCCAGAAGTCCCTCGCGCGTCTCGAACCGCATCCGCGGCGGCCCGGATCTGCGGGGTCACCAGCATCACCTGACCGAGTACGCCGTTGACGAACCCCGGCGACTCATCGGTGGACAGTTGCTTGGCGAGTTCGACCGCTTCGTCGACGGCCACCGGCTCGGGAACGTCGTCGGCGTGCAGCAGTTCCCACACGGCAACCCGCAGGATCGCCCGGTCCACCGCCGGGAGCCGCTCCAGCGTCCAGCCCTGCAGGTGCGAACTGATCAGATCGTCGATATGGGCGGCATGCTCACTGACCCCGCGGGCCACCGTCACCGTGTACGGGCTGAGCGTCGAGACGTCCGGGTCGGAGTCGGCCAGAACCGATCGCGACAGAACCACCTCGGCCGGCGAGAGCCCGCGGGCCTCCGCCTCGAAGAGCAGGTCCACCGCGCGTTTACGCGCCTGGTGTCTGCCGACCCGGCGCTCAGCCACGGGGTGCGGACGGGGATTCAGGCATTCACTCGACCGAGATAGTTGCCATCGCGCGAGTCGACCTTTAGTTTGTCGCCGATATTGATGAACAACGGCACCTGGATCTCCGCTCCGGTCTCCAGCGTCGCGGGCTTGGTGCCCGCGCTGGAACGGTCCCCCTGCAGACCCGGCTCGGTGTGGGAGACGACCAGTTCGACGGTCACCGGTAATTCCAGGTACAGCGGCGCGCCTTCGTTGAAGGCGATCTGCACGGGCATGCCCTCGAGCAGGAAGCCGGCCGAGTTGCCGACCAGCGCCTCGGGCAACGGGTGCTGCTCGTAGTCCTCGCTGTCCATGAACACGAAGTCGCTGCCGTCGCGGTACAGGAAGGTGGCGTCACGGCGGTCCACCGTCGCGGTCTCCACCTTCACCCCGGCGTTGTAGGTCTTGTCGACCACTTTGCCCGACAGCACGTTTTTGAGCTTGGTCCGCACGAAGGCCGGGCCCTTGCCGGGCTTGACATGCTGGAACTCGATGATCTGCCAGAGCTGGCCGTCGATGTTCAGCACGAGGCCGTTCTTGAAGTCCGCAGTTGATGCCACGGTCGGTCTCCTCTGGACGCTAACAAGATCGCAATGAGCGTGGTATGACACCCGCGCGACGGGACGCCGGGCTGAGCATACCGACTGGCCGACCGATCACCGATACGCCGCCGATTCAGGCGGTGCCTCGCGCCGAGGCCGGTTGATGTCAGGCCCGGTTTCCGTCGGTGCCGTCTTGGCCCTGCCGACCGCCTAGGCCGCCGTTACCGCCCTTACCGCCGGTGCCGCCGCTACCTCCGTCGCTGCCAGGACTGCCCCCGCTGGAGTCGCCACCGTTGCCGCCACGGCCGCCGCGAGTCAGCAGACCGCCCCTGCCGCCGACTCCGCCATCACCACCGTTCACCAAGCCGGCCGCGATTTGGAAGTCCAACTGGAGCGAATTCGCAGCCCCACCCAAGCCACCGGCACCGCCGGGCGCAAAGGGGCCGCCACGGCCGCCGATGCCGCCCTTACCGCCGGTGACACCGCCCGGGCCCGTCGCATACAGGGGCTCGGGTTCGCCGCACACAGCCTGGCAGTTGGCGGCGGCTCCACCAGCACCGCCCGGCCGCCCCGCGAGGAAGACACCTCCGCTGCCGCCACCCGCCCCACCGTCACCGCCGGTCGCCGACCCTGGGCCTTCGAGGATAACTTGGGCCCTCCCGCCACCGCCCGGTGCGCCACCGGAGAGCAGTACCGAATTTCCGCCGGCCCCGCCCGTACCGCCCAATGCTGCAATGCTCCTGGTTCTTGCTCCACCTCCGGCTCCGCCGCCGCCGCCGCCGCCCAGTGTCGCGCCGCCGCCGTCACCGCCGGCTCCCCCGGTTGCGATACCGCCGAGCGAGTAAACGAAATCTCCCAAAGACGTGTCGCCGCCACCAACGCCCCCGGCGCCGCCGTTGCCGACCAGTAAGCCGCCGCGACCGCCGGTCCCGCCCGATCCCCCAGTCGCGTTGTAGCCGCCGCCAGTCGAGGACCTGCCGCCGCTGCCGCCGCTGCCCCCTCTGCCGAAGATGCCGGCCGAACCACCTCCGCCGCCAGCGCCGCCGAGTGCGGGCCCGACGAAGGCATCACCGGGCCCACCCCTGCCGCCGCTTCCACCTGCTCCCCAGACAAGGGCGCCGCGGCCCCCTCGGCCGCCGACGGCACCGGTGGAGCCGAGGAAAGCCGCTCCCGGAGCGGTGCCTGGGTTGACGTCAGCGCCTCCCGAGCCGCCCGCACCTCCCCTGCCGAACAACAAGCCCGCGTTACCACCGTAGCCGCCGGCGGCGGCGGCGGTCACGAGCTCGCCGTCGCCGTCGTAGACGGCGTCCGCCCCGTCCCCACCCGCGCCGCCGTTACCCCACAAAGCGCCACCCGCACCGCCTGGACCACCAGGAGTGCCCGCCACCCCGCTCCCACCGGCACCGCCGTTGCCGAGCAGGCCCGCCCGACCGCCTCTACCGCTGTTCCATCCGTTCCCTCCTGATCCCCACACCAATCCGGCCTGGCCTCCGTCGCAGACTCTGTCCGGTCCACAGGTGGAACCGGTCCAGGAGTATCCGTTTCCGACCAAAAGACCCGCATCGGGGTGATCCGCCGTGCCGTTGCTGATGAAGATCCGGAGGAAATTCGCAATCGGACCGGAGTTGGTATCGGCGTGTAGATCAGCCGCCGATGCCAACGGCAGGCCCAGGGCCGCGAGTTCCACCGGTGCCGTAATCGCCGGCAGTACGGCCGGCGGATTGACGGGCGGATCCGCTGGCCCTGCCAGGGCTAACGCGGTCATCCACACCGGCAGTCCGACCGCGGCACAGCGTCGTGCTCGTACAACGGTGCGATTCCTCATCAGCCCTCCAGACCAGACATCGAGCGACGTGCTCTGACCTAACACCAAACAGCGAACCGGGTGGGGCTGATCCGCCAGATCCGATCAGAACCTGCTGTGCCGTGCCACGACTGAAACCGAACCGGCGCCGAGCCACTGATTTGGCGCCGCGTCGTGTCAGGCCAGGACAGTCAGCTCCCTTGAGAAGCGAGTCAGCGAATCTGGGCCGGAGGCACCGACGACCAGAGTGTCCTCGATGCGCACACCGCCACGGTCGGTCAGGTACACACCCGGTTCCACGGTCACCACGGAGCCAGCACGCAGCGTACCGGCGGCGGCCGCGTTGATTCCCGGCGCTTCGTGGATCTGCAGCCCGACCCCGTGCCCGAGTCCGTGGCCGAAGTGCTCGGCGTACCCCGCGACGGCGATGACATTGCGCGCGGCGGCATCGACGTCGCGCAGTGCCGCCCCGGGTTCCAACGCACCCACCCCGGCGCGCTGGGCCGTGAGAACCAGGTCGTAGAGCTCGCATTGCCAGGCTGCGGCCTTTCCGGCCTTGCCGAGGACGAACGTGCGGGTCATATCGGAGTGGTAGCCGCCGACCAGCGCACCGAAGTCGATCTTCACGAAATCCCCGCTCTCCAACACGGCCTCGGTGGGCCGGTGGTGGGGCACCGCCGAGTTGGCTCCGGCAGCCACGATCGTCTCGAAGGACGGGCCGTCGGCGCCGTGCTCGAGCATCAGGGCCTCCAACTCCCGTCCGACGGCGCGTTCGGTGCGACCGGGTCGCAGGCCGCCACCGGCGACCAGGGCCGTCAGCGCCGCATCGGCGGCCTCGCAGGCGAGGCGCAGCAGTGCCACCTCCCCGGCGTCTTTGATCTCGCGCAGCACCTCGACGGTCCCCGAGGCACGCACCAGATCCGCGCCGGCGTAGTCCGCCAGCACCTCCGAGAGCGCCTCGAAGGCGTCGACGCTGACCACATGGCTCTCGAAACCGATCCGGCGGGCTCCCCCGGACAGCGCCAACTGCACCAGATGACGGCCGCAGGCGCGTTCGATGGCGGTGTGCAGATCGGGTGCCTGACGCGCCACCTGGGCCCGATAGCGGAAGTCGGTGGCCAACACCGGCGGCGTGTCGCCGGCGAAGACCAGCAGGGCGGCATTCGAACCGGTGAACCCGGACAGATAACGCACGTTGACCAGGTCAGTCACCAGCAACGCGTCGAGTCCGTCGGCGGTCAGGCGGGCCGCCAGTCGGTCCCGGCGGCGGGAATGTGTCACGGTGGGTGACGCTACTCGCTAGGCTGTTGCCCCATGACAACCTGGTTGCCCCGCGGTTTGGTGCTCGCGGCCGGAATGGTGCTGCTCCGACTGGTGCAGGGAACGCTGATCAACGCCAGCCCCACCAACGCCGGGACCATCAGCATGGCGCTGGTCGCGCTGTTCGGGATTGCCGCCTTCGTGTGGGGTCTGTTCGACGGGATGTCCGACGCGCGGGCCAACCCCGATCCGGACCGCCGCCGCGACCTGGCCATGCGCTGGCTGCTGGCCGGACTCGTCGCCGGCGCGCTCAGCGGACTGGTGTCATGGCTCATCTCGCTGTTCTACAGCGCGATCTACACCGACGGCCTGGGCCCCGAGGTCACCGCCGTCGCGGCCTTCACCGCCCTGGTGGTGTTCCTCCCGGCGATGTTCGCAGTGGCCATCGGCCGCTGGCTGGTCGATCGCAAGCGGCCCGCCGAGCCGCGGCGCCAGCACGTGGGCGCCGACGTTTTCGACGAGGTCATCAACGACGACGAGTATGCACATGCCAGCCGCCGCGAGGAGTCGTGGCGTCAGGAGTCGCGGCAGGCGGTGCGCGAGGTTCACGAGACCGTTCAGCAGCGCAAGTACGACCTCAACCGGGGCGAGCCCGGCTCGGAATAGACGAGGACTAGACGGCGCCGGCCAGATAGCGCAGTGCCAGCAGATAGCCCTGAACCCCCAGCCCGACGATCACTCCGGTGGCCACCGCACTGAGGTAGGAGTGGTGCCGGAAGTCCTCCCGGGCATGCACGTTGGAGATGTGCACCTCGATCAGCGGGGCCCTCAACTCCGCGCACGCATCGCGCAGCGCGATGGAGGTGTGGGTCAGCGCACCGGCGTTGAGAATCACCGCGTCACCGGCGTCGACGGCGGCGTGGACCCAGGAGATGAGCTGGGCCTCGCTGTCACTCTGCCGCACCACCGCGGACAGACCCAGTTCCGCGGCCTGGGCCTCGATCATCGCGACCATGTCGTCGTAGGTCGTGCTGCCGTACACCTCGGGTTCCCGACGGCCGAGCCGGCCCAGATTGGGACCGTTGAGCACGAGGACGGTCGTCACGATGTCTCCTCCGGATCGGTACGGGCGACCTCGGCGTAGGCGGCCGCCAGCAGGGCGGGATCCGGTCCCTCGAGCCGGCCGGGCCTGGCCAGGGCGTCGAGCACCACGAAGCGCAGCACCCCCGCACGGGTTTTCTTGTCTCCCACCATGATCGTCATCAGCTCCGGGAGCGCGTCGGCGTCATAGCTCACCGGCAGTTCCAGCGCGCTCAGCACGTCGCGATGCCGACGGACGGTGGCGTCATCAAGACGGCCCGCCAGCCGGGCCAGTTCAGCGGCGAACACCAGGCCCACAGACACCGCCGCACCGTGCCGCCACCGGTAGCGCTCCCGCCGTTCGATCGCATGGGCCAGGGTGTGCCCGTAGTTCAGGATCTCGCGCAGCGCCGACTCCTTCTCGTCGGCGGCGACGACCTCGGCTTTCACCGCGATCGCGCGCCGGACCAACTCGGCCAGCACCGGGCCGGTCGGATCGGTGGCTGCCCGCGGATCCGCCTCGATGAGTTCCAGAATGACCGGATCGGCGATGAAGCCGCATTTGACCACCTCGGCCATTCCGGCCGCCAGCTCGTTGGGCGGCAGGGTCTCCAGCAGCGCGAGGTCGACCAGAACGGCGGCCGGTTGGTGGAAGGCGCCGACCAGATTCTTGCCCGCGTCGGTGTTGATTCCGGTCTTTCCGCCCACGGCCGCATCCACCATGGCCAGCAACGTGCTCGGGACGTGCACGATGTCGATACCGCGCAGCCAGGTCGCCGCGACGAAGCCCGCCACGTCGGTGGCCGCGCCTCCCCCGAGGCTGACGATCGCATCCTTGCGGCCGACCCCGATGCGACCGAGCACTTCCCAGACGAACGCAACCACCGGCAGGTCCTTGCCGGCTTCGGCATCCGGAAGTTCGACGCGGTGAGCGTCGATCCCGTTGCCCGCCAACGTGGTTCGTATCGACTCGGCGATCTTCGCCAGTGCCGGCTGATACAGGATCACCACCTTATGCCTCGCGCCGAGGACCGCGCCCAATCGGTCGAGCAGATCCTTGCCGACGATCACCGGGTAGGGCGGGTCGACGGCGACCTCGATGATGACGGGCTCGGCGGTGACGGACTCGGTCATTTCCGCACCCCGGCTCGTCGGGCGGCCAGGGTGGCCGGGGTGACCGGCACCGGGTCGGCATCGGCCGCCGGTGGTGAAGCGGGCACGTCCCGGGTGACGGCCGGACTCGGGGCGGACGACGACGGTCGCCGCCAGGGCGGACGGCGTCGGCGCGGCGGCTGCGGATTCTCCAGACGGCCGACGATCGAGCGGACGACGGCACCGGGGTTGCGCCGGTTGGTGTTGATCCGGATGGTGGCGACCTGGCGGTAGAGCGGCGCCCGCCGTTCCATCAGCTCGCGGTACCTCTCCGCGCGATCCGGTCCGGACAGCAGCGGCCGGAGGGTGTTGCCGCTGGTGCGGCGGATCCCCTCGGCGGCGCTGATCTCCAGGTAGATGACCGTCTGTCCGGCCAGCGCCGCGCGCACCCCCGCCGTGGTGACCGCGCCGCCGCCCAGCGAGAGGATGCCGTCGTGCGTCTCCAGGGCATCCCGGACGACTTCCTCCTCGATCCGGCGGAATCCCGGCTCGCCCTCCGCGGCGAAGATCTCGGCGATGCTGCGGCCTTCACGCGCCTCGATCGCCGCATCGGTGTCCAGTATCGGCAGACCCAGGGATCTCGCGAGCCGTCGACCGATGGTCGACTTACCCGACCCGGGCAGCCCGATCAGCACCGCCTTCGGCGCCATCGCGGTTACCCCGACAGCCGAACCGAGGCCGCGCCGAAGGCCTCCCGTTCGGCGATCTCGCGCAGATAGCCGTCGATGTTGCGCCGGGTCTCGGCCATCGAGTCCCCGCCGAACTTCTCCAGCGCGACCCGGGCGAGCACGAGCGCGACCATGGCCTCGACCACCACCCCGGCGGCCGGCACCGCGCACACGTCGGAACGCTGGTGGATGGCCACCGCAGAATCACCGGTGGC
>SXGR01008737.1_pt1 | contig 17368 bp, 13 predicted proteins | sample 3174711 | NCBI WGS metagenome assembly SXGR01 (sample SAMN11356860, study PRJNA531348) | freshwater metagenome | isolation source: freshwater sample F1-60 | place: China: Fuxian Lake, Yuxi | collected 2017-12-25
CCCGGACCTGCCTCGAGCCGGAGGATGACCTCGCCGGATTTCTTCCCCCGAACACGGCCGCCGGCGCGGGTGACGGTTTGGTGTCCTTCAGTGTCGAGATCGCGCCGGATGCCATGCCCGAACCCGGCGGGGATGATGACCTCGAGAACGACGCCGCGATCACATTCGACCTGCAGGGGGCGATCCACACGTCGCCTGCGATTTACGACCTGGGCGCACCGCCTCCGCCTCTGCCACCCCGCTTCCCGAGACCTGTCGCGACGGCAGGCAGCCCTGTGTCCCTCCGCACAGTCCTTGCCTGGGACGCCGCAGCACGGGCCGAGTCCTACACAGTGTTCCTCTGGAAAAACGGTGAGGATAGGCCTCTCGTGCCGGCGGCGATTGGCCTCGCGGTCCCGAGTTACTTGCCGCAGTTGCTTCTCTCGCCCAACACTGTCTATGACTGGCAGGTCCGGGCGGTCAACTCTGCCGGCATGGCCGAAAGCGAAGTGTGGACCTTCCGCACTCTGGGGCTCAAGACCTTCGTGCGCGGAGATTCGAATGCAAACGGCGGTGTCGATATCTCGGACGCCCTCACGACGCTGACGTTCCTCTTCATCGGCGGCGCGGAGCCTTCGTGCCTCGACGCGGCGGACTCGAATGACGATGGAACTTTGAACCTCAGCGACGCGGTACGAACTCTGGGCTGGCTCTTTCTTGGATCGGGGACGCTTCCACCCCCGAAGCCGTCGTCAGGGATCTACAAGCAAACTGACTGTGGCCTCGACCCGTCGGACGATGGCGGCGAGTTTGACGGCCTGGACTGCCTCGAGTTTGGGAGTTGCCCGTAGCGGATCCCGGTCATTCGGCGGCTGGCAAGGGGACAGCCACGAGGCGGACGCCATCGCTCGCGTAACTCTCCTCCGCCAGTCGGCCGTTTCGATTCGCAGCACGGAAGTAGTAGGCATCCGTGTCCTGCCAGCTTCCCCCACGGGATGAAACGAAGCGTGTGCCGTCTCCACGAACGTCACGCAGTGTCTCCGCGACCGATCCTGCCAGGTCGCGCACGCCGTACACGCTCTCGTCCAAGGGGAAAGCCCCTGGAGGCCGCAGTCCAGAATTTTCGCGTTGGCTTTGGCCAGAAGCGCAGAAGCTCCAGACGTGGTAGTGCCCCCAGACGTAGGGCCTACGATCCACGCCGCGCGCCGCCTTCTCCCATTCGAGGTCCGAGGCGAGGCGGAACAGCCACTTCCCGGCGTACTTTACCTCCGTGAGCCAGCGAGCGTACTCGAGCGCGGCGAGAGTCGACACGGCGATGACAGGCCACTTCAGCATGTAGTTCTCAACCTGCCATCGCCCCTGCTCGTGGATGTAGCAGAGGCGCTCCCCACAACGGGTCCGGGGCACGAGTAGCACCCGTCCCTGACGCAGCAGCTTGTGCACGGGGTCCGATGGCAGCATCGGCGCCAGCTCCGCCGACTTCCAGTCGATTTGTGGGACCGCTGCCGTGTAACCGGTCTCCTCGATGAGGCGCGCGGACGTCTCCGGCGAGTTCAAGAACTCAAGATACTCCTCCGCCGTCACCTCGTGACGCGCCATGAAAAAATCTGCCACGTCTACAAGGCGCGAGGGAAGCGGCTGGTCGACTCTCGGATCTGCTCCGCAGAAAAACGTCCCGCCGGTGACAGGTACGAACCCGGGCGGAACCTCCTCTGCCTTCCAGAGGCGTACCGCGAGCGCGTCCTTCGGCTCGTCGGGATGGCGTGGAACGGCAACGGGAAGTCGCGCCGGCAGGAACCCGTCCTTCCGGAGGACGAAGAGATAGCTTCCCGGCGGGAGTACCCAGGAGAGTGGAGCGCTCTCCGACGTGGAGCCCGCAAAGCAGCGTTTCGAGACGTCGAGGGGGAAGCCAGCGAAGGTCAAACCCAGTTTGACCCGAAGGTCATCCTCCGCAACGATGTGACTCTTCTCAAGACTTGCCTCGCGATTTCCGACCGACTCCTTTGCCCCGGAAAATGGCTGCCATTTAAACGCCAAAGCTTGATCCTCCCGAAGGAGGCGGACCGTGACGACCTCGTCGGGGTTGAGGCGATTCAGAATCTTCACCACGTCCTTCAGTGTCCGGACCGCAATCCCCGCCACGTCGCTCAACCGGTCGCCTACCCTGAAAACCAGCCCTGCGGTGGGGCTCCAGACCTGTTCCACCTCGAGGAAGGGCTCTCCCGTGATGCCTCCCTTTTTTCCGTCTCTCCCCGGAGTTGGTTGGAACGGTAGCGGGAAGAGCCGTCCTTCGATCGTCTCGAAACGAAAGCAATAGGTGCTTGCGCCCGCCGGCTCGCTCCTGATGCTCACGACGGCGTCGCCTTCCAATCGTCTCAAGTATTCGGTGGCGCCGTCGATGCCGGCTGCGAGGCTTCTGTAGTCCTCGGCTGCCAGATGCTCCGCCTCGTTCCAGTAGAGCTCTTGAAAACGTTCGGCGACCATTCCGAGAAGCGCTTCGCGAGCGCTCTCGAAAGGCACTGGAGAGGTTTCGAGTGCTGTGTGAAACGCAAGGAACGCCCGCTGGTGAAGCTCGGGCAGCGATCGAGCTGCTTTCTGCCAGGCGTCCCAGGCGGCAAATTCTTCCTCCCGATCCCACGAGGGCCTCCACGCGCTCATTCCAGCTCGAAGCCGTGACCATTCTCTCTCGAGGGACTGAGCCGCCTGACGTCCTTCTTGAAAGCGGACTCGCAATCCCTCTCCCTCAGTGTAGGACTTTCTTGCTTGCTCTTCCTTCGATAGAAACGCCTGCTTCTGTGAGTATCCGCGCGCAAACAGTCCCGCCGCGGCGGCGGTGAGCAACGACCCCAGAACGACCAGGATCGCCACGCGATGCTTCTGGGCGGCCTTACCCATCCTGTACCGGAAGGTGGGAGGCCCTGCGAGCAACGGTTCTGCACTCAAGTACCGGCGCACCTCTGCCCCAAGCTCGGAAGCTGAGGCGTAGCGGCGCTCGCGGTCCTTCTCGAGAGTCTTCAGCACAACCCAATCGAGGTCATTTCGCAACACACGAACAAGCTGCCGGATAGTGAGGCGCCGCGCCGCTGCGATCTCTCGTGCTTTCTCGCCCAGGCGCGCCACTCGTTGCGACGGGCGCAAGGGAGCATCGCTTGCAATCCGCCGAAGCTTTTCCGTCAAGGCCACGCGCTGCTCGTCGTCGCCGTGGAATGGGACGCGCCCCGTGAGAAGCTCGTGGAGGACGACTCCCAGAGAGTAAATGTCGGCGCGTGTGTCCAAACCGATGCCGCCGAGGTCGGCCTGCTCCGGGCTCATGTAATCGGGCGTGCCCATGATCTGGCCCACCTGCGTGGGAGAAGCTTCATCGGTGAGCGGATCGGTGAGCGATTTGGCGACACCGAAATCGATGACTTTTGGCTCCAACAGGCCCTCGTGCTCCGACACGAGAATGTTCGAAGGCTTCAAATCGCGATGCAGCACGCCGTTTTGATGAGCATGCTGCACCGCGGCACAGACCTTCTCGAACAACTCGAGGCGTTCACGAATGCCCAGGCAGTGTTGATTGCAAAAATCGTTCAATGGAGTGCCTGCGACAAGCTCCATGGCGAAGTAGGGGCGGCCGTCGCGCGTCGAGCCTGCCTCGTAGACTTGCGCAATTCCTGAATGGCGCATTCTTGCGGTTGCTTGGCGCTCGGATTCGAACCGCGCCACGATCTCTCGTGTGTCCATTCCCCGCTTGATGACCTTGATCGCAACACGGCGCACAAGCGGCGGATGTTGCTCGGCAAGGTACACAGTGCCCATGCCTCCCTGCCCAAGAACGCCGAGAATCGTATAGCCTTCAACTGAGTCGAACGGTGGGGCAGGCGCGTCCATCTTTCGGTTGTGAGAGCCACTCGAGGGTGCATCCGGCAGGAAGGTCGTATCAGGCACGGCAAGGCGTGCGTACTCTTCCTCGATCAGAGACTCAAACCCTGGGAACGCATTTTGGTATTCCTCAAGGGGCCTGAGGCCCCCGCGTAACACATCTTCGATGCAGCGTTCAACGAAGGCGGCTCGCACCAGGGGAGAGTCCTTGGCATTCGGAATTGAATCACCCATTCAGCACACTCATACATGGGTTGGCGTTGCAACTCCCTGACCGTTCATCTATTCTGGTTGAACATGAGCTCCGAGTCCAGCCCTGGTCCAATGGCTAATGGCGCTGCAGGCAGCGGAAACCTCGGACCCGCAGGTGAGACCTCCTATCACGTCCGCCTTGCCTGCGAGGGCGACAGACAGAGTCTTGATTGGATCGTGGAGAAGCTCTCGCCTCTGCTCCTTGCAAGCGCACGGTATCGTCTCCGCAGGTCGCTTCGATCCGTTTGCGATCCGGAAGACATCGTGCAGGAAGTCTGGCTCACGACTCTCCCAAAGCTCAAGGACATCGAGTGTAGAGAAGGCCGCTACACGCCCGTTCTCCTGAAGTTCCTGAGCTCGACCCTTCTTCACAAGCTGAGCAATATCTTCCAGAAGCACATCAAGGGCAAACCGAGGCGTGCCCAGGCTCCCCCGGACGGCGGCGAGGAGCCGCTCGACAGCGTCAAGAGCGACTGGACGGGCGTCATCACCCGTGTGCTCCGCAAAGAGGTGGGAGAAGCGGTCACGAGCTCGCTCGAGCAGCTCTCGCTCGAGGACCTCGAGCTCGCCGTGCTGCGGGGGATCGAGCAGCACTCCTACGAGGACATTGCGATCCTCTTGAAGCAGCCGGCCAAGAGCCTGGCTGTGCGTTATTCGCGAATCCTCAAGAAGCTGAGGGCGCGGGTGCCCGAGTCGGTCTTCGCCGAGCTGATCGAATAGAAGAGCGGAAGAAACCGGGGGGTCTCGACTGACATCGAGGGGTACCCTGTCTGAATGGCCGAGCGTTCGTCGAGCTCCCCCCAGGCGCAGACGCTATTTACCAGCTTCGAGTAGTGCTGTCCCGCATTAGCCCGTTGATCTGGCGTCGTTTACAGCTTTCTTCTGCCACCATGATCTACGAGCTTCACGGCCCTTTCCAGGCTGCCATCCAGGGTTTCGTCTCCAGTTGCGCCACCCCTCGAGCACTGGGGCCTCCCAGCGGCTTGACCCCCCGGTTTCTTCCGCTCTCGTGAAACGAAGCAAAGAACAGGATTAGCCCTGCTCTGCCGCGTCCGGCGGAAGGATGTGCCCCATCTTGTCACGTTTGGTGCGCAAGTATTGCTCGCTGTGCTCGTTGGGGTCGATCCACAGCGGCACCTGGTCGACCACCTTGAGGTCATAGGCGTAGGTGATGAAGGACTCGATCTTCTTGGGGTTGTTCGTCAGAAGGCGCACTTTCGTGAGACCCAGGTCCTTCAAGATCTGGATTCCCACGCCGTAGTCTCGCATGTCAGCTCGGTAGCCGAGGATGTTGTTTGCCTCCACGGTGTCCATTCCGGTGTCCTGGAGTGCATAGGCCTTGATCTTCTCCAGCAGGCCGATCCCCCGGCCTTCCTGCGGGAGATAAACAAGAGCCCCGGCGCCCTCGGCCGCAATCCGCTCGATGGCCTTGGCGAGCTGGTCGCCGCAGTCGCACCGCAGACTGTTCAGCACGTCGCCCGTGAAGCACGACGAGTGCATGCGGACGAGCGGCGCCTCGCTCGTGGTTAGATCCCCTATCACGAGCGCAAATGGCTCCTGGGTTTCGTGGTGCACCTTGTAGCCGTAGAGTTTGAACCGGCCGAGCTTGGTGGGGAAGTCCACCGGCGGCGAGACCCGGAAAACTAGCTTCTCGTGGCGTCGGCGATGTCGGATGAGCTCTGCGATGCTCGTGAAGGGCATCTTGTGCTTCTGGGCGATCTCGAAGAGGCGCTCCCTGCGCGCCATTTCTCCGTTGTCATCCAGAATCTCGATCAGGACGGCAACAGGACGTAGCCCTGCCAGTCGAGTGAGGTCGACGGACGCCTCCGTGTGGCCAGCTCTTCTCAGTACTCCACCGTCCTGGGCCACGATGGGCTGCACGTGGCCCGGGCGAGCCAAATCCTCGGGCCTCGTGCGCGGGTCGGCCACGGCCAGCACCGTCGCGCATCGCTCGGAGGCGCTGATTCCAGTCTTGTTGGTCCGTGCATCGACAGTGACCGTGTAACTGGTGCGCATGAGCGCCGTGTTCTGCGCCACGGCGGGTTCGAGGCTTAGCTCCCGGGCCCGCTCGGGCAGGAGTGTCACGCAAAATTGTCCGCGGCCATGCGTGACCATGAAGTTGACCAGCTCGGGCGTCATTTTCTCGGCAGCGCAGATGAAGTCACCCTCGTTCTCGCGGTCCTCGTCGTCGACGACGATCACCACTCCGCCCTCCTTGATCCTGCCTACGGTCTCTTCGATTGAGCTGAACTGCATGAGAAAGTGCTCCGGGGAAATGGATAGCCGGCATGATATCACGGCGGAAAATGCGTTCTCTCAAAACGCCTTAGAAAACGACCGGAAAAGTTAGTAGAGTGTCAGCCCCTGTGCGTCAGCATCTCTGGGCGCACAGAGAACTTCACCGGAGAGAGACAGCCATGCCGAAGGCCTTTATCACGGGCGCCACTGGATTTGTAGGGGGTGCCGTCTTGAGAGAACTCCTTCAGAGGCGCTGGGAAGTCCGCGTGCTTTTGCGTTCGACGTCGGACCCCCGCAACCTTGAAGGCCACCCTTATCCCTTCGAGCAGGTCGAGGGAAACCTCCGGGACAAGTCGAGTCTCCGGCGGGCGGTCCAGGGCTGTGGCACGATTTTCCACCTGGCGGCGTGCTACTCTCTCTGGAATCCAAGACCCGAAGAAATCTACAAGGACAACGTCGATGGCACCCGTAACCTCCTGGAGGCCGCTGGTGATGCCGGCGTCGAGCGTATCGTCTACACGAGCACGGTGGGCGTCCTCAAGGCGTCCAGGGACGGGGCGCCCGTCGATGAATCGCACCTCGCGGAGCTTCGCGACATCCGCGGACATTACAAGCGTTCGAAGTGGCTCGCCGAGGCGTGCGCTCGCGACCTTGCCCAGAAGGGGTTGCCGATCGTCATCGTCAATCCCTCGACTCCCGTGGGTCCTCATGATGTGAAACCCACGCCCACCGGCAGGGTGATCGTCGACTTTCTGCGCCGGCGGATGGCCGCCTACACGAACACGGGCCTCAATCTCGTGTCTGTGGAGGATGTCGCGGTGGGGCATGTCCTTGCCGCAGAGCGGGGCGAGACGGGAAGGCGCTACATCCTTGGCGCCGAGAACTACACCCTGAAGCGGCTTCTCGAGACGCTGTCGAGCCTCACCGGGCTCGAGCCACCGCGCTTTTGCGTGCCACGGAGACTTCTCCTGCCGCTGGCGGCTCTGTCATCTGGTTGGACGATGCTGTCGCGCAAGAGTCCTTTGATTCCCTGGGAGGCCGCTCGCATGGCTCAGCGGCACATGTACTTCGACTCGACTCGCGCCCGGCGGGAGCTTGGCTTCATGCCGGGCGATGTGGTGCATGCGCTCGATCGTGCGGTGCGTTGGTTTCGCGAGAATGGCTACGTGGGTGGGCTCCCGGCCGGGCACGCCGTCATTGAAGGAACGAGTGCAACGCTGTAGCTCCATGTCGAAACCAATTTTTTCTCGGCGGGCTTTTGCCTTCGTGGCTGATGTGGTTCTGCTCAGACCCTGGTGGGTCATCTGTGGATTTGTCGTCGCCGCCCTGGCTTCGGTCGTGCTGACGTTCACTGGCCTCCAGATGAAGACGGACCAGAATGATCTGGTCTCGGAGGATCTTCCCTACAACCAGAGGTACCTCTCCTTCCTCAAGGAGTTTGGAGACCTTGAGTATCTCTACGTCGTGGTCGAGGTTGAGGGCGATCCAGGGCTGGCCATGCGTGTATCGGAGGCGTTGGCGGAGGAGCTTGGAAAGCTGAAAGAGTACGTCGAGGAGGTGCATCACAGGATTCCACTGGATAGCTTCGCGGACAGTGTTCTTCTCCTGAGTCCGGAAGATGAGCTGCGCGCCATGGCGAAGGCTGCGATCGAGAACGCCAAGTTTCTCCGGGGGCTCGAGCGGGTGGACAGCCTTGCGAGCCTGCTCGATGTCTTCAGCGCGCACTTGAGCTCACCGCTTTCCGGGGCCAATAATAGTTTCGCAACAACGGGCTTCCGGGTGCTTGGCTCAACCCTCGAATCGATCGAGACCGCGGCCAAAGGGGGAGCGCCCGCGGCACTTGAAGTGCAGGCTGTGTCCGTCGCGCTGGGCTCCGAAATTGACCCGCGGCGCCGGGGTTACCTCTTCAGCGAGAACTTGAAGCTCGCCTTCGTGGAGGTGATGGCCACGAAGGATTTCCAGACGCTGGAGGTCATTAGCCGGCCCCTGGAGGAGATCCGCAAGGCCATCGAGTGTGTGCGACTGAAGTTCAAGGACGCGCGGCCTGGAGGGGTGAAGCTTGGTCTCACGGGTCGGCCCGTGCTTCAAGCCGACGAAATGCGCACCACGAATCGGGACATGACGGTCTCGACGATTGCCGCCTTCCTCGTGGTGCTGCTTCTCTTCGTTGCCACTTTTCGGCGCCTGCGACGGCCATTCCTCGCCTGTCTGGCGCTGGCCGCGGCGATCGTGATTACGTTTGGCATCGTCACGCTGACGATTGGGTACCTGACGCTGCTATCGATAGTGTTCGCGGCGATGCTCGTGGGCCTCGGGATCGACTTTGGGATTCACTTTCTTGCCAGGTACCAGGAGGAGTTGCTTTCCACGGACGACATCGACGGATCGATCCGTGGCACTCTGCTGACGACCGGTCTTGGCATCTGGACGGGCGGTATCACGACAGCGGCGGCTTTTTTCTCGACACTCTTCGTCCACTTCAAAGGTTTGCAGGAGCTCGGATTTGTAGCGGGTGTGGGGCTCATCGTCTGTTTGGCGGTCATGCTCGTGCTCTTTCCTGCGCTCATTGCCGTGACGGACAGACGAATCCGCAAGCGTCGAGTGCTTCACCCTCCGAGGCTCGTGACGGTCCCGGCCCTTGCCCTGGCCTCTCGGCGACCCAGGACAGTGCTCGGGTCCCTGGGTGTGCTCACGGTCATGGGCTTTTTTTACTTCAAGGGGGTCCCGTACAACTGGAACCTCCTCGAACTTCAAGCTACCGACCTCGAGTCGGTCGACTACGAGCTCAAGATCCTCAACGAGACGGAACGATCTACCTGGTTTGGGGCGTTTATCGTCGAAAGCTTCGCAAAGGTGGACGAGACCCTCGCAAGGCTTGACGTCGCGCGCGAGGCAGGGATTGTTGGGGCCGTCGAGAGCATTCGCGACTTCATCCCCCGGGATCCGGGGGTAAAGAAGGCTGTCTTGCAGCCGCTCCGCGAGTTCGTCGCGACCCTACGGTTGAGCGAGAAGTCGGCTCCCTACGATTCCGGGACGTTGACTTCCTCGCTCGAACGTCTCCTGGAGGGTCTCGAGCGACTCCAGAACCTGGCCGCATCCCGCGGCGGATTGACGGACGCCGAGGCGGTGAAGGCACTCGATGGCCTCATCGAGCGTACCTCGACGATCCATGACCTCGTCGTGAAGCGAGAAACGATGGTGGAGAAAGGTCTTGCGGATTACCAGGGCCGGTGGCTTCGAGAGCTGCGCGGCCTCAAGGAACGACTGCTCAGGTTGCTGGATCCTCCAGATATCGCACTCGGGAAAATTCCGAAGCACATTCGTCACCGCCTTGTCTCCGACGATGAAACCAAGTTTCTGGTCTATGCCTATCCGCTCAAGAACATCTGGGAAGAGAAGAGCATGAAGGAGTTCGTGGAGGCCGTGCGCGGGGTGGATCCTGACGTGACCGGGACGCCCATCCAGGTCTACGAGTCCACCATTCTGATGCGCGACGGGTTCCTCCTGGCGGCTCTTTATTCCTTGATCCTTGTCGCTGTCCTGATTCTGCTCGAGTTTCGAAATCTGAAGGAAACCGTCCTGGCCATGGCGCCTCTCGCGCTCGGGCTCCTGTGGATGCTCGAGCTGATGCCGATCCTCGGCCTAAGCTTTAACCTCGCCAATTTTTTCTGCTTCCCGATCCTCGTGGGTTATGGCGTTGATGGAGGCATCCATGTGATCCACCGCTTTCGAGAGACCGGCTCGGCGGCTGACGTCGGCCGGACGACCGGATCGGCCGTGTTGCTGTCCTCGCTCACGACGATCGTCGGCTTCGGGGCGATGGCGCTTGCGCACCACCGAGGGATCGCAAGCCTCGGTCTTGTCACCGCGCTGGGCTGCGCAACAACCCTGGTCGCCGCCGTCGTCGCCTTGCCAGCACTCCTCGAAATTTTTGAATCGCGCCGCCGAAGGAAGGCGCAGCCATCATGAGCCAGATCATCGACTTCTTCCTCCACTTGAATCACCACCTGAACCAGGCCGCGGATCAGATGGGCCCGTGGCTCTACGTGCTCCTCTTTGCAATCATCTTTGCCGAGACGGGCCTCGTCGTTACGCCGTTCTTGCCCGGCGATTCACTCCTCTTCGCCGTGGGGGCGTTGGCCGCCTCGCCGGGCTCGCCGATTGACCTCGTGCTGGTGGGCATCGTGCTGTGGGTTGCGGCGGTCGTTGGCGACGCCGTCAATTACTCCATCGGGCTCAAGATTGGTCCCAGGATCTTCTCGAAGGACAAGTCTCGGCTCTTCAAGCGGGAGCACCTGGATCGAACGCAACGCTTCTACGAGAAGTATGGCGGCAAGACGATCATTCTCGCCCGCTTTGTTCCCATCGTGCGCACCTTCGCGCCATTCGTGGCGGGTATCGGGAAAATGCAGTATGGGCGGTTCGCGCTCTTCAACGTGGTGGGTGGGTTTGCCTGGGTGGTGATCTTCCTCGTCGCCGGTTATGCAATCGGGAACAGCGAGATGGTGCAGAAGAACTTCCTGTGGGTCGAGATCGGCATCGTCGTGCTTTCGGTGCTGCCGATCGTGGTCGAGGTCTTGAAAGCCAGGGCCCAGGCGAGACGGGGAGCGCAGGCTATCAGGACTCGGTGATGGCGAGCGGATCTCCCTCCGAGTCCCGCGCCGCCTTCTCCGCGATTTCCTCGGCCAGATCTTTTCCGAGGAAGCGCTCGACGCCCCAATGGCCCAGATAGATGAGCGGGGTTAACCCCACGGCGATGATCAGCTTCACCGTGTAGTTGGTCGCGGCGGTGCCAGCGAACTGCGCAAACGTCCAGTGGTTGGGGATTGCGAGGCCAATGTAGAGAACGATCACGCTGTCGATGAGCTGAGAGATGGCCGTGGACCCTGTGGATCGCAGCCAGAGCAGGGTCTTGCCGGTACGGCGGCGAAAGAGATGAAAAATGGTGACGTCGATGAGTTGCGAAACCGCGAATGCCAGGAGCGAGGCAACGATGATCCACTGGCTCTGGCCAAAAACCTTGTCGTAAGCCGCGTTGTCGATTCCCGAGAACGAAGCAGAATCGGGAATGCGAGTGAGGGCGAGGACCACGAACGCGTAGCTGATCATGCCGATAGCGAGCCAGGTAAGCCGGCGAACGCCTCGCCGGCCGAAGTATTCATTGATGATGTCCGTTGTGAGAAAGACAACTGGCCACGGGAAGATCCCGACGGACATTGCGAAGGGCCCCAGCGGTCCGAAGCGTGTGCTCTCGTCGCCGACGCAGATAATGATCTTCCCACCGATCAGCTCCGCCACGAGGGCGTTTGTGAGGAAGAATCCGCCCAGGACAGTAAAAAGGATACTTTTTCGATTCATGCGTGGGTGCCTTGATGCGGGGGCTTGTCGTGCGCTCCAATTTCAAAGTAGCGCCTCAGGGTGCTCCCGGAGGGGGGGCGCGTCATGAGCGAAACGAGGAGCATTGCAAGGGTAGAAACGACTGTGAGCGGCACAACGGGCAAGATGCCCTCGTAAAAGACGATGCCCGTTGAGACGCGTTTGAGGACTGGGAATGCCGCTGGCCCCTCGCCCAGTGTCCAGATCGCTCCGGGCGATGGGTAGACGCTCTCGAGAATCGCCACCGTGATCAGCCCCGCAGCGACCACCATCACGCAGGCGAGCGCGCCTGCCTTGGTGCTGCGTCGCCAGAATACGGCGGCCCAGGTGAGCGGCGAGAGGGCTGCGTAGCCCGTGAAGGCGTACTTCACTGCAATTTCAAAGATTTGCTGCCTCGTCGACATGGCAATCGCGTAGGCCACGATCGTGACCACGACCACAAAGAGCCGGCCGGTGAGCACCTGCGCGCGCTCGCCGAAGGCCGCCTTCCCTCCGTGGTAAGCGAAGACATCCTCCGTGAACATGGTCGAGAGGGCGAGGATTTGAGAATCGGTAGCCATGACGGCGGCCATGATGCCGGCCCCGAGGATTCCGGCGAGCCAGTGCGGCGCGTGCTGCTTGAGGAGGAGGAGAATCACCTGATCGCCCGATCCCCCTCGGACCGCGGCCTGGATTGCGGCATCGCTCGCCGCCACCGTGCCCAGGAAAACGCACGGGAGCCAGATCGCCAGGATGCAAAGCGGGTAGAAGATCACCGTTTTCTTGAAGCTCTCCATTCGCCTGGCGGTGAGGCAAAAGATGCAGATGTGGGGGAAGGCGATTGCGCTCAGGGGGATGAACATGAAGCTGAAGAAGACATAGGGGCTCATCTTCTCGCGCGAGAGAAGCGGCTTGAGGACGGGGTCAGCCAGCATTCGCTCGACCACGTTTGAAAACCCTCCGAGGCCATGACTTATCACGAACACAGCGACCAAGCCGAAACCAAGGAACAGGGTTGTTTGAAACGCGTTGACCCACGCCGTTCCGCGCATCCCACCGAAGAAGACGTAGCCCATCACGACAATCGCGACAACAGCACCGCCGAGCCACTCGGGCACAGCCCCGCCAGAGATCGCATTCAGGGTGGTGCCGCCTCCCTTTACCCCCACCACGATGTAGGGCACCAGCAGGCACGCCTGCGCGGCGAAGATCACTGTGCCGATCGCGCCAGCCTCCCAGCGATCGCGGAAGAGTTGGACGGGTGTCTTGTGGCCGAATCGCCGACCGAAGGCCCAGATACGCGTGCCCACGAGGAAAATCGTCACTGGAATCACGAGCGCCGACGACGACGCCATGAGCCCGTAAACGCCGATGCCCTGGCTGAACGCCTGCTGCGAGGAGCCCAGGATCGACACGCTGGTCATGTTCGTGCCGAAGAGCGAAAGCAGGAACACGACCGATCCGAGCGAACGGTTGGCGAGGAAGTAGTCCTCGCCTGTTCGTGAACCACGCCGGAAGGCGAAGATGCCGATGTAGAGCACGAACCCAAGGTAGGCAAAGACGAAGGACGCTTCGATCAACTCCCCGACTCCTCGAGGTGCGAGGGCCACGCGAGCACCGAGAAGAGCCAGAGAAGAAGGCTTGAAACGATCGTGTGCGCGCCGTGATAAGCAAGCCCTGGCGGCAGAAATCCAAACCAGAGTGGCTCGGAGCTGGTCCAGAGCCAGAAGTCCTGGTGTGCCACAAAGGTGGCGAGAGTCAAGGTGGCGAGGGCGGCTTTCGTCATGCGCAGTGTGAGCCTGATGGCCTCTACTGCTTCACTCCTGTAACATACTCCCCTCGCGAAAAGCAATTTCACCGGGAGAAATTCATGTCGAGAAACGTACTACCCGTCGCTCTGCTTGTCAGTCAGCTCTGGGCTGTCCCGGGTCGTTCAGGCAACCCCAGGGAGGCTGCGGCCGAGCCTGCGGGCGGTTCCGCGTTTGTAATCGTCCAGCCCGGTTATCCGGGCTCGACCCGGGATGCCGAGGCCTTCGTGGGCTCACTGGCCGCTTACCTCGCAGAGAAGATGTCTCTCACGGGTCTAAAGGGCGAATATCACAACGATTCCAGGGCGGGGCTTGACGCCATTGCTTTGCTCAAGCCGGCCTTTGGCGTGGTGAGTGTGGGCTTCTACCTCGAACACCGCGAGAAGCTTGGTTTGGAGCCGCTCCTCGAGTCGGGTCCGTCCGATAATTTTGTGCTCGTGGTCCGGGAGGGCGAGGTCAAGGACCTGAAAGCTCTCAAGGGTCAACTCGTCGCTGGAGGACCCCTCCATGAGCTGCCGTTCCTCCACAGGGTTGTCTTTGCAAGCCCGGTGGAACCTGATAGCTGGGACTCGAAGCCCGTCTTTAGCACTTCCCGTGCCCTGCGGGACCTCGTTGACCGGAAGAAACTCGCGGCCGTGCTCCTCACGGGCCGGGAGTACAGAGCCTTTGCGCCACTTTATCAGACGAAACGTCTTGAGAAAGTGGCGGAAAGTGACTACTATCCTCCCGCCTTTCTCGTGGCTTTTCGCCCAGAGCCCGGGAGCCCGCTGGAGGCGTCACGAAACGATACGGTGGTTCAAGGCAAGAAGGCTCTGGAAGCCCAGAAGGCCTCAGAATATAGCGTGGAGAGCCTTCGAGTGAAGGCCATGGAACAGGTGAAGGGAGTTTTTTCGGACCTTTCTCGAGATCTCAAGGGCAAGAAGCTGCTTGAGACCATGGGTGCCGAGAAGTTCGGAGAGATCCAGAAGGACTGGCTCAAGGAGCTGGAGAGAAAATATGCGGATCATGAGAAGAAGTGAGTCTTTGGTTGCCCATCGGGTACTTGGCCTGGGTGCGCTCGTCGTCCTGACCCTGACGTTCGGAGGATGTCGCGGCTTCAACCCGGACGACTTCGATGTTATCGACATGGATCAGGTCGCCGATCCGCACAACTTCAAGTATGACCCTCAGGACCTCACCCCGCAGGCCCTCGAGGATCGAATGAAGGAGGCGGACCAGTTATTCGCGGAGCCGCGTTCCTACGGAAAGGTCCTGGCCTCCTACGAGATCTGCCTCAAATCGATCTCGGAGCGAAACAACTACGCCGCACTCTGGCGCGGCGCCCGGGCATGTGTCTGGATTGCTCTGAACGATGACTCCAAGGCTCGTCGGCTCGAGTATGCGATGAAGGGGAGGAAGATCGGCCGCGAGGCAACCCGACGCACCGGCTCGGATATACAGCCCGAGTCCCACTATTATTACGCGCTTTGCCTGGGCGCACAGGCAGAAATCTCCGGGGATCCATCTCGTGCTTTTCTTGAGCACATGCGCGACGAGATGAAGCTCGTCGAATCCCTGAACGAAAAACTAGACCAGTGTGGTCCGCACCGTTTCCTCGGTGATCTGTACGTCAAGAGCTCTGAGTATCCTCTTCACGCGGTCGGTACGCTGGAGAAGGGTCTGTGGCACTTGAAACGTGCGGCGGAACTTTGCCCGGACTACGGCGAGAACCACCTCGCGTATGCGACCGCGCTGGCGAGCGAGCAGAAGACGGAGCTGGCGATGGCGGAGCTCGAGAAAGTCATAACCTCCCCCAAGCCCAGGGACCGCTCCGCCGAGCACCACGCGTGGCTGATCAAGGCAACCGCGCTGCTGACGGATCTGCAGGGGAAGTAGCCGCTGCTCCCAACTCCCTCGCTTCCCTGAGCGCGCTCTCCGCGAAATCCACGAGCTGTTCCCTTGTCCGTGCCAGCTCGACGAAGCCAGCGTATCTTCCCTTCAGCGTACGAAGCTGAAACGCGTCCTGGATCACGCGCCCGAGCGGCACCATTGACAGCACGCAGCAAATCGTGAGGGCGGCGGCGAACGCCGGCACGTGGATCGAGCAGACCACCGCCCCAAGGAGCACTCCCGCCGTCACTGACCAGGTGATCAAGAGCCGCCGCGATGTCTCAATCCCACGAACGATACGACCCTCCAATACTTCCACTCCGCGCCGCACGCGTACCTGGAGAGCCTCGAGCTGATCGGTCATGGCAAAATCCACCTTCCGCATGGATAAATAGCGCTCCAGGTCTGGCGCCATCACCGCACGCCGCAAGGCCCGCGTCCGCAGCGGACACACCTTGAGCGCCAGCAGACCCTCGTGGCTCACAGGAGCTCCTTCACGAGGAGTGGAACAAACTCCCTCAGGCTCCGTGCGGCTTTCAACGCCCGCTCCCGAAGCGGCAGAATCTTCGCGAGGCCCGCCGGGTTGGCGGCCACGGCGCTCACGGCCTTCAGGATCCGCGGGCGTCCCTCCGGAGTGAGAATCTTGCCGAAGTCAAAGGGCAGCTCGAAGTCATACTCGTCGAGCACGGCGCGGACGCACAGGACGGGCACCGAGCGCGCCGCCGTCGCCTCCAGCACTCCGGCTGATTCCATGTCGACCAGGTCGCACTGGAGCTCCTCGAACGCACGACGCTTGTCGTTCGCCGTACCGAGCACCTGCGCCACGGTGGCGAGTCGCCCGAAGTGGCCCATTCCTCCCGTGAGTTGAAGCCGTTGGAACACCCCCCGTGCAGTGGCGAGTAGCTCCGGGGTTGCGAACCAGCTTCGACTTGACATGCCCGCCTCGATGACCTCCTCCGCCACGAGCACGTCGCCCGCTCGTAGCCCTTCTCTCAACCCTCCGCCAAAGCCGCAGACGATGAGGATGTCGGGCTGAACGCGACCGAGCATCTCGAATGCCCTCGCGAAGGCGTTCGCTCGCCCAATCCCGGTTCGCACGACCTCGATTGCGAGCGAGCGCAATGCCGGCTGGATCGCGCGCTGCTCCTCTCGAAGGGCCACGAGCACTGCGACTCGCTTCCGTGAGATATTCTCTCCGGCGGTCATCTCAAGTGTTCATGAGCGGCTCGTGCCGAAGAGGCCCCATCGCCGCGCCGGCCGGGATCCGCTCTCGGGCAAGCTCACGCGGAGGTGGCCGCGTGGCGGCTGTACGCCGGCGCGCAGGTTCTTGTAGTACCCGAGCGCGAAGAGGGGAAAGTAGATCCGGTAGTAATGGTACTTGAGGTAAAAAACCTCGGGGAAGCCCGTGCCGGTCCACTCCTCCTCCCTCCAGGATCCGTCACGCTCCTGCGTCTTGAGGAGGAAGTCGATCCCCCGGTTCACGGCCTCCGACTCCACCTCGCCGGTCGCGCAAAGGCCCATCACGGCCCATGCGGTTTGCGAAGCCGTGCTCGGGCCCTTGCCCTTGAGCGATGGGTCGGGGTAAGTCGCGCAGCTCTCTCCCCAGCCGCCGTCTGCGTGCTGAACGCTCTTCAGCCAGGCCACCGCGTTCCGCAGGTAAGGGGCTTGAGGGTTTTCGCCGGCCGCGATCAGGCCCTTGAGCGTTTGCCAGGTGCCGTAGATGTAGTTGACTCCCCAGCGCCCGTACCAGGAGCCATCCTTCTCCTGCCTTGCCTTGAGGAATTCGACGGACTTCCGGACCGCATTTTCGACCCGCGGCTGGCCGCGGACCGATGGAAACCGGCAGATTGACTCCAGCACGCGCCCGGTGATGTCCGGGCAAGCGGGATCGAGCATCGCGTTGTGATCGGCGTAGGGCACGTGCGTGAGCGGCTCGCGCTCGACGTCGGCGTCAAAGGCAGCCCAGCCTCCGTGAGCGCACTGGAGGGAAAGGATCCAGTTCA
>SXGR01373746.1_pt1 | contig 17352 bp, 17 predicted proteins | sample 3174711 | NCBI WGS metagenome assembly SXGR01 (sample SAMN11356860, study PRJNA531348) | freshwater metagenome | isolation source: freshwater sample F1-60 | place: China: Fuxian Lake, Yuxi | collected 2017-12-25
CGACAATTTTGCCGCAAATGATCTTCGCATCATTCGGCCGTTCCATCAGAAAGTCCGTCAGCGTCTTGGCGACGACTTCTTCTACTGGCCCGCGCACTTCGGACGACACCAGCTTGTCTTTGGTCTGCGAGCTGAACTTTGGCTCGGGAACTTTGACCGACAGCACACAGGTCAGGCCTTCTCGCATGTCATCGCCACTGATTTCCACCTTGGCCTTTTTGGCGAAATCGTGTTCCTCGATATATTTGTTGATCACGCGCGTAATCGCGGCGCGCAAACCGGTTAGATGCGTTCCGCCATCACGCTGCGGACTATTGTTGGTGAAGCAGAGGACTTGCTCGTTGAAGGCGTCGTTCCACTGCATTGAGACATCAACCGAGATGGTCGTATTTTGTTCAGATATACGATCGCCGGTTGCCTGAAAAATATTCGGATGAAGAACACTCTTACTTTTGTTGATGTATTCAACAAAACCACGTGTCCCGCCTTCGAAGGCAAAGCTTTCCTCCTTTCCGGTACGTTGGTCGCTTAGGCGAATATGCACACCATTGTTAAGGAATGACAGTTCACGAATACGCTTGGCAAGAATATCGTAGTGAAATTCGATGTGATTGAAAATTTCTTCATCAGCCCAGAAATGCACTTCCGTACCACGCTTGTCGGTATCTCCCACGACTTTAATCGGCGAAACTTCGACGCCGTCTTGCACTTCGATTTCGCGACGCTGCGGGATACCCCGCTCGAACTCCATGTAATGCTGCTTGCCATCTCGGCGCACCGTAAGTTTGAGTTTCTTGGACAAGGCATTCACGCAGGAGACGCCCACGCCGTGCAAGCCACCGGACACTTTGTAAGAATTTTGGTCAAACTTGCCGCCCGCATGCAATTCGGTCATCACGATCTCGGCGGCACTGCGTTTTGGCTCGTGTTTGTCATCCCACTTGATACCCGTAGGAATTCCACGGCCATTATCGGTAATAGAAATGGAATTATCGGAATGAATCGTGACGTGGATTTCCGTACAGTGACTCGCCAGCGATTCATCGATAGAGTTGTCAAGTACCTCGAAGACCAGGTGATGCAGGCCAGTGCCATCGGACGTGTCGCCGATATACATGCCAGGCCGCTTTCGGACTGCCTCCAGACCTTCAAGAATCTGAATCGATGACGCGCCGTACAGATTGGATTGGCTGGCGTTTTCTGACGGAATGGCTGACATGGCTACCTTGGAAACAATTGCTGTAAAAAATGGTCGGTCAAGAATTGTACATAGGGGCCATCCCGGCCCCCTTCGTATCACAATGAATGCTTTTTCAAATTCTCATTGGCATGACGACATACTTGAAACTTGCGCCGTCAGGCAAGGTGATCAAAGCGGAGGAGTTGGCATCCCCCAGCGATATGCTGATCTGATCGCACTTGAGGTTGTTAAGCACGTCGAGCAGATAGGTGACATTGAACCCAATGTCCACGCCATCACCACCATAGTCGATTTCGATCTCTTCGGTGGCCTCTTCCTGATCAGCGTTGGTCGAGCTGATCTTCAGACTACCTGGCTCAATGAAACAGCGCACGCCTTTGAACTTGTCCGAGGTCATGATGGCGGAACGCTGTAGCGCGCGCAACAACAGTTCACGACTGATCGAAAAATTGTTTTTGTAGGCCTTTGGGATGACTCGAGTGTAATCAGGGAATTTACCCTCGACGAGTTTGGAAATCAGCTCGATATTGCCGAAATCGAATTTCACCTGGTTGGTCGCAATCTGCAGCTTGACTGGATCATCATTTTCCTCGAGCAGTCGCTGCAATTCCATGATGGTCTTGCGCGGAATGATCACTTCCTGACGAGCAAATTCCTGATCTGTTGTGATCTGGCTAAAGGCGAGTCGGTGACCGTCTGTCGCCACTGCAATCACATTTCTGCCATCGACCACCAGCAGCAGGCCATTCAGGTAGTAGCGAATATCCTGCTGCGCCATCGCAAAGTGCACCATATTGAAAAGGTACCTTAGCGTTTTTTGCGGCAAACTGAGCTCGGTAGCGTAATGTTCAGCTTGGGTCACTGTGGGGAATTCTTCCGCGGCCAAAGTTTGCAGCGCAAAACGCGACTTGCCGCACTGGACCGTCATGCGCTTGTTCGTCAGCGACAGTGTGACCTCGTCGTCGGGCAAAGCCCGCAAAATATCCAGCAACTTGCGTGCTGCCACCGTCGTCGCGGCAGACTCCTTGCCTGAGCTAATCGCTGCATGAGTACTGATCTGGACTTCGATATCGGTGGACAGCAGGGAAAGCTCATCGCCCTCTTTACGTATGAGGATATTGGCCAGAATCGGCAGTGTGTGCCGACGCTCGACAATACCACTCACGATCTGCAGAGGCCGCAGCAGCGCATCTCTGTGTGTTTTTACCAATTGCATGGAATAGTCCTTTCGCAAAACTTTTTCCTATATAAATTAGCCGCCCGAGACCACTGGCTCGTCACGCCTTGCGGCTGGCTCAACCTTTCAGGGTTTGTTCGAGTACGTGCAGCTCGTGATTACATTCCGGATTTTTGCTGCGGTCGGCGCCGATCTTGCGTACGGCATGCAAGACGGTGGTGTGATCGCGTCCACCAAACAACTCGCCGATTTCCGGCAGACTTTTCTGCGTCAGCTCTTTGGCGAGATACATGGCAATCTGGCGCGGACGTGCGATGTTTGCCGGGCGCTTCTTTGAATACATATCGGCGACTTTGATATTGAAGAAGTCAGCGACGGTCTTTTGAATGTTTTCTATGGAAATCTGGCGGTTCTGCACCGACAACAAATCCTTGAGTGCATCCTTGACCACATCAATGGTGATTTCCTTGCCGTGGAAACGTGAATACGCGAGTATTTTGCGCAGAGCCCCTTCCAGTTCGCGTACGTTCGACCGCAAATGCTTGGCCACGAAAAAAGCCACGTCATCCGACAAGGTGCAGCCCTCCTGCGATGCTTTTTTCAGCAGAATAGCCACTCGCATTTCCAGCTCTGGCGGCTCGACTGCAACGGTGAGACCCGAATCGAACCGCGAAATCAGGCGGTCATCCATGCCGCTGATTTCTTTCGGATAGGTGTCGCTGGTAATGATGATTTGTTTTTTGGCCGCGATCAGCGCCTCAAACGCATAAAAAAACTCCTCCTGTGTACGGCTTTTGCCGCCAAAGAATTGAATGTCATCGATCAGCAGCAAATCGAGCGAATGGTAATAGCGCTTGAAATCGTCGAACCCCTTGCGCTGGTAGGCGGTAACGACATCGCGCACATACTGCTCTGCGTGGATGTACCGGATCTTGACCGAGGGATTGTCCACCAGAACCTGGTTGCCAATCGCATGGATCAGGTGCGTCTTACCCAGACCAACGCCGCCATACAGGAACAGTGGGTTGTAGGAGCTGCCTGGGTTGCTGGCGACCTGGATCGCAGCTGCTCGCGCCAGCTGATTGGCTTTGCCGGTAACGAAACTGTCGAAGGTCAGCGCCGAATTGATCTTGCTCTGGTCACGCCGAGCACCTCCCTCGCCGACATGACCGACGGGGATCGCGGCTGCCTCAGCTTGCACGGCCGATGCGGTCGCAAGCTGCGGCGCGACGGGTTTTTTGGCAATGTTGTTGCGGGGGTCCAGCACGAACTGCACGTCCACTGGCCCCTGCCAGAACTCTGCGGCGATGCTGGTGATGCGGTCCGCAAACTGGGTTTTTACCCAATCGAGCTTGAATCGGTTAGGCGCGGCAATCCTCAGGCGGCCCTCTTCGAAATCTAGAGGTGCCAGCGGTTTTATCCAGGCGCTGAACTGCTGAGGCGTCAGTTCCTGCTGCAGCTGCGTAGCACAGGACTGCCAAAATTCTTCCATGCGATTGGTCTGGTATGAAGCGGCAGGTGGAAGCGCACTTCGGGTTGATTGTTGGTTTGATGGCCTAGCACGAAGCCTGCCGCGGTAGCCACTATTTTACTCCCGGGAGGCAAAGTTATCCACAGGCCGGGCCCGATTTTTGGGGTCATCTGCGATGGATAATCTGCACCCGAGATTGCCAATCTGCTACATATTTCTTTGATTGGGCTATGTTGGCCCTCTCGTCACCGCTCGGTCATGGGCGTTCCTGCCTTTCCACTTGTAGGTAATTGACAGATATGCGGAAAATACTGTCTAATTCAGGGTTCTGCGCGCTGACTTAGGTTGATGCGGGCGCCGCGGTCAGCCATATTGGCCGGACGAGTTACGAATTCCCATCGATTTTTTGCTGATTAAGCGAGACCTTAAATGAAACGTACTTACCAACCCTCCGTCGTACGCCGCAAGCGCATGCATGGTTTCCGCGCGCGCATGGCCACTCGCAGCGGTCGCGCGATTCTGAATGCCCGCCGTGCGAAAGGCCGCAAACGCCTCGCAGTCTAAGGCGGGTTGCCCATAAGGCCCTGATAGCGTGTCCGGCAAACGCCCGGAAGATTACGCGAGGATCAAGCGTATTGTAAAAACGGATGAGTTTTCATCCGTTTTTCGTTTGAGACCCGTATTCCGAACCACACACTTCGTGCTGTATGCGCGTCCTAACGAATCAGGGCATGCGCGCTTGGGCGTAGTGGTCGCCAAACGCCTTGCAGCGCGTGCCGTTACTCGCAACATGATCAAACGGCTCGCACGCGAAGTGTTCCGAAAGTCAGAATGGGTCAACAGCGATTTCATTATCCGACTGAATGCTCCAGTAATGCGTCGCAACCAACGTGCCTCGTCGCGCGCCGGCAAAATCGCATTGGCTACCGAACTGACGGAACTGATGAAATCTCAACGCCTGCGATAACTCCCATGAAATTCATCCTGCTGCTACTACGAGCCTACAAACTCTGCTTTAGTCCTTTTCTGGGTCAGCACTGCCGCTTTTATCCCAGCTGTTCCGATTATGCGCAGCAAGCTATCGTCGAACATGGCGTCTCGCGCGGCACTCTGCTTGCTGGCCGGAGACTCTGCAAATGTCACCCATGGCATGCGGGCGGCTTTGACCCGGTCCCATCCAGACAAACCAACGGCGCTGATGCACCGGCTCCGCAATCTCACTGAATTATCTACGTCAAAGCTCTTATGGATATCAAACGCACTGTCCTGCTGGTTGTTTTCTCACTCTCCTTGCTGATGCTGTGGGAGAACTGGAATATCTACAACGGTGGTCCTTCCATGTTTGCCCCCGAGCAAAGAGTCACATCAACGGCAGCACAGACATCGCCTAGCACCGCCAGCGAGCAATCCGTACCACAGGCGTCTGTCAGCACCAGCGCAAACACTAGCACCAGCAATCAAGTACCGGGGGGCGGCACTGCCAACCCTCAGGGCGAACGAATCACCCTCAGTACCGATCTTCTCAAGGTGGAAATCAACACAGCGGGCGGTGAACTCACCCGCGTAGAACTACTCAAGCACAAAGACGCTGCGAATCCTGAAAAAAATGTCGTGCTGATGGAAAGCGGAACAGGACGCACTTACATCGGTCAGACTGGATTGATCGGCGGTGATTTTCCCAACCATCGCACGATGTACAGCGCGCGGCCCGGAGCTCGTACCCTGGAAGGCGGTGACACTATTGAATTGGTACTCGATGCAGAACAAAACGGCGTGAAGCTTACCAAGACTTATGTGTTCAAGCGCGGCCAATATCAGATCGATCTGAACCATTCGGTGGTTAACACCACAGCAGATGCGATCTCCCCATCCGTGTACGTACAACTCGTGCGCGATGGCAGCAAACTTGAAGGCGATTCGGCGTTTTACAGCACCTTCAATGGCCCTGCCATTTACACAGCCACGGAAAAATTCCGCAAGGTCTCGTTTGAAGACATTGAAAAAGCGAAGAACGCGCCGCCGGTGCGTACCAGCGATGGGTGGATTGCGATGGTCCAGCACTACTTCGTTACGGCTTTCCTGCCAACGGCCAAGGGCCAGCATGAACTGTTTACCCGCAAAATCGACAACAATCTCTATGCAGTCGGCTCCATCATGAGTATGGGGAGCGTTGCGCCGGGTACTTCGACGTCCATCTCGGGCAAGCTGTTCGTCGGCCCCCAGGAATCCGCTGCCCTCGAGCAGTTCGCAACTGACTTTGATCTGGTCAAGGATTACGGCTGGCTGACCATCATTGCCAAACCCATTTTCTGGCTGATGGAGCAAATCCAGAAAGTCCTCAACAACTGGGGCTGGACTATCATCGTACTGACCATCATCATTAAGCTGGCATTCTTTCCGCTGTCTGCCGCCAGCTACCGCAGTATGGCCAAGATGAAGCTGGTCACACCGAAAATGACCGCAATACGCGAACGCCACAAAGGCGATCCGCAGAAAATGAATGCGGCGATGATGGAGCTCTACAAGACCGAGAAAATCAATCCGCTCGGCGGATGTCTGCCCGTCGTTGTACAAATCCCGGTATTCATCGCACTCTACTGGGTGCTGCTGGCCAGTGTGGAAATGCGCCACGCTCCGTGGCTGGGGTGGGTACAGGATTTGTCAGCGCCCGACCCCTGGTACATCCTGCCTGTCGTCATGGCCGCATCCATGTTCGTGCAAACCAAGCTCAACCCCACACCGCCTGATCCAATTCAAGCCAAGATCATGATGATCATGCCAATCGCTTTTTCGGTGATGTTTTTCTTTTTCCCTGCCGGCCTCGTGCTGTACTGGGTCGTGAATAATCTGCTGTCGATTGGACAGCAATGGGTAATCACCCGTCAATCGGGGCAAGGTAAAGCCTGATTGTTTTAAGCATCCAAAAAGTCCATCACCTGCTGGTCACGGATTTTTTTTATTCCGTATACACTTTCGCCATGCTTATTGATACCTCTCCCATTGCTGCCATTGCCACCGCTCCGGGACGAGGAGGCATCGGCGTGGTGCGCATTTCGGGCAAACAGTTAGGCGTACTTGTTCATGCAGTGTGCCGACTTGATGGCAAACGTGAGCTTAGCCCGCGACGAGCAACCTTCCTTGATTTTGTTCAGGCCGATGGCAACGTGATCGACCGCGGGCTCGCCATTTATTTCAATGCACCCCACTCCTACACCGGCGAAGAGGTGCTCGAATTGCAAGGACATGGCGGGCCGATCGTCATGCAAATGCTGCTCAATCGCTGCCTTGAGGCAGGAAAAGAAATGGGTCTCAGGCTGGCGAACCCGGGTGAATTTACTTATCGTGCTTTTCTCAATGACAAACTCGATCTTGCTCAAGCTGAGGCCGTGTCCGATCTGATCGATGCATCGACCGAGGCCGCGGCACGGCTGGCCACGCAGTCTTTATCGGGTGCATTCTCAAAGCAGATTGAACAATTAGTTGAACAAGTAATTCGCTTGCGCACACTGGTTGAGGCAACGCTGGATTTTCCTGAAGAAGAAATCGAATTCCTGGAAAAATCCGATGCACTCGGCCAGCTACAGTGTTTGCGCGAAACACTGGATGCCGTGCTCACGCAAGCGGGGCAGGGTGCCTTGCTGCGCGTTGGCCTCAAGGTCGTTCTCGCGGGCCAGCCCAATGTCGGCAAGAGCTCCTTGCTCAATGCTCTTGCCGGTAATGACGTTGCGATCGTCACACCCATCGCAGGTACGACACGCGACAAGATCACCGAAACAATTCATGTCGAGGGCATACCGATCAAGATTATCGACACTGCCGGCATACGCACCGCGGCCGAGACCGATGGCGAAGTCGAGCGTATCGGTATATCGCGCACCTGGAGCGCGGTGGAACAGGCCGATGTGATCTTGCACATCTTGGATGCCAGCCGCGGGCCGACACGCGCCGATGAAGAAATCCTCGGACGGCTACCTAATCAAATTCCTCTGCTGCGCATCTGGAACAAGATCGATCTCTCCGGACACATGCCCACCATTGATCAGCAAGACGATGGCGCGCATATCTATCTGTCGGCGGCAGAGCGCACGGGTATGGAATTACTGCGCAAGGAACTGTTGCGGATCACAGGCTGGCAGCAAACCGGGGAATCGATCTATCTGGCGCGCGAACGCCATCTGATTGCCTTGCGTGCAGCGCAGGGCCATCTGCAGACCGCCGCTGAGCTCGCAGCGCAACGCGACAGCGCCCTTGATTTGTTTGCCGAGGAACTGCGACTGGCTCAGGAGCGACTTAACAGCATCACCGGTACGTTCACCTCGGATGATTTGCTGGGCGTGATTTTCAGCAGTTTTTGCATCGGGAAATAGGCAGCTCTCACAGTACCGACTCTATCCAATCACGACTTGCCTACGGCTTCAGTGATGATTTCACCCGCCTAAAATCCGACTTGCGTATGAGCGCATGAATGCCCTTGGTACGGTCAACCACCTGCGATACATTGAAATCTGTTGCTGCCGAGAGGTAGGCGTACGCGACAGCGCGATCCATTCCCATGACCTCCGATAAAAAGCGAATTGCTTCTCTGACGGCATCTTTCATGGCTTCATCCAGATCCGGATTCAATCCAATCGCAATCCAGTAATGCGGTGCTTCACCCAGCGGCTTTTTCAGCGAGCCCGTGGCGGCCGGAATTCGCCGATCACCTTTTTTCAATAACGTGAAGCGAAATGTGGCGCGCATAGAGTGCTCTAGTGCGGTGAGTGCCACCTCGCCATTGGCCTGAACCATGTGCGGATCACCGGTATAGAAATTCGCACCCGGTACAAAAACCGGCAGGTAAATTGTTGTACCTGCGCCCAGATCTTTGACATCGATATTGCCGCCATAGACGCCTGGTGGTACGGAATGCACGGGCTGATCCGTTGCTGCTGCCACACCCATCACCCCCATGAAAGGCGAGGTTGGAAAGGTGATCGTTTCACCCTGACGATTCGTCATTACGGCCTCCCATTTCCCTTGACGATTGCGTCGTATCGGGGTGAATACGGAGACGTTATGAAATTTTGCCGGGGACAGCGCGCTCGCATCGGGTTCCGGTTTCGGGCCTTCGGGAAATTCCCCGGGCAGCGCACCCTTTCCATGGCGGTTGGAAATCACGCCATAAGCAACACGAGGGACCACTGACACGATATCGACTTTCAAAACATCGCCCGGTGCTGCTCCATCGACAGCGACAGGTCCGGTAATGATATGCGGTCCATCCTTGACAAAGTCGTGCGGCAAATCGGATTGAGTGATTGCGATAGCGTCTTTGAGAACCTGATGCGCTTGCACGCCTTTCGAGGCGAAATACTGGGCCGGATTGCTGCCCTGGTCCTCCAGCAATCCTTCGTGAGACAAGGTATCGAAAATCACCGTGGTGCCCGAGGGTACCGTAAGTACGGGTACGTCAGCTGCATTAGGCAAATAGCCCCACTTGATCGTGGCAAGTGTGGATGGCACATAAAACACCTTGCCACGATGGCCCTTGATCGCGATGGGGCCAGGTTTGTCAGCCAAGGGCTGAAGCGGAAATGCGCTAGACGTGCCAGCGGATACTGAAGCAAGCGCGCTCGCGAGCAAAAAACCTAACGTCCAATGTTTATTGTTCATGGTGTGCCGGATGTGATCGTCGTGGATTTTTGTTTCGAGAAATTATGCATGATTTTGAAAAATGGTGAGCGCAACATCGAGGCTGCAGATGCGCGTGGCGAGTATCAACAACGGGCGATTGCGCGCGCTGAAGTATGGGAACAGGGGGGTTAATTTTTTGCTATGGCTTAGGCGCGAGCTGAGGCAATGCGGGTGTTGAACGGGGGCCTCGAGTGCTGCCCTAACGCAGAAATTGAAATACGCCTTGATCCCGGTTTTTCATCACATCATCCCACGAGAAAATTTGACCGTTCATGGCGATATACACACCCGCTGCAGCAAGATTGGCAGCAGCACACGCAAAGCCAAGATTAAACAGGGCGTCGGATCGTGCAACTCGGTAGGGCACCATGGCGCCCGTCAAGATGATGGTTTTGTTCAATTCAGAATGACCCAGTACTTGCGCGGTCTCGGGCATGGTGTCGGTACCATGAATGATGACGATCCGGTCTTCGGTGGCGCGCTCGCAAGCCTCGCGTATTTGCTGACGATGGCTGTCTTGCATATCCAGCGAATCCAATGCAAGCAGGGGCTCGAAAACCATTGGCAAAGTCAGTCGTGCACGATCGAGTGCCTCTGGCAAAATGCTGTCCCGGAAAATCAGCTTGCCCGTGGGTGGATCGTAATGTTTGTCGAAGGTACCGCCTGTTGCGATGATGCGCAGACTCATGGTCATGGACCCTGAAAAAAACGCTCAGATGATAGCCTGAAGTCCGAACTTCGCACGACTGGACTCGGAGGCAAAAAAATGGAGTGAGGCCCATGAGGACTCACTCCGAAAATGCTGAGCAGCCAAGGCGAGGAACGACCGGACTGCCCGCCATCCGAGACAAGATGGACTCGCATGGTAAAGGCGCGCTCAAGATGAGCTCCAATGTTTTATTGTCATAATCGCATTCGCTTGCTTGTTTTCTTTGATGCGCCAGCTTGTCCGGGTGAATTAAGCGCGGAGTTTCAAACATTTGTTTATGTGTTCATGACTGCTGGGAAGGCGCTAAATAACCCCGGAAACTTTTGTGGCAAGGTCAACACCAACAAGCCCTTGTTTTTGCAGGCCCCCACGTCCCATCTCTGCGCTCGCTCGCCATGAAACGTGGATTTATTCAGCTTCTTCCTAGCGGTAAAAATTCTGATTACATACAGAGCGTGCTTACCGCTAAACTGACATCTATTCTAATTCTTTTCGTTGTGCTGAACGATGAAACCTGTTGCACCTGGCACCGTCATTTTTCACCGCTATCGCGGCTATGGTGTGATCACCTCGGTCAATCTTATGACTGGCTGGATCTCCGCGCGTTTCGGAGGTGAGGGACGAACGCTGGATTTGAACCTCTCCTGCGATCAGGTACAACACGCCGATGGCGAGCCCATACGTTTTCGCCGCGCTCCGCCAGATCGCATGCCACACGGTCGCTTGATGTGCATGATGCGCGAGCTTCACAAAGCCGGCTATCAGCGTCTGTATTTGTACAGCTGGCCCAAACCGTCCGGGCTGCACTGGCGCTGGCACTTGTTCACGGGACCGCGCCACTGGGTGCAGCGCAGCTGGCGCGAGGGGTGGTATGGGTCAGGGGCTGAATACAATTTGAATCCGGTACTGGGCTGGGGCGACACACCAGACGCATCGACCCATGAACTGTTGTCTGCTCTGGCGAAGTTTGATCCGCAAGGCCTGGCGCGTGCCTTGGGTCGAGACGAAGACCATACGCAATGGTTTGCCGATGTCTGCGATGCACTGCTGCCGAATTACACATTTTCATTGGGATGGGATCAAAGCGCTGGTCCGCGGCCGGCACAATTACCGGTGGTGCCACTGCGCGCGAATGTTGCGCCCTACAACGGACGGGCACTGCCCTGGCCGCCGGGTTGGGGACGCTTGTGGAGCAGCGTGCCACGCATAGCGCCGGCGGCTCGGATTACGGGAACAAGCCCCGCTGGCGCCCCTTCAGACGCTGACGGTTGATATCGGCAATGCTGACTTCGCGCGGCCCGGGTCGTACGCGAATGATCTCCGCCGCGGTGATTTTGGCGGCCGTGATCACTTTCAGATAGACACCGGTAAACCCGGATTGCAGCATATGCTTGATGGCCTGGGGATACCCCATCCGGGCCGCGAATTTAAAGCAAGGCGCGCGCGGCTCTGTTACTTCCAACAGCAACTCGCCGATTTCCAGGCTATCGCCAACCCAAAGCTCGGTCTCAAGCAAACCTTCCGTCGTCAGATTCTCCCCCATGCTGCCAAAGGACAGCGGCTCCTGACGGTGCAATATGCGCTCACGCGCGGCTATCCAGAACGCATAGTGCTCATGAGGATACAAATAAACCGCCTTGTCCAAACCGCCATGTACGCTCATGTCGGCACGCTCATCTCCGGCAATGCCCAGTCGGTTCACCATCACCCGCCCTGACAAGGGCGCTTTGCGGATAGCTGACATGACAAACTGTGCGTTCGCTTCGGTATTGAAAAACAAGGGTTGAACGACGCCCGTGTTGATGCTGAGGACGCGAGGCGCGAACTGTGATCGCTTGAGCGGCAACTTGTGGAGACTATCCATTTTTGTAAGTAAGAAAATTTGGGATTAATTAAAGGTCTTTATTGCAGCTTATTGTTTCTGACAGGGCGCTGTGTTGAGCGTTTAATTGTCAAGCGCAGGCACCTAGGCGGCCACATATTGATTTTGATGATCGTCAACCGGTGAACTCGTCATCAGCGTCTGCGCACTTAGTCGTTTTCTTCAGCGATATTGCGTTTGACAACATGAAACTCATAACACCACCTATGAGCGGGAGTAATGCCAGCCAGATTTTGAATCAGATACGAGATTCAAAGCCTTCGCAAAGGTCTGGAAATGCGGGCTTCGCTACGAATACCATCACCTTATCTGACGGCGCCGTGGCCACTAGACTGTTTGAGCGAATCGCTGTATCCAAAAAAATTTTGGGTCTCATTGCACCTCAAAAATTAAAACGGGAAAATGAGTTGGCGTTTGACACCTTAGCGGAGGCGGTGCAAACCCGGTTCCCTGCCATCCAAGGCAATCAGGTGATGGCGTCTTTGGGTATTCGCAAGGGCGAATCTGTCAGTCTCCGCAAACTCAAGGATTTTGGCGTAACCATTGACAACTTTAAAAACGCGGCCAATACGAAGGATATTCATGCTGGCAGTAGTGCATTGAAAAATCGTTTTGATCAATACCGGCTACAAAATACACCGGGGCTTGTGGCTTTTACCCAATTATCCTCGGAGGATCTATCACTACTCGGGAGATATTCGGTATCCGGAAAGGTCCAAGACTTGGAGAGCTTTCAGAAATTTGTGGGGGCTTCTATGGATCTGACTGTCCTGAAAACAGGCGGGTCTGCGGCTGAACAGCGAGCGATTTTGAATTTCATATTTGGCTGGTGTCAGATGAATGAAAATGAAAGGTCTTCACTTAAATCCAGCCTGTCTGTTAATGGCCAAGCCGCGTTTGAAGCGATTTCAATACTCGTGAATAAAATGGTGGCTGTCGATAAATTTCCCGTAACTCAGCAAAATTCGTTGGGCCTTGATCGACCATTTGCGCGAAGCAGAATATTTCAGTACCAGCGAAGACATATCAAGGCCGCATTAGCTAACAACCAAGCGGGTACCAGCAAAACTGAAACAGCGACCAGACTTCAGTGTAGCGCCAACATTTTAGGCAAATCCTTGGGCGAGAAATGGGCAGCTGCCCATCAAAACCCACGCAACCACATGGGACTCGAATCTCAGACCAAAGCGCCGATACGATCTTTTCTGGATGTGAACATGCCGTTGGTGCTGAAAGAAATTCCTGACTCACAGAAGGCGGCGGCTGGCGCTGAATGGCTGTTAAATAAAGAGGCTTTTATTTCGACAATGGCCAAAGCAGCAACTGCAGCGCTTATTGGTAATAAGGTCGGCGATATTACGAACGACCAAATTACCATCGGCAGCCATACATACGAAGTAGGGAAGACGCTTGCGGAAGGGGGGAAGGTATTCTCAGGTTGGCAGAAACAACCAATGGTGAAAAAATCGGTGTCAAATCTAGTTTGCCGTCGGCAGATTCGGCTGCCTTGTAAACTGAAATCGCTTGTCACCTGCTTGCATCAATCATCAATAATGAGAACATTTTGACACTGCATGGCGCGTTTCGCGGAGAAGATGGGATGCTGAGCATGGCGATGGAATTTGCACCCTATGGTGATCTGTCAAATATTTTTGAACGTTTCGGTACAAGGCAGCGACAGGCTTTTATAGCGCAAGATCCGAATAATCTGAAAAAACCGCAAAATCTGGACAGATATGTTGCGTTATCTTTGTTCAGTGGATTAAAAGTTTTACATCAAGATGCGCAAATGCTGCACGGCGATTTGAAAGCGGAGAATAAATTTATTTGTGCAAATGGCGTGCCAAAGCTCGGCAACTTTGGCAAGTCAGTGTTATTGGAGGAAAACTCGTTAACGGGTTGGCGGTGGATGTTTTGACACAATTGGCACCTGAAGTTGCTGTGAATAAAAGAAATTATTTCGAAATGACGACCAACGGCGACGTCTGGTCTTTGGGGATCTTTATTTTTCGCCTGCTGACTGGTGAAAAACGCCCGATTAAGCCAGCTACCATGGGGGGCAGAGCTAACGTCGCGATGTTGCACGGTCAAGAAGCGTTTCTAAAAGCCGATGCCATGCCCGACACCCAAGCCTGGGCAATCGCATTGGGGCTCGACGAAATTCCCGACAAAGCCATGGCCAATTCGCTTGTTGAGATATTTCAACCAAATCCCAATAAACGACCCACCGCTGCCGAGGCCCTCGCGACTCTAAAGGCGATGGTTGGCCCAACGGCTCTGGACGAAGCCGAGCAACGCACGTACCTGATCGAGCTATCCGAATGGCCTGCAAGTAATGCCAACACATAGCGCTACCGCAGAACGTCAGTCTACCAAAAGCAATCTATTAATTCGACTGCAGATTTTCGTGGGCGGTGCGACAGTGGGTTAATATGCGGGCGATTGTTTTTGCTGGATATCCATGTCTCGCACCCCGTTTCTCCCGACTCGCGACGGTATTTCTCCCAGCCTAGTCTGGCTTCCCCACGGCCACTGGAAAACCCTGGGGGATTTTTTTGCGTTCCGCTTTCCTACGGTGAGTGCTGAAAGCTGGGCAGATCGCATGTCGCGCGGTGAGGTGGTTGATGACTTGGGCGTTGCAATTTCGCTAAACAACCCATTTCGCACTGGCGCGTGCGTTTTTTATTATCGTCAGCGCCGCGATGAATCCGTCATACCCTTTGATGAAAAAATTTTGTTCCTGAATGACCAGTTATTGGTGGTTGATAAGCCGCATTTCGTTCCGGTGACCCCGGGCGGACGATTTTTAAGGGAAACGCTACTTGCTCGCCTGAAGCGAAGCACAAGCATCGATACCTTAACGCCCATTCATCGACTCGACCGGGAAACCGCTGGGGTGATGATGTTTTCCGTTGATCCCTCGACGCGTAGTCTTTGGCAGTCTTTATTCAGACATCAAAAAGTCACGAAGATTTATGAGGCGGTCGCGCCTTTTAGTGAATCAATGTCGTTTCCTCGAGAAATCCGTAGCTGCATTGTTCGTAATGATCAGTTTTTTCGTATGCGCGAAATTGAAGCTGAAGCAAATGCGTTTACATCGATTGAGTTTGTTGAAAGGCGTGGTCGGCTTGCACTTTATCGCCTGTATCCTCGCACCGGTAGAATGCATCAGTTACGGGTTCACATGAACTCACTTGGCATACCCATCCTGAATGATCGTTTTTATCCAGTACCCTTACCCGCTGGTACGGACGATTTTTCTGCACCTCTGAAGTTGCTTGCTAGGTCATTGGCTTTTATTGATCCAACGAGCGGCGAGTGTCGCAGATTCGAAAGTAATTTCAGGCTTCAACTAAGTTCGGAGTAATAAAACCTAACAACGCGGCGGTTGAATAAAACAGGTCGCTTTTTCAGCTAGGTTCAGTGCGGTAAGCCCTTGATTATGTGGTGCTCTGGTTTATGCTGCCATGCTTGGTCGCCATTAAATATGGGTCTTACAGGTTCTGCCTAATGAAAATCCGAAAAAACCGGTTGGTTTTGACTTTTCAAGTCCACGTTTCAGGCTTAACAGCGCTACTACACAAAGTGGTAACGGGTTAAGCCGCCCCCTGTAGCTATCTGACCGTCGTCGCTATTAAAAGAATCGCTTATGAATTCCGGGTCGTCAAGGCAATCGAATACTTTTATTTTGCGAAGGGCGATGATTGCTTTGGCCGCTGCAGCCTTTGGGAGCGGCATGTCGATGCGTGTTGGGGATCCCGTGCTGGTTCGGCTGTCAGTGGATTTTTCCATGCTTTAGGGAATGGCTGCTTGGGTGGTCACTGTTTTTGGGTTTTCTTATGGCGTTTCTCAGTTATTTTTCGGCCCCTTAGGCGATCGTTATGGAAAATATCTGGTCATTGCGTGGGGCTGCATCGCTTGCGCGGCAACCGCCTTGTTATGTGGACTTGTGACTGATTTCTCGGGTTTAGTGATGGCTCGTGGCTTGGGCAGTGCAACGGCCGCCGCAGTCATTCCGTTGTCGATGGCATGGCTTGGCGATGTGATTCCTTATGAAGAAAGACAATCCGTATTGGCGCGGTTGTTGGTTGGACAAATTCTCGGATTATCGACGGGTGTTTAATCGGTGGATGGTGTACGGATTATCTGAATTGGCGATCACCTTTTTTGCTGATTGCTTGCTGGCTTTTTATTATTGGTTGGTATCTCGTTCATTTAAACCGGGTACTCCCGGAAAATGCGCGAGTACTTCATAAGGCTGATGGTAGCGTTTCATCACGACTTATTTTAGAATTTAGTTCGGTTTTTTCTTCTCGGTGGGCGCGCACGGTGTTGCTGACTGTATTTATCGAGGGAGGTTTGGTCTTTGTAGCACTCACTTTTCTGCCAGCGCATTTGCATACGATTTATAACCTCTCGCTCGCATCGGCCGGCGCGATGGTCACGTTGTTTGGATTTGGGGGATTGATATTTGCTGTTGTTTCCCGAGTGTTAGATCGGCGACTCGGTTAAATCGGCTTGACTAGATACGGGGGCTTATTGGTGGGTTTAGCTTTATTGGTTGTCGCCTATTCACCGCTCGAGTGGATGACGTTGCCCGCCTGTCTTTGTTTCGGGTTGGAGTTCTACATGGTGCACAACACGTTGCAAATCAACGCGACATAAATGGCGCGAGAAAGACGCGGCGCAACAGTGGCCGCTTTTGTGGCGTGTTTCTTTTTAGGTCAGTCTACTGGGGTTGCTTTGGGTGGTGCTTTTGTTTCGGTGACGACTACCGATCATTTGATTGCTTCCGCACGGCTCGGTGTTGCGGTCGTGGGTTGGCGCTTCTGCTGTCACCTCGCAGCTTAGACGGTTTAAGCGACTGAGATTAGGGACGCGACGCGAACGACCGTAGCTCGGCAGCCAGGCTAGGCTGTTCCGGTTCCATTTCATTGGCCATTCGTTGAAGACATAGGGCGGCGCTGAGCCGATTTTCGTCGGTATCGATATCGTTGCGTTGGGTGGTGAATATCGTGGCGTACAGCCTCGCAAAATGCGTGGGCAAAGCAAACGGTAATGGCTTACTAGAAGTGGCTCGGCAAAACTGGACAGGTCGGATAAGTGCATTATTGGGGTTTTTAGCCTTGGCAAGGGTGCCGGGGCAGGAGGCCATCATGAGCAAATCATCCGGGCGGCGTAGCCGCCGCGTGTTTAACCCCAAGTTCAAAGCCAAGGTGGCGCTGGCTGCGCTGCGGGA